>Ga0272441_10007336_pt1 | contig 17969 bp, 16 predicted proteins | sample SSMProp6N_FD_193582 | JGI IMG/M metagenome (GOLD analysis project Ga0272441, IMG submission 193582) | Marine sediment archaeal communities from Little Sippewissett salt marsh, Falmouth, MA, United States - SSM-Prop-6N | ecosystem: Environmental > Aquatic > Marine > Wetlands > Sediment ... | reverse complement strand
ATCTTTTGCATTTAATTCTGTTATTTTCTTTTTTTCTACAAGTTCAAGTAATTGAATAAAATGTTCTGGATTTATATTAACTTGATCTAGGGTTTTTTTATTATAATTTAAAACTCCTAAAAGTTCTATTGTTACCCAAGGAACAGCAAGTTTTGGATTAATTTTTTCAACTATTTTTTCAAATAATTCAACTATCTCAAGATTTTGAATCAAAACCTTTGCATCATATTCAGATATTTTATGTTTTTTGATAATCTTATCAAGTTTTTGCATTGGAGATTCAGGAAGATTTTTTTGTATATTATTCACTTCTTGTTTTGTAATTTTTATAACAGGAAGATCAGGATCTTTGATAAATCTATAATCTGCTTGAGATTCTTTTTGTCTCATTTTTACAGTATCTTTTCCTGTCCATCTTCTTGTTTCTTTGTTGAGAGGTTTTTCTGTTTTTTGCCTTTCAGCTTCATAATCAATAGCTTTAATTATTTCTTGAATAGAATTAATATTTTTCATTTCAATCCTATCTCCATGTAATGAAACATTAACATCTGCTTTTATTCCTGCATCTTTATCTAAGGCCTTGATATATGATAAAGTTAATAATAATTGTTTAAGCCATATTCCTGCTTGTTTACTATTTGTAAAATCAGGTTCTGTTACTATCTCTACAAGCGGAGCTCCTGATCTATTATAGTCAATTGTTCCTGTTTCTGGATTCCAGGCAGCTGGGTCCTCTTCTAGATGAACTTCTCTTATTCCTATATCTAGAAATTTTCCTTTTTCTCCAATAGGCAAGGCATAAGTTCCAGAAATTGTATTTTGATAACCTTTTGGAAGATCTGGCCATGAGTAATGTTTCCTATACCAGATTAAAAGTTTAGGATCCATATTAATCTTGCAATTTAGCATTAAAGCTATTTGGATAAGTTTTTTTATTGCTTCTTGATTAGGTAGCATTGGTTTGCTTCCAGGCTGGCCAGTGCAAACTGGACAGATATAAGTGTTTGGCTTATCTGCTTGTTTATGAGCATTTTTGCAATTACAAAAAAGTTTTTCTTTTGTTATGAGATAACCATGAATTTCTAGACCTATTTTTAGTGGCATGAAATTGAAAAGAAAAAGGGATTTATAAGGTTTCTGACAACTTCTTTAAACTATCTAAATTATCTTGTAAAAATCTAGTTGCATATTCTGGAGAATGTCCAAAATTACAACCTGAACAATCCCAAACTTGATTTTTATACATTAAACCTTTTTTTGAATTAATTTTACATCCTCCCCCATTTCTGTCTGTTTGATAATTAGGACAAGCACAAGTTAGACAATTAAGATCTTTTATTTCTGGATGGCAAGGTCTTGAAGGAGATTCATCATACCACAAACAATAAGCAAGACCTTCAAATTTTTTTCCTTTATATTTTCTTGACATTACTTGAAAACTTGTTGCTTTTATTATCTTAGGAATATTTTTTCTTGTTAATGCTATTCCTTCTGACTTAAGATGATGAAAAATACGTCTCCAATGCTGATTTTCCCAGTTTTCTAATACCTCTTTTGATATCATTGAAAAATAATATTATTTTATTTAATAATGATTTTTATTCTTGATAATATACTCTATATTGCATTAATTGTAGGGGAAATAACTTTCCCTTTACATGTCAGAAATCAAAGATTTCTGAGCATCGTCAAGAATTTATAATTCTTGAGATGTCACCCCTTTCTAGAATAAGCTGTAAAATTTTATTTAAAATTTTTCAGTTAGATTTTTATATGCTCTCTTGTTAATTAAATTATGACAAAAAGCAGAGATCCAGAACCTGGAGATAGAATAGTTATAGATAAAAAGCCAAATGGCAAAATAAAAGAAGAAGGCATATTGCTTGAGAGTCATGAGCCTGGAGTTCTTCTTCTTAAATTAGATTCTGGATATAATATTGGTATAAAAAAAGAAGATATAATGAAAATGAGAGTTAAGGAAAAAGCAAAATCTGAAGAAGAAAAAGAAAAATTAAAACAAGTTAAAGGCAAGCCAAGAATTGATATTATAATTACCGGAGGAACAATTTCTAGTTCTTTGGATCCAAAAACAGGAGGAGTTAAATGGCTGACAGATCCTAATGAGCTTTTTAAATTTTATCCAGAGATCTTTGATATAGCAGATATAAAGATTAAAAATCCTTTTATGAAATCTTCTGAAAATATGGATTCAGATGATTGGAAAAGAATTGCTAAAGAAACCATTAAAAGCTTAAATGATAATCAATGTCAGGGGGTCATAATAAGTCATGGGACTGATTTTTTACATTATACAGCTTCTGCTTTAAGTTTTATGATTAAGGATTTAAATAAACCTGTTGTTTTGACTTATTCTCAAAGAAGTACTGATAGGGGGAGTAGTGATGCAAGTTTAAATCTTTATTGTAGTGCAAAAATAGCCCTTTCAAATATTGGAGAAGTAGTATTAGTTGGACATGGAAGTAGTAATGATGATTTTTGTTATGTTTTGCAGGGAAACAAATGCAGGAAGATGCATACTTCAAGAAGAGATACTTTTAAGGCAATAAATACAAGTCCAATTGCTAAGGTGAGTAAGGAGAAAGGAGTTGAAATTTTAAGAGATTATTGGAAAAGAAAAAAAAGAAAAGCAAAACTTGATAATAGTTTTGAGAAAAAAGTAGGTTTGATTAAATTTTACCCTGGACAGTCTCCTGATATTATTGATTATTATATTAAGAAGAAATATAAGGGTTTAGTTATAGAGATGTCTGGTTTAGGGCATGTAATTACAGAAGGAACAAATAATTGGATAGGAAAGATTAAACAAGCTATAGATAAAGGTGTGATTGTTTGTGGAGTTCCACAAACTATTTATGGAAGGCTTGATCCTATGGTTTATTCTCCTGGAAGACAATTAAAAAAAGCAGGAGTTATTTTTCTTAAGGATATTCTTCCTGAGACAGGTTTTGTTAAGTTAGGGTATGTTTTAGGTAAAACCAAAAAGAAAGAAGAAGTTGAGAAATTAATGCTAGAAAATATTGCTAAAGAGTTTAATAATAGACTTGGAGATAATTTTTAATAATTATTTATTTTTTCTGTCATAAAAACCTAAGATTGCCCCATTATCTTCATGTAATATTAGATTTGCGTTAATATTTGTTGCCCAATAGGGAATATCTTTTTTATGAGTTATATTTTCATAATGAGTAGATCCATTTGTAATATCTTCATCTGTACTAAGAACATGCGCAACTACTTCTTGAGCTCTTTCCCATGCCTTTGGTTCAAGTTCTTCTGCTCTCCATGCTTTATCATAATTTACATTTCCCTTTTTTAGTCCCCTATATTCTCCTGATAATAATATTTCTTTTATAGTTGAACCATATCTTTTTGGATATTTTAATCTGTTTCTTGGAGTGTTTGCAATAGCTATTTGAGCTGCTCTTGACTGACCCCTCATCTCGCTCCATACCATTCTTTGCCATAAATCTATTTCTTCAGGAGTATATTGTGGTTTTGTAATGGATTTTTGTTTAGGTTTATACCTGGCTTTTGCTTGTTTTTCATCTTCAAATCTTTCTATATCATCTTCTAATTGTTGGAGTGCTTGTCTTTCTGCTCTTATTTGCTCTTGTTTTCTTTTTTTTGCTTGTTGTTTTCTTTCATATTCATCCCATCTAGCCATGTCTCTATGTGTATCAATTGCCATAGCGGCTAGAGCTGGAACTAAGATAGCATATACTGCTCCTAGTGTATTCCAGTGTTTTTTTGTTATTTTTTCCATTTTTATTTTTTTACTCCTTTTTTGAAGTATTTAATGAGGAATATTATTTTTAAAGGTTTTTAAGGTTTTCTATTGTTGTATCTAATTAGTGGTTACACTAGGAAGGTTTTTAAAGGAAAAAAAACTTATTTAATTGAGGTGTTCTTTAAGATGTTAGAATTAGAAGTATATAGTGACCAAGTAGGCTCAAATCCAGGAGGAAAGTGCAGGATTCATAAAGGAAGATTTAGAGGAGATTATTATATTAAACACTGCCATCCTAAGGGAATAGATAGGAGCAGATTTCCAAGAGTTTGTTCTTTTATTCCTATAAATCAGCCGATATATGAGGCAATTACTGCTCAGATGGCTAATAAACTTGGATTAAGAATTCCAGAATGTGGAGTCTTATGCGGAGAAGGAGTGAGATTTACAGGAGAATTTGAATATAGAATAAAGCAGGGATTGCCTTTTTATTTTTTTTCTAGATTAATGCCTAAACCTAAAACTTTGGGAGATGCTCTCTTAGATAAACAACAGAGAAGAGAAAAACTCACAGATGAAGAAATAGGATTATTAGATTTGTATGAAACAGATATTAAGAAAGTCATGGATAGGGAAGAGCCTTATTTAGATTTATTGCAAATTACAGATATTACAGATAGGAGAGATAATTATATTTTTGCTGAGAAGCCTTATGGAGAAGGAGAAATAATCTATCTTGATTTAGGATGCAGTTTTGTTAATGCACATAATGGGGAGTTAAGTATGGAAACAAAACAAAGAGAAAATAATCAAAGAAGAAAAGATTTTAAAAATGTTGTAAGGGCTTTTAAGAAGTTTTCTGTCAGGCCGACTAATGATTCTAAATATTCTCCAAATCTTGTTGAGTTTTTAACAGGAATAGGAGATTTAAGATTACCTGTTATAGATGCTGTTGCTGGAATAAGGCACGAATTAACTGCAGATCATCTTTTGGATCCAAGTGAAATTGAAGAGATTGGAAATATTTTAATGTATTGTAATTATATTTCTAAGCCATTTAAAAGATTAAAACAATCTGGAATTATTGTAAAGAAGTAAAGCAGGTAAACAAATAAAAAGCTATTATTCTTATTTTTTTTATGCCAAAAGAAGCAAAAATTCAGATAAAAGCAGGTTTGGAAATTCATCAGCAATTAGATACTGGAAAGTTGTTTTGCAGATGTCCAAGTATTTTAAGACAGGATGAACCAGACTGGATTGTAAATAGAAGATTACATGCAGTAGCAGGAGAGACAGGAGAAGTAGATATAGCTGCTAAGCATGAGATTGAAAAAGATAAGGAATTTATTTATCAAGGATATAAAGATACTTGCTGTTTAATTGAATATGATGAAGAACCTCCACAAGAAATTGATCAAAATGCTTTGAGGATTGCTGTGCAAATAAGTTTATTATTAAACTGTAAAATACTTCCTATAACTCAGATAATGAGGAAAACAGTTATAGATGGAAGTAATACTTCTGGATTTCAGAGAACTGTTCTTATTGCAAGAGATGGATTTATAGAAACGAGCAAGGGAAAAGTAGGGATAGATACTGTTATGTTAGAAGAAGATGCAGCTAGGATTATTGAAAGAGGAGAAGAAAAAAGTATCTTCAGACTTGATAGACTAGGAATTCCTTTAATTGAGATTGCTACTGCTCCTGATCTTAAGGATGCTGAACAAATTAAAGAAGCGGCTCTTAAGATTGGAGAAATATTAAGAAGTAGTAAAGTAAAAAGAGGATTAGGAACAATTAGACAAGATCTTAATATAAGTACTGAAAATCATCCAAGAGTTGAGATTAAAGGTTTTCAAGATCCAAAAATGATGATAACAGTTATTGAAAAAGAAGTTGAAAGACAGAAGAACCTTCTTTCTTTAGAAAAGAAAGAAGCGCTCCGGAAGAAAGAAACTAAATTAGTAAGTGAAGTAAGAAAAGCTGAAAAAACAGGAGAAACAAGTTTTTTAAGACCTATGCCAGGAAGTGCAAGAATGTATCCTGAGACAGATCTTGAATTATTAAGAATTAAAAAACAATTAATAGATGAGATTAAGAAAACACTTCCTAAACTTAAGACAGAAGTTCAAGGAGAGCTAAAGAAAAAAGGTCTTACAGATGAGTATATTTCACAGTTGCTTAGAAGCAGAAGAATAAATGATTTTGATATGCTGATTAAGATATATAATAAACCTAATTTTATTGTTAAAACAATGTTAATTCTTCCTAAGGAAATAGCAAGCAAGCAAAATAAAGATGCTGATAAGGTTTTTACAATGGATGTTATAGAAACTATTGTTGAAAAAGTTAAAGATAATAAAATAAGAGAAGAAGATGTTAAACAAGTTATGGAAAAAATAGCTTCTGGAAAGAGTTTACAAGAAGCTTTGAAAATAGAAAAAGTAGATATGAGAAAGATTGAGACAGAAATAAGTAAAATTGTTAAGCAAAAACCAGGATTAACAATTGGAGCATATATGGGCTTGGTAATGAAAGAGTTTAAAGGAAAGATTGATGGTAAAAAGGTAATGGAGATTTTACAAAAGTTGATTTAAAATGAATATTATTCAAGCTTTGATCTTAGGAATCATACAAGGACTTACAGAGTTTCTTCCTGTAAGTAGCAGTGGACATTTAGCTTTAATTCAAAATTTTTTTGGAGATGTAAATGTTAGTTTTGATGTTGTTCTACATTTTGCAACTCTTTTAGCTATTATTGTTTTCTTTTTTAAAGATATTTTAATGTTGATTAAAGGATTTTTTGGTTTTAATTGGAAGGATGAGAATTTTAGATTAGCAATTTATATTATTATTGCAAGTATTCCTATTGCAATTATTGGATATTTGTTTAGATATGTTATATATGGTTTTTTTAATAGTCTTTATATTGTAAGTTTAGGATTTTTTATTTCAGGGATGTTTCTTTTTACAGCTAGTTTTGCTAAATCTAGAAATAAATTTAATATAAAAAATACATTTGTAATTGGATTGGCTCAGGCTCTGGCCCTTATTCCAGGTATAAGTAGAAGCGGATCAACTGTTAGTAGTGGAATGCTTTTAGGTATAGAAAGGGAGAAAGCAATAAGATTTAGTTTTCTTTTAGCTATTCCTGCTATGATTGGAGCAGGAATATTAAATTTTACAGATATAAAAGTTTTTGAGCCTGTTTTTGTAGTTGGTTTTATTGCTGCCTTTGTATTTGGTTTGTTAGGAATATTTATTTTTGTTAAATATTTGAGATTAAGAAATTTTAAGTATTTTGCTTTTTATTGTTGGTTATTAACCATTATCAGTCTTGTTCTTGCGATTGTTTAAATCTTCCATATAATCCCCACATTACTACTTTCCATCCTTCTGGATTAAACCATTTTTTTGATCTTAGTTGCTTTTCCCATCTTGAAACTTTTTCAGGAGTGTTTAATTCTTCTATTCCAATATCATAGGCCCAAGGTCTTTGTGGAAGGCAGGAATCATGAGCAAATAAAAATAAAAACCTATGTTCAGGAGCTTTTGCTAGAACTTGTTTTAATCTTTCTTTATTATTTTGTACATCTTCAGCTGTTTGTTTTGCAGATCTAGATCTTAAATCTCCAAAAATATCTTGAAATTGCATATAATATTGAAGAGTTATTGCATTTGCAAATTGTTTAAAATCTGATTTTAATAGACTTTTCTCAGAACCATATTGATGTTCTAGTGTTCTTAACTCTTTTACTAAATTATCTGCAAAAAGCCCTCCTTTTCTATCTTCAATATATGATGAGCAAACAGCGCAATCAGCATATTTTGCAAGTAAGCTAGTCGGAAGTTCAATCCTTCTTTTTTCCATAATTTATTAATCACTCTTGTATTTTTATTGTTTTATATTCTTAATAATAACGTTTAAAAAAGCAAGAAACTAGTTTAAAATATGTTAAGAACACATACATGTGGAGAATTAAGAAAAAAAGATGTAGGTAAGAAAGTTACACTTTCAGGATGGATTGATACTATAAGATTACATGGAAGTGTTGGATTTATTGATTTAAGAGATAGATATGGCAAGATTCAAATAGTTTTGATTAAAAAAAATAAAGATTTTTCTAAATTAAAAGAATTGCTTGTTGAATCTTGTGTTCAAATAGAAGGAGAAGTTGTTGCAAGGCAGAAGGGAACTGAGAATAAGGATTTGGATACAGGTGATATTGAGATTTTTGCAAATAAGTTGAATGTTTTTACAAAAGCTGAGCCAATTCCTTTTCAATTAAATGAAAAAGAAGTTTCTGATGATGTAAGAATGAAATATAAGTTCTTAGATCTTAGAACAGAGAAAATGCAGAAAAATATCGCGTTTAGATCTGAAGTTGCGCAAGCTGTTAGAGAATTTTTTATTAAAAATGATTTTTTAGAAATAGAAACTCCTATGTTAGTTAAGCCAACTCCAGAAGGAGCAAGAGATTATGTTGTTCCATCAAGAGTTAATAAAGGAAAATTTTATGCTTTGCCTCAATCTCCTCAATTATATAAGCAGATATTGATGATTTCTGGATTTGATAAATATTTTCAGATTGCAAGATGTTTGAGAGATGAGGATTTAAGACAAGACAGGCAACCTGAACATACTCAAATAGATTTTGAAATGAGCTTTGTTGAATCTAAAGATGTTATGGATTTTGTTGAAGAATTAATGAAACATATTTTTGATAAAGTTTTGAAAATAAAATTAAGTAAGTTTAAAGTTTTAACTTATGAAGAATCTATTAAAAAATATGGGACTGATAAGCCAGATCTGAGAAAAGATAAAAAAGATCCAAAAGAATTTGCTTTTTGTTGGATTGTTGATTTTCCTTTGTTTGCTAAAGAAGATGGTAAGTGGGCGCCTGAACATCATATGTTTACTGCTCCTAAACAAGAATTTATTAAAGATATAGAAAAAGATCCAGGTAAGGTAAAAGGAGATTTATTTGATTTAGTTTTAAATGGAGTTGAGATGGCAAGTGGAAGTATAAGAATTAATAATCCTGAATTGCAAGAAAGAGTTATGAAGATTGTTGGTTTTGATAAAAAAGATGCTGAAAAAAAGTTTGGATTTTTGCTTGATGCTTATAAGTATGGGGGTCCTGTTCATGGAGGAATGGGAATTGGTTTTGATAGACTTGTTGCAGTAATGTTAGGTTTTAATGATATTAGGGAAGTCATAGTTTTTCCAAAAAATAAATCTGCTCAAAATCCTATGGATGGCAGTCCTTCTGAGATTGAGGATGAGCAGTTAAAAGAGTTGGGAGTTAAGATAGAAAAGGCTAAGGAGAAAAAAGTTAAGAAAAAATGAGAATTCTGGGAATAGGAGATCCTCATGGTTCTAGTAAAATTAAAAAAATCAATTTTAAAGATGTTGATGTAATATTTATTACAGGAGATATTGGTAAGAGTGATTTAATGAGAAAATATGCATTTAAACACATAGACAATTCAAAATCATGGGTTTATTGCGAAAAACCAAGTTTAGTTAAAAAAGCTTATTTAGAAGCTTTTAATTCTACTATTAAAATATTAAAATTTTTATCTAAAAAAGCTTGTGTTTATTTTGTATATGGAAATGTTGAAGGAGATGATGCAAGTACAAGAAGATTAAGCAGAAAATTAAAGATTAAACTTCCAATATTAGGAGATGTTGTTAAGAAAATGAAAAATGTTTATTTAATTAATAATAAAAAAATAAGATTTAAGAATTTGGATATAGCTGGAAGTAGTTTTTTTGTTGAAGATGTTTGGGTAAAAATATTTGCTCCTGAAAATAAGAAAAAGATTAAAGAAGCTAAGCAAGAAACTAAAAAAGCAAGAAAGTTTTTTTCAAAATTAAAAAAAGTTGATATTTTAGTATGTCATCAACCTCCTTTTGGAGTATTAGATAAAGTTAATTTTCCAAGTGCTCCTAAATCTTGGCAAGGAAAACATGCAGGAAGTAAGATTATCTTAAATTATATTAAAAAGAAAAAACCAAAGCTTGTTTTATGCGGACATATTCATGAAGGATTAGGAAAAAAGAAGTTAGGAAAAACTCAAGTTATTAATTTAGGATGTGCAGGAGGATATTCAATAGTAGATTTAGATTAATTAGTTACTTAGAAGTAGTTACATTTAGAAAGGTTTAAATAGTTCTTTTACATATATAATATTGTAGAAAATGCCAACAATAGGTGTTATTAATAAAATATCAGAAGAAGGCAATGAAGAATATTGTCCTATTAAATCTATTCTTAGCCATGCTAGGCTGGGTATTGATTATGAAGAGTGTAAGGGATGTAAGGGGAATAAATATTGTGCAAATAAAAAAACACTTTTAGGCACAAAAATGAGTGATAAAACAGTATTACAATTAACATGTATGGAAAAGCTTAGATTAAAAGAAAGTCAGGAAAAACGCCATGAAATTGGTGCTAATGAAGTAGGTGTTGAATGGACAGATGAAAATGATTCTGGTTTTGCTCCTTCAAGAGAATTTGCTAAGTTATATGCTGAAGGAAATAGAGATCCAAAAGTACTTTTGGCTAAAAGTATTCATGCAGCATAATAAGATTTTATTTCTAAAAGCGAAGTTATTTAAATGTTTTTGATTACCTTTTTAAATAAGTAAAATCACCTCTTAATATGGACGATAAAAAAAAGGAAAAAATAGAAAAACAAGCAAAACAAATTCTTGATAAGTTCTCAAAAGCACTAGCTAGTGTTAAATCTGAAGAAGAAAGCAATGTTGTTAGAGAAAAAGATAGAAGGGAAGAAGGTGAAGGAGAAAAATGTGATTCTGGTTTTAGAAAAATTATGTTTGAAAATGCTCCTAATAAAAATAAAGATTTTATTCTTGCTGAAAAGAAAAAATGGTAGATGAAGAATTAATTAATCTAAGAAGGCAACTTAATCAAATAGATAATCAGTTATTGCAATTACTTGAAGCTAGGTTTGAAATAATAAATCAAGTTGGAGAATTTAAAAAAGATAAAGGAATTCCAATTGAAGATCTTGATAGGGAGAAAGAGATTATAGAAAGTAAATGTGCAAAAACAGATTTAGATGAAGAATTTATTAAGAAATTATTTAATATTATTTTTGAAGAATCAAAGAGGCTGCAAAAATGAGTGCGATAAATAAAGTTAAGTTGATTAAATCAGGAAAACTTAGTGCTGAAAAAAATATAAGGGATTTTTTAGATAAGATTAAAAAACAAAATCCAAAGATTAATGCTGTTCTCCAGATAAACCCTGAAGCAATTCTGGAGGCTAAAGAGGTGGACAGCAAAATCAAAAAAGGCAAGGCAGGCAAATTAGCAGGCCTTGCTATTGCTGTCAAGTCTAATATTAATGTTAAAGGATTAAATGTAAGTTGTGCGAGTAAAACTCTTGAGGATTATAAATCTGGATATAATGCTACTGTTATTGAGAAAATTAAAGCAGAAGATGGAATTATAATTGGTATGACAAATATGGATGAGTTTGCATCTGGATCAGGGGGAGAGAATTCTGCGTTTGGAGCTACAAAAAATCCTGCTGCTATGGATAGGATTCCAGGAGGAAGCAGTTCAGGAAGTGCAGCAAGTGTTGCAGCTGGATTTTGCGATATTGCCTTGGGAAGTGATACTGGAGGAAGTATAAGAAATCCTGCTTCACATTGTGGAATTGTTGGAATGAAACCAAGTTATGGAAAAGTATCTAGATATGGTTTAATTGATTTAGCTATGAGTTTAGATCAAATTGGATGTTTAGCTAAAAATGTTGAAGATGCAGAACTTTTGTTTGATGTTATTAAAGGCAAGGATGATAAGGATGCTAGTAGCCTTTCTTTTTTAGAAAAAGAAACCCTAGTGAAAGAAAAATCTAATAAGGAAAATAAAAATAGTAAGAATGTAAAATTTGGAACTGTAGAAATCAAAGCAGATAAAGAGATACAAAAAGTTATTAATAATAAGATTAAAGAATTGAATCTAAAAATACAAGATATAGATATTAAACATATTGATTTAGGAATTCAGACATATTATCCTATTAATTATGTTGAGTTTTTTTCAGGAACAAGAAAATTTGATGGAAGAAGATATGGTAAGAAGATTGAGGATAGTTGTGGAGAAGAAGTATTGAGGAGGATTTTGGGAGGAAAGAAAATATCTGAAGAAGAGTTTGCAGGAAGATATTATAAAAAAGCTTTAGATGCTAAGAAAATAATTGAAAATGAGTTTGATAAGGCTTTTGAAAAAGTTGATTGTATAATTATGCCTGTTGTTCCTAAGCTTCCTCATAAATTAGGAGAGAAAATTAGCTTTGAAGACGAATATGCTTATGATGCTCTTAGTGTTCTTGCTAATTTAGCAGAAATTCCTGCGATAAGTGTTCCTTGTGGAGATGTTAAAGGGATTCCAGTTGGAATTCAGTTGTTATGTAAAAAAGGCGATGATGATTTTATGTTAGATATTGCTAAAGAGTTCTAAGATCATAGAAAGATTTAAATATTATAAAACATTATAATTTATTATAATATATAACAAAATGGTTCAGAGTATAATTGATATTAGTGATAATGAAGATAGGATATTAAATATAGTCAAGGCAAAGTATGGCTTGAAGAATAAATCTCAAGCTGTGGCATTAATTGCTAAAATCTATGAAGATAGTTTTTTAGAGCCTGAATTAAAACCTGAATATTTGGTAAAGCTAGGAAAAATTGAAAAAGAAGGTTATGGCGAAACTTTTAGTTCTATTGAAGAATTAAGAAAAAAGATAGAAAAAAAGTAAAATGCCAAGGAAATATAAAACAAGCAAGGAATTTGATAGAATTCTTATTAAGCTTCAAAAAAAAAATAAAAAACTTTATGAAAATCTTTTGAATAAGATGAATGAAGTCTTAAATAATAAAGTTATAGATCATTATAAAAATCTAAGATATGATATGAAAGAATTTAAAAGAGTTCATATTGGACATTTTGTCTTGGTTTTTAGACTTGATAAAACAGATGATTTTATCTTTTTTACAGATTTTGATCACCATGATAATATTTATAGGAAATGAAAACTTTTACAAAATATTTAGAAATAAAAACAGAAAAAAGAATAGATTTTGTTAATATTACAGATAAAATATCTGATATTGTTAAGGAGTCTGGTGTTAAGGAAGGTTTAGTTCTTGTTAATCCAATGCATATTACTTCTAGTGTGTTTATTAATGATGCAGAGTCTGGCCTTTTGCAAGATTTTGAAGAATGGCTTGAAAAATTAGCTCCAAAAAACTGTGATTATAAGCATCATAAGACAGGAGAAGATAATGGTTTTAGTCATCTTTGGAGAACTATTATGGGAAGAGAGTCAACAATAGCTATTAGTGATAATGATCTTGATTTAGGAACTTGGGAGCAAGTTTTTTATGGAGAGTTTGACGGAATGAGGAAAAAAAGGATTCTTGTAAAAATAATTGGAGAATAGGATTTTTGAGATTAATTAGGAAGATGATCTAACCTAATTCTTTTTTATTTTGATAATGTTTATGATATTTTTAAAGATATTTTGAGAAACTATATAGATCTCTAGCTTAGTTCTTAAAAAGAGAGGATCATTATTAGTTATCCCCACAACATAAGGTATTTAAATGGTTTTTTCTTATTAATTTTAGTAAAAAAAGGGAGTATAATGTAGGGGTAATTAATTTATGGCTTATAAGAAATTTATAAAAAAAGATGGTAAGACTTTTGGACCTTATTATTATGAATCTTATAGGGATAAAACTGGAAAAGTAAGAAAAAAATATGTGGGGACAACAGATCCAAATGAGAAAAAACCTGATGTAAAAAGACTTTCTAAAGAAGTAGATCATGTTAAGAGAAAAGTTAATTTTATTGTTATTCCATTATTTATTTTGTTTTTGATTATAGCAGTTATTTTTATTGTTAATCAGATGATGATTATTACAGGAAATGTGGGATTAGATATTCAGACTAATTATGAAGAAGGAGAGGTATTAAGTGGAAAACTTAATCTTGGACTAAAACCAGGAGAATTACTTCCTGCTGATACAAAAATTATTATTGAACAAGCTGATGAAGAGTATGAATTCTTGTTGAGTGATTATATGACTCCTAATTCAGAAGGAGATTATTATGTTGAGAATGTGGATATAAGTGGAGAAGGAGAAGGATTTGGAGTTGCAGGTGAGACAGGAGAAATTAGTTTTGTTTTTAGGATAATTGAAGAAGATGAAGGGGAAGAAGAGGAGAGTGAAGGAGGAGTTGGTGGAGGAGGAGGTGGAACTAGTGAAGAGGAAGATGAAGAAGAAGTAAGTGAGGAACCAGAAGCAGAAGAAGTAGTTGATGAAGAAGTAAGTGAGGGGCCAGAAGCAGAAGAAGTAGTTGATGAAGATGATGAAAGTGATGATGAAGAAGAGGTAGAAGAAGATGAAGATGATTCAGATAGTGAAGCTAGTTCTGATTCAGATAGTTCTTCAGATGGAGATAGCAGGGAATCAGATAGTTCAGATAGCAGTGATTCAAGCGATGATGGTTCGGATAGTGGAGGAGATTCAGGAGATAGTTCTGATTCTAGTGATAGTGGAGATAGTGGAAGCGATGGTGGAGGAGATTCAGGCGGGGATTCTGGGGGTGATAGTAGTGGAGATAGTGGAGGAGATTCAGGTGGAGACTCAGGGGGAGATGGTGGGGGAGCAGGAATAACAGGAGAGGTGATAAGGGGATTAACTGGATTTGTTATAACTGGTATGGGAAGCACTAATAATCAGATAACTGGAAGTGTTAGTAAGGACGAACCTTATACTTATGATATTGGAGAAGGAAACAGCATCGAAATTATAGAAGTAAGTGGAGGAGAGGAAGATGATTTAAAAATAAAGATAAGAAATGGAGAATTAACAATAACTACTAATATTAAGCAAGAATCTGGATTTGGTGAAGAGTTTTTAGGAGGGGATGAGGAAATTTTAGAAATTAATTTAGAGGAATTTAATATTACTGCTGAAACAGGAGAATTAATAGTAAGTTTAGTCTATGAAGATTTTGAAATAATAAGTGTAAGTGACGAAATAGTAGTGGAAGATGAAGATGAAATATTAAATGAGACAATAGTTAATGAAACAGAGTCAGAATTAATTACTAATATTACTGATATTGATCCAATCTTAAATGAAACAATAGTTAATGAAACTTCTAATATTAGAGATACAAATATTTCTACTAGAAATTATAAAATGGTTATTGGAAGGCCTGTAAAATGGGTTAAAACTATAGAAGTTAAAAATAAATCTGATAATTTGGAGATACAACTTCCTAAAGAAGCAGAGAATATAGTTATATTAAGAGGGCAAGAAATAAATGAGACCTTAGAAGCATTAGAAGAATATGGAGAAGCTTTGGAAAATGAAGATACAAAAAGGCAGTTAAAAGATAATATTATTGATGAAGATGTTGAATTAGATATAGAAGATGTAGAAGAGTTTGAAGGAGAAATATCTGCTATAACAGGAAGAATTGTAGGGCATGTTAGTTTAGAAATAGAAACAGAAAATGAAGGATTATTTGTTAAGTGGTGGAGAGAGTTCAAAGAATTTTTAGGAAGTGGAATTACAGGCAAGGCAATAACAGGTTTTGCTGTTGTTGAAGAAACAGATATCACTGAGACAGAAGACAGCAAGATAATAGATATAACAAATGATGTAGAGGAAAATGAAACAATTGCTCTAGAGTATTATACAGAAGCACCTAGGGCATATGAGGAAAATATAACAAAGGGAAAAAGAGTTATTGTTTCTGGACCCGATGAATTGAACTATACAGATATTTTGGCTTATACTGATATTGAAGAAATATTGAGTGTTGGAGAAGAAGGTAGAATTAGGATTTATTGGCAAGAAGATGAGAGTTATATAGAAAATAATGCTTATGATTTGGATGAAGATGGTTATTTGGATTATGTTGAGTGGATTGTTCCTCATTTGAGTAATCAGACTTATGAGATAATTTTAATTACAAATGCACAGCATTTGGATGAAAATAAAACTTTTGTAAGTGATATATATAATGAGACCTATCAGCTTGATGATGTTTGGAGCGAGGAAATTCCTGAAGGGAATTATGTAAGAGTTGTTTTTGAGCAAAATCTTACTTCTGAAAGAGATATAACCATATATCCAAGAACAATAAGCGGAACTCCAAGGATTGAGATTTATGAAAAAGATGGAGAAGATTTAATTGCGGAGTTTATATCAATAAATGATAATGAGTATAATAAGGTTTATCTTACTGGTTTAGAAGGAAGTCAAGATAGTTTTGATCTGAAGGTTTTGGAAGGAAGTGTTGAATTTGATCATATAATTGATCCTGGATTTGCTGTGACTGCAACTTACGCTCCAACATCTTTCACAGATACAACAGGAGGGGGAGGAACTGTTTCAGATATTAATGTAAGTGATGATGTTAGGGCAACCTATAATATGCCTAAGCCGGCTTATAATGAAGGACAATATCATGAGTTTAATTTTACAATAAATTATCCTGATAATGTGACTTTTCAAAATATTACTGTTTCAGTAGAGTCTTCTGAAGATTCATCAGCAGGTGGTGCAAAATTAGAAGTATGGCAGCAGTCTACTGGAACATGGATTGATAGTTTTACAATAACAACAGGCACAGCAGATCATACCTCTTCTTTTAATATAATTCCTTTTATAAATACTTCTTATAATCTTAATCATGTTGCAGTGAGATATTTATCTTGGGCTAATGGAAATAATAAGGATTCATTAGTTGACTATGCATCTATCTATGTTGGGAATGCTTCAGATAATTTTCTTCCCATAACTACATTGAATTATCCTACTTCTGATTATTATAATGGGACTGCATCTCCTGCAACAATTATATTTAATTGCTCTGCAACAGATAATGATGAATTAGAAAATATTAGTTTATATCTTACAAATCCCCAGAACATAAGTTTTGCTTTAAATGAGACAACAATTATCACTGGAGAAAGCAATTCAACAACATGGACAAAGTCCCTTTATAATGGAAATTATACTTGGAATTGTTTAGCTTATGATTCTTCTGGAAATCTTGATTGGGGAGATCAAAATAGGTCAATAATAATAAATTATAGCGAGATTATAGATAATACTTCTCCTTATATTAATATAATTTATCCATTGAATACTACATATAATATCAATGTCTCTAATATGAATTATACTTATTCAGATGTTAATCCAGGAAATTGTTGGTATTCTAGAAATAATGGAGTAACAAATAGCTCAAGTGTTAGTGCTGGAATTAATTTTACAAATGTTGAGTCAGTAGAAGGAAGCAATACTTGGATATTATATTGTAATGATAGTTTTAATAATCTAAATTCAACATTTGTAATTTTCAATGTTGATAGTTGTGTTCCAAATATGACTAATACTTCTTTTGGTGATTGGAGTAATCTAACTTGTGCAGGAAATCAGATGAATCAGTCTAGAAACAAAACAGAATATGATTCTAATGATTGCGGAGAAATAGGAAATACAACTCATTATGAATATCAGCTTGTAGGGCCTACTTATCAAAATACTAGTTGGAGTGATTGGCTTAACATTAGTTGTTTAGCTGATGATACAATGAACCAAACTAGAAATCTAACTCAATATGATGTTTATGGATGTGCATCAAATACTACTTTTATAGAATATCAGGCAGTAGAGTTCTGCGATTATTGTACTCCAAATCTTCAGAATACTTCTTGGAGTGATTGGCTTAACATTAGTTGTCTAGCTGATGATACAATGAATCAGACTAGAAATCTAACCCAATATGATGCTAATGATTGCGGAGAGATAGCTAATCAGACATTTGTTGAATATCAGGCAGTAGAGTTCTGCGATTATTGTACTCCAAATCTTCAGAATACTTCTTGGAGTGATTGGCTTAACATTAGTTGTCTAGCTGATGATACAATGAATCAGACTAGAAATCTAACCCAATATGATGCTAATGATTGCGGAGAGATAGCTAATCAGACATTTGTTGAATATCAGGCAGTAGAGTTCTGTGATTATTGTACTCCAAATCTTCAGAATACTTCTTGGAGTGATTGGCTTAACATTAGTTGTCTAGCTGATGATACAATGAATCAGACTAGAAATCTAACCCAATATGATGCTAATGATTGCGGAGAGA
>Ga0272441_10007335_pt1 | contig 17969 bp, 14 predicted proteins | sample SSMProp6N_FD_193582 | JGI IMG/M metagenome (GOLD analysis project Ga0272441, IMG submission 193582) | Marine sediment archaeal communities from Little Sippewissett salt marsh, Falmouth, MA, United States - SSM-Prop-6N | ecosystem: Environmental > Aquatic > Marine > Wetlands > Sediment ... | reverse complement strand
CGGGAACAGGCCCAGGCACACTTCTCGCAGGCCAAAGGGAGCCACGACTGGGACCACACCTTGAGGGTGCACCGACTTTGCCGCCGCATCGGTGCAGCCGAAGGGGCGGACCTGCTGGTTACGGAAGCGGCCGCCTACCTCCACGACATCGGCCGTGGGCACCAGGACCGGGCAAACGGTAGACTCTGCCACGCGGATAAAGGCGCCGCCATGGCCCGGGAGATGCTGGCAGCCTGCCCCCTGGCCGACGAACGCAGGGAGAACATCATCCACTGCATCGCCGCCCACCGGTTTCGCCGGGGCGACAATCCCCGTACCGTGGAGGCCAGGGTGCTGTTCGATGCGGACAAGCTGGATGCCATCGGTGCCGTGGGCGTGGCCCGGGCCTTCCTGTTTGCCGGTGAACTGGGGGCCAGGCTGCACAGCCCGGAGATGGACGTGGCCCAGGCACCGGCCTACTCCATCGACGACACGGGATACCGCGAATACCTGGTAAAACTCTGCAAAATCCGGGACCGCATACTTACCGTCACTGGCCGGCGTCTGGCCGACGAACGACACCGGTTCATGGCCGGATTTTTCGACCGGTTCTTGGAGGAATACGAAGGAGAAAGGTAAAGCAATATGACCATGAACAAGGTAGAGAAAATTGACGACCGGATCCGCGTGAACCACTTGCTGATCAGCGTTTCCGACAAGAGTGGGCTGGAGACCTTTGTCCCCCGGCTGCTGGCGATCAACCCCAGCATACGGATCTTTTCCACCGGGGGCACCTTTGCCCAAATTCGGGAGATACTGGGCGAAAAAGCTGACAGCTGCCTCACTCAGGTAGCCGACTATACCGGCCAGCCGGAAACTCAGGGCGGACTGGTGAAAACCCTGGATTTCAAGATCTACCTGGGGCTTCTCACCGAAACCTACAATGATGCTCACCAATCCGATCTGGAACGAACCGGGGGCGTACCCATCGACATGGTGGTGGTGAATCTCTACCCGTTCAAAGAGACCATTGCCAAAGCCGACGTCACGCCGGAGCAGGCCCGTGGCAACATCGACATCGGCGGACCATGCATGATCCGGGCGTCGGCCAAAAACTTCATCCGGGTCGCATCGGTGGTGGATCCCGGCGACTACGGGCAGATTGTCGACGAGATGGCTGCAGGCAGGGGGAGCATCGCCCTGGCCCTGCGCTACCGGCTGGCGCGCAAGGCTTTCGCCCACACCGCCGCCTACGACACGGCCATTGCCGGATATCTGTCCGATACCGCCTTCACGGCCGTCGAGAAAGAATACCAACTGGAGAATGAATGAGTTTGTTGGGTTCGTTGGGTTCGTTGAGTTCGTTGGGTTCCCTTGACCCCTTGAACCCTCGACCCCTTGGAACCTTTTTAAATAAGGAGAATTGCCATGGCTGAAGATCTGAAAAAAATGTACCGTACCATCATGGACGACCATTTTCCCCCGAAAATGGAGATCAGCTTTGTGGATCAGGACCGGCGGCAGACCCTGTTCTACGAAAAGGTGACCTGGACCATCGACGCTGTTCAAAAGGGGCTGCGCTATGGAGAGAACCCCGGCCAGGAGGCAGCACTGTACCGCATGGTCAACGGCAACCTCGTACTCGGAGAGACCAAGACCCTCCAGCCCGGCCAGTACCTGGCATCGGACATCGAACTGCTCCAGTCCGGCAAGCACCCGGGCAAGACCAACCTCACCGATGCAGACAATTCTCTCAATATCCTGAGGTATTTCACAGACCGGCCCACCGCGGTGATCGTCAAGCACAACAACCCCTGTGGCGTCGCCCAGGCCGAAACGCTGGAGCAGGCCTATGTCAAAGCCAACCTCGCGGATCGGGTGGCTGCTTTCGGCGGCTGCATCGCCGTGAACCGAAGCGTGGACCTGGCTGCCGCCGAAGCCATTTGCAGCCAGTATGCCGAAGTGGTCGTGGCACCCGATTTCGAGCCGGGGGTCATGGAGGTCTTCTCCCGCAAGAAAAACCTGCGGGTGATACGTATCGGCAACATCAACCGGCTTCAGGATTTCGTCGGCAAACGCTGTGTGGAATTCAAGAGCCTCATCGACGGCGGGATCATCGCCCAGTGGTCCTTTGTACCCCAGGCTCGCACCCGGGCCGACCTGAAGCCCGCCCGGTGCGAGGCCAACGGAAAAGTTTATCAGACCAACCGGGCGCCCACCGACCGGGAGGCCGAGGACCTGCTCTTCGGCTGGCTGGTCGAGTCAGGCGTAACCTCCAATTCGGTGCTCTATGTCAAAGACCTGACCACCGTGGGTATCGGCACCGGGGAGCAGGATCGGGTCGGCGTGGCGGAGATCGCCCGGGACAAGGCGTACCGCAAATTGGCCGACCGCTATAGCTTCGAAGCCTGGCAGACGCCCTACAATGAACTGAGCGATCCGGATCGCAAAGCGGAGATCGACGGCCGCGTGGCAGCCGAAAAAGGCGGGCTAATCGGTGCATCCATGGTCAGCGACGCATTCTTTCCTTTCCGGGACGGCGTGGATGTGGGTATCCGTGAAGGTATCACCGCCGTGGTTCAACCCGGCGGATCGAACAACGACTACCAGTCTATCGAGGCATGCAACGCTTCCGATGTGGCCATGGTTTACACTGGACAGCGCAGCTTCAAGCATTGAAGATCATTTTCTTCTTCCAAACCCTTGTTTCATGCGGTTTCGCTGTTGACACGGCCAAAGAATTACTGTAATGCCAAAAATTAAGTATAATTATTAGGTTCCTATCTCACACCCATCAAAGGAGGAAACGATGACAAAAGCTGAATTAGTTGAGAAAATGGCAGTAGACTCAGGCATCACCAAAGTCGCCGCTGCCGCTGCGCTGGATTCTTTTACCGCCAACGTTGCCAAAGCCTTGAAGAAAAAGGACGGTAAAGTGACCTTGGTGGGTTTCGGGACCTTCATGAAAGTTCGCCGCAAAGCCCGCAAGGGACGCAATCCACAGACCGGAGAAGTGATCAAGATCAAAGCCGCCAACGTGGTGAAGTTCAAACCGGGGAAGAAATTGAGAGACGCCGTTTAATCTCCCGCCCCATCGATTTTAAAAGGCGGCCTGCCGGTTCAGATGAAACCGGCAGGCCGCCTTTTTTTATTCTTTCATGACCCGGCTGAATACGGCCAGCGCCTGCTGCACATCGGCCGAGGTCACATGGTAGTTGAGCACCGCCCGCATCTGATCCTTTGCTGTCGGCAGCACACGAACCCCTTGCGCGCCCAGTTGCGCCACCATCGTCGGTGCGTCCAGCCCGTGTTTCGCCACGCGGAAGTAAACAATATTGGTCGCAATGGCACCGGGATCGATCAGCAACCCCGGGATTTCCGCCAACCCCACGGCCAGGGTCCTGGCATTGACGTGGTCCTCGGCCAGCCGGTCCACCATCTCGGTCAGTGCCACGATGCCGGCGGCGGCGATGATGCCCGCCTGTCGCATGCCGCCCCCCACGGATTTGCGCATTCTTCTCGCCCGGGCGATGAAGGCCTCATCACCGCAGACAACCGATCCCACCGGTGCAGCCAGCCCCTTGCTCAGGCAAAAGGTCACCGAGTCAGCCGGTGCGGCCAGTTCGGCGACATCCACACCTAAAGCCACCGCAGCATTGAAGATACGGGCGCCGTCGATGTGAAGCTTCAATCCATGCCGTTTGGCCAGTCGTTCCACTGCCGTCGTATAGGCGGGTTTCAGGGGCGTCCCACTGCAGCGGTTGTGGGTGTTCTCCAGAATGACCAACCGCGATCTCGGGAAATGCAAATCATCGGGGCGGATGGCCGCCTCGATCGTCTCCAGGGCAATGGTGCCGTCCATTTCGTTGGACAGGGTCCGCGGATGAATGCCGCCCAGGGCGGACGCCCCGCCCTGTTCGTAGAAGAACACGTGGGACTGGTCCCCCAGGATCGTCTCGTCGCCCCGGCCGCAGTGGGCCAATTGGGACACCAGGTTGCCCATGGTCCCCGACCCCACCAGCAGTGCGGCGCGTTTTCCCAGCCGCTGGGCCGCCATCTCTTCCAGGCGGTTGACGGTGGGGTCTTCCTTGAAGACATCGTCCCCCACCTCGGCCCCTGCCATGGCTTTTCTCATGGCCGCGGTGGGCCGGGTGATCGTGTCCGATCTCAGGTCGATAACATCCATGACTAAAATTATCCTTTTTGTATCTGTTGACGGTCATTTTTTATTCAGGCGAACCTGAATGGCATTGGCATGCGCACCGAGTCCTTCAACGGTGGCCAGGCAGATGATATCACGGGCCTCTTTCCTGAATGCCGTCGGTGAATAGCGGATCAGACTCGTTTTTTTCATAAAATGGTCCACCGACAGGGCTGAAGAAAATCGCGCCGTGCCGGCGGTCGGCAGTACATGGTTGGGGCCGGCCATATAATCCCCCACCGGTTCAGGTGTGTAGGGTCCCAGGAAAATGGCGCCGGCATTTCGAATTGTAGGCACCACATCCATGGGTTCCGCCACCTGGAGTTCCAGGTGTTCGGGGGCGATGTGATTGGCCAGTCCGATGGCGACGTCCAGATTCTCCACGACCATGATGACGCCAAAAGCGGACAGGCTCTGCCGGGCGATGTCGGCGCGGGACAGGACCTCCAACTGAATCTCGACCGCCGCTTTCACCGACTGAGCCAGTTCCGCAGAATCGGTGACGAGGATGGCTGACGCCAGGGGATCGTGCTCCGCCTGGCTGAGAAGATCCGCAGCGACAAATTCAGGATCCGCCATTCCATCGGCGATAACCAGTATTTCGCTGGGCCCGGCGATCATATCGATGCCCACCGTCCCGGCGACGATTTTCTTGGCCAGCGTGACGAAGATGTTTCCGGGCCCCACGATGACGTTGACTTTGGGCACGGTCTCCGTACCGTAAGCCAGAGCGCCGATGGCCCAGGCGCTGCCCACTTTGTAGACGGCATCTACGCCCACCTTTTTGGCCGCCACAAGAAGATGGGGGGCCACCTCCCCCGAGGGCATGGGCGGGGTGACCATCACGACTTTTGGCACACCGGCAATTTTGGCCGGAATGGCTCCCATGAGCACCGAGGAGACCAGTGGGGTATCGCCGCCCTTGCCGCCCGGCACATAAACGCCGGCGGCATCGACAGGATTGACCATCTGCCCGAGAAAGGTACCCGGCCGTCGGGTGTCTATCCACGATTTGGGCAGCTGTTGACGGTGAAAAGCGTCGATCTGCGCAGCGGCACGGTTAAGCGCCTGCATGAACGCCCGGTCTACCTTGGTACGAGCCGCCGCCATCTCTTCGGGTGTGACCGCGAGCGTCTCGATGGTCATAGGGGGTGAATCGAACGCCTGGCAGTATCGGATCAAGGCACTGTCCCCATTGCGCTTGACGTCGTTGAGGATCCGCGTGACGGCCTGGACATCGGCTTTCCTGAAATCGATACCCCGGCCAATGATGGTCTTCATTTTTTTATCGGCAGCGGCAGATGGGTAGCGTAGGATTTTCATCGCATCAATTCCTTTCTTCAGAGTTGCCCCCCTTTATGGCGGATTGGCGGAGTTTGTCAATAGAAGCGGAGGACGGGAACAATCCGGGCGTTCGCTGGAGGGTATCGATTCGCAGCCGTCAGGGGCCAACTGAATCGTTGCTGAACTGCAATCATTATATATTTGATGTTACCAGTTGACAGATTGTTTTTCATCTGTAGAAATATGGGGTCAATTATCCGGTGTCGGCGTGAAACCCGTTTCGTCACCGACCCCCCCCGAGACATTCCAAATGGAGGTTATTTACGATGAAGGCGGACAGAATCCACAATTTCAACGCCGGACCAGCGGCCCTGCCCCTGCCGGTATTGGAAGAGATCCAGGAGTCCTTTCTCAACTTTGCCGGTTCGGGCATGTCGGTCACCGAAATCAGTCACCGGTCGAAATGGTTCGACGATGTGATCAATGACGCCGTGACCCGGGTCAAGCGAATCCTGAAACTGGACGACCGCTTCCGGGTGCTTTTTCTCCAGGGCGGCGCCAGCATGCAGTTCTGCATGGTTCCCATGAACCTGCTGGGCGCCGGTGATTCGGCTGACTACGTCAACACGGGTACATGGTCCACCAAAGCCATCAATGAGGCCACGCTCCAGGGCAAATCCATCAACGTGGTGGCATCTTCCGAAGACCGCAACTTTTCCTATATCCCCCGGTCAATCGCTTTCAACGCCGATGCAGTTTACGCCCATCTCACCTCCAACAACACCATCAAGGGCACCCAATGGGCGCAGTTTCCAGAGACCGGCGGCGTCCCCTTCGTGTCGGATATGAGCTCGGACATCTTCTCCAGGCCGCTGGAGATGGACAAGTTCGGCTTGGTCTATGCCGGCGCCCAGAAGAACATGGGTCCAGCCGGCGTGTGCCTGGTGATCGTCCGGGATGATCTGCTGGCCCGCAGCCCCGGAGACATCCCCACCATGCTGCGCTACCCCACCTATGCCGAGAAGAACTCCATGTACAATACCCCGCCCTGCTTTGCCATCTATACGGTCCAACTGGTGCTCAAATGGCTGGAAGAATCCATTGGCGGACTGGACAAGATGGCGGCATTGAACCGCAAAAAAGCCGGCCTGCTTTACGACACCATCGACCAGAGCGGCTTTTTCCAGGGGACGGCGGAAAAGGCAAGCCGCTCGCTGATGAACGTCACCTTCCGCCTGCCCAGCGAAGACCTCGAAAAAACCTTCGTGGCCGAGGCCATGCAAAACGGCATGGGTGGTTTAAAAGGCCACCGCAGTGTGGGTGGATGCCGGGCCTCCATCTACAATCCGACGCCCTTGGCCGCTGTTGAGGCGCTGGTGGATTTCATGAAGGGTTTTGAGGGTAAACACGGATAAAAATCACCGACCCGACAATCCTTTTCACCCATAGGGTTGAACAAGGTTGTCGGGCTTTTTTTGCGTTGCACCTGCCGGTATCGGTTGGCCTTGCCCCGCCTTCTCCGCCGCTTTCCCCATTGGTCGAAAAACCGACGAAAACAGCCTATAATCACCGGTATGCAGACTGGCCGCACCCCGGCGGTCATTTTTGGTTTTTCTTGACATTACCGACGAACACTCATAATTACAGTAAAAGATTACCGTTTTTTCCCATCTTTTGTAGACATGACCATCAGATCGCCGATCGTTTTTTTTAACACCAGCCGCATATGGACAGGAGGGACGCTATGGACAAAATTCTGAGAATTAAAATGAGTGCCCAGGGAGAACCGGCCGTCACGACCGAGGCCTTGGGAGCCTATGCTGGTTTGGGCGGCCGGGCAATGACCTCGACCATCGTGGCCAAGGAAGTCCCCCCCACCTGCCACCCCTTGGGAGCGGCCAACAAACTGGTCATCGCGCCCGGCCTGCTCAGCGGGTCGGCTGCCGCCATGTCCGGCCGTATCAGCGTGGGCTGCAAAAGCCCGCTCACCGGCGGCATCAAAGAGGCCAACTCCGGAGGCCAGGGCGCCCAGGTGATGGCGCGGCTGGGCTACGCTGCCATTATCCTCGAAGGCATGCCCGCCAATGACAGCTTATACAAGGTTTTTATCAATAAGGAAGGCGTCAAGCTGGAATCCGCTGACGATCTCAAAGGACTGGGCAACTACGCGACCGTGGACAAACTATCCGCCCAATACGGCGAAAAAGTGGCCTGCATCAGTATCGGCCAGGCCGGCGAGATGAAAATGTCCGCCGCCTCAATCGCCTTCACGGATATGGAGCAGCGCCCCACCCGGCATGCCGGACGTGGTGGCGTCGGCGCTGTCATGGGATCCAAGGGAATCAAGGCCATCATCCTGGATGACGACGGCATGAAAATGCGAAAACCGGCGGAAGCAGAAAAGTTCAAGGCGGCCAACAAAATCTTTGTCGAGGGACTGCGCAAGCATCCGGTCACCGGTGAAGGATTGCCCGCCTTCGGCACCAACGTGCTGACCAACGTGGTCAACGAGGCCGGCGGATATCCCACCAACAATTTTAAGACGGGCCAGTTTGCCGGTGCATCCAACATCTCCGGCGAGACCCAGGCCGCCCTGGAAAACGAACGCGGCGGCGAAGGCTCGGCGACCCACGGCTGCCACCGGGGCTGCGTGATCCGCTGCTCCGGCACTTTTTATGGTAAAAACGGCAATTTCCTCACCAAACAGCCCGAGTACGAAACCGTCTGGGCCCACGGCGGCAACTGCGGAATCGACAATCTTGATGTGATTGCCCAACTGGACCGCATGGATGACGATTTCGGCGTGGACACCATCGAAATGGGCGCCACCATCGGCGTGGCCATGGAGGCCGGCCTGATCAAGTTCGGTGACAGTCAGGGCGCTATCAAGCTGGTCCAGGAAGTCGGCGACGGCACACCGCTGGGCAGAATTCTGGGCAACGGCGCCGCGGTCACCGGCCAGTGCTTCGGCGTGGAGCGGGTGCCCGTGGTCAAGCGCCAGTCCATGCCCGCCTATGACCCCCGGGCAGTCCAGGGAATCGGCGTGACCTACGCTACGACCACCATGGGGGCCGACCACACCGCCGGCTACGCCGTGGCCACCAACCTGCTGGGTGTGGGCGGCAACGTGGACGCCCTCAAACCCGAGGGGCAGGTGGAGCTCTCCCGCAATCTGCAGATCGCCACTGCAGCCATCGACTCCACCGGCATGTGCCTGTTCATCGCCTTTGCCATTCTCGATCAGCCGGAGACCTTCAACGCGCTGGTGGATTTGGTGGGTGGATTCATCGGCCAGCCGATGACCGCCGATGACGTCACCAACCTGGGCAAGTCGGTGCTGAAAAGCGAGCGCGCATTCAACCAGGCCGCCGGATTCACCGCCAAGGACGACCGGCTGCCTGATTATTTCAAAAACGAAGCCCTGGCGCCCCACAACGTCACATTCGGCGTCAAGGATGAGGAACTGGACACCGTCTTCAACTGGTAGAGCGGGTTTTCGAATCGGTTAACACGGAAACGCACGGGGAGGTCCGCAAGGGTCTCCCCGTTTCTTTAACGATGACCCGGAGAAACACCCATGATCCGACTCCACCTGCATGTCGACGTGTCTTGTGTGCCCCTGTTTTACTCACTATTTGAGAAAGGTGTCGTCCTGTCCACGAGAACCGGATGCACCCTGCGGGATTTTCTGTGCGGCCAACTGGGCCTTTCCGACGAGTACCTCGACCAGCGGGTCCAAACCCTGTTTCTGGATGCCCGGCCGGTGGACGATGTGGACAAGGCAGTGGTCCGGGACGGGTCGGTTCTGGCCCTGAGTGCGGCCATGCCTGGAATACTCGGGGCCACCATGCGCAAGGGCGGACGATACGCCGCCTTTCGAAAGGATATCTCTCAACACACCGATGAATGCGGCATCTGCGACACTTCGGGACGGGTCACGGTCAAGCTGTTCAACATGGTGGCCAGGGAGGTCGGCGGTGGTCTGCTGGAAGCGGGCATTGAGGTGGACGGTGGTGATCTTCAGCGGATCGCGGACCGTTACCCCGGCAAGTTGAACCGCAGCATCCGAAGCGCCCGAATGGACGATCGTGCGATCACCCCGGACACATCTCTTTTCTCGACGTTGTCGGAAGAACCGTTATTATTGTCGGTCAGCATCGCCGGGTAAAACGCAGTATCCAACAGAAAAGATCAACATGCAAGATGACCACGCCATCGCCGACCTGCTGTCGACCCTCGCCAGGCAATACCGAAAGCAGATCGCAGACAGCACCCTTTCGAAAAACAAAACGCGGTTGGAAATCGTCCGCAGGCTGGAGCTGATCGCCCAGAGCATCAAAGGCCTGATGAAATACGAACAGGAAGGGCTGTAAACGCCACAGCCATCCTTTGCCCCTCCCATGGACCACAGCCTTGACGAAACCGGGCATCGATGAAATACTTCCCCTGTCAATTCATAATCAAAACCAGCTGCGAGACCGCATGAATCGGGGTCGCCCATTCAGGCAATAAAATTCTTAATCAGAAACGTATTCACCGTTGAACCGGTAAAAGGAGCGCCATGAATAGGTACCCTTCTGTAGGACGGGCACTGGGCCTGACGATGCTGCTCCTGCTCCTGCCGCTGGCCGCTTACGGAGACGCGTCGAAACCGATACGGATCGGCGCCACGGTCTCCTTGTCCGGCAAATTCAGTGAACCCTCAGCCATGGTGCGGGACGGTTACCGGCTTTGGGAAAAGCAGGTCAACCAGCAAGGCGGGCTGATGGGCCGCCCGGTGGAATTGGTCGTCTACGATGACCGCAGCGATCCCGAAACCGTGTATAAGCTATATCAGAAAATGATCGACCGCGACCGGGTCGATCTGGTTCTCTCACCCTACGGGACCCCTTTGACCCTGCAGGCATCCCAGGTCTGCGAGGCCCGACAGATGGTGATGCTGGCCTGTGCGGCCTCGGGCAAGTCCATCTGGAATCGTGGCTACCGTCATGTGTTCGGCATGTATGCCCTTGCTGACCGCTATTTTATCGGCATGCTGGACCTCATGGCCAGGCAGGGTCACGATACCGTATCCATCCTGTACGAAGATAATCCCTTTAACATCGATGTCGCCGACGGCGCGGAAACCTGGGCCAACCGATTCGGCGTCGCCGTGGTCCTGAAAAAGTCCTTTGCGCCCGGGTCGGGACAATTGCGCACGCTGCTGAACGACGCGGTCGAGAAAAACGCTGCCGGGCTGATCCTGTCCGGCTACCCGCCCGAAGGATACCGCGCGCTGGAACTGATACAGGCGGTCGGCTGGCGACCCCAGGCGATGGGCATAACCATCGCCTCCATCCATCCGGATTTCTTCCGCAAGGCCGGGCCCATTGCCGAGGGCATCTTCGGCCCGTCCCAATGGGAGCCCGATGAGCGTATTCCTTTTCCAGGGACCACTAAATTTATCGGGGATTTCCAGGCGGCCTACAACAAGCTGCCTTCCTATCACGCGGGATCGGCCTATGCCGGCTGCCAAATCCTGGAACAGGCCATCACCGACCTTCAGGAGATCAATCACGCCCGGATCAGAGATTACATCAGTTCACTGGACACTGTCACCGTCATCGGCCGGTTCAAGGTAGACCACCAGGGCAGGCAGGTGGGGCACAACCCCATTTTAGTACAATGGCAGAACGGCAGGAAAGAAATCGTCTATCCCACCAAAATGCAGACCGCCCGCCCGCGGTTTTAACCACATCCGGAACCGGTGCCGTGAAAAAAGATACCACCTTGCCCTTTCAAAAACGAATCCTGCTCTCCATCCTGCTTCCGGTCCTGGCCGTGGGCGTCGTCTTTTGCATGGTTTCCACCCGTTTGATCACCCCTCCCATCCTCGAGGTTATCCAAACGCGGATCGATTCGGAGTTGAAACACGCATCCAACCTGGCCCTCCAGATTTGTGAAACCCATCTCAACTATCTGCTGGATCTACGGCTGGAAGATGACCGGGAGATGAACGCCGCCCTGAAAATGGAGGCCGCCAAGGAAATCAAAGCGATCAACAGCCGTTTTAAGGACATTGATATGATGGTGGTCAGCGGAGATGGCCGCGTCCTGGAGACATCCGGAACTCTGGAGCAGATCGATCCCCATCTCCCTTTGATCAAACAAAAACGGGCGGATATCCGCAACCTCTCCTTCTGGGGCAATCCGGTCCGGACCCATTATTTATACTTCCCCTTCTGGGATTGGTATGTGGTCGGTTATATTCATGAGAAGAACTACCAGGCCCCCCTGGCCATGGCGCGACGCGTTATCTACACCGGAACATTCGGGCTGCTGGCAGCCATCTGGTTGGTTCTGCTGGTGGTCGTCAACAACCTGATCAGTTCGCCGCTCAGGCGACTGGCCAACGCCACCCGCCAGGTGGCGGGGGGAGACTACTCCCTGCTGTCCAATTCACGCAGGGATGAAATCGGCCAGGTGGTGGATACATTCAACAGCATGGTGACCGGCCTGGAACGAAAAAACAGGGAGGTGTCGGGTCTCATCAAAGCCCTGAAGGATTCCGAAAAGCGCTATCGCGATCTTTTCGATGGCGCTGGTGAAGGCATCCTGGTGGCCGAGATCGCCACCAAACGGTTCCGCTACGCCAACCCGGCCATCTGCCGCATGGTGGGCTATTCGGAAGCGGCGCTCACGTCCATGTCCGTCGAGGATATCCACCCCAAAAAAAGCCTGGCCCGGGGATTGGCCATTTTCGAAAAACAGGCCATGGGTAACGGGGAATCAATATTATCGGACATCCCATTCGTGTGCAGCGATGGTTCGACTATTTATCTCGATATCAAGGCAACCCCGGTCACCTTCGACGGTGTCAGCTGCAATCTGGGATTCTTCACAGATGTGACCGCCCGTCGTGCCGCGGCGGTTGAACACCAGGCGCTGGTAAACCGGCTCCACCGCTCGGAAAAGATGGAGGCCCTCGGCCTGCTGGCCGGCGGGGTGGCCCATGACCTGAACAACATTCTCAGCGGGCTAGTCAGCTACCCGCAGCTGCTCCTGATGGATCTTCCCGATGAGAGCCCCCTTCGCGGCCCCATCCGAACCATCGAAAAATCGGGCAAGCGGGCAGCGGCGATCGTCCAGGATCTGCTGACCCTGGCCCGGCGGGGAGTGGCTGTGTCCCGGGTGACCAACCTCAACCGAGTGGTCAGCGACTACCTGCAATCCCCGGAACATGAGAAGCTGAAAAAATACCACCCCAACGTTGCCTTCGATCTGGATCTGGGCGATTGCCTGATGGATGTGAAAGGCTCTCCCGTCCACTTGTCCAAAACGGTGATGAACCTGGTCTCCAATGCCGCCGAGGCGGCTGATCCGGCCAGAGGATTCATATCCCTGTCCACACGTAACCAGTACGTGGACCGCCCCATCCGGGGCTACGACGAGGTCAAGGAGGGCGACTATACTGTGCTCACGGTGACCGATGACGGCAGCGGCATCGCTCCCGAGGACCTGAAACGGATTTTCGAACCCTTTTACTCGAAGAAGGTCATGGGCAGAAGTGGTACAGGGCTGGGCATGGCAGTGGTGTGGGGAACGGTGACGGACCACAACGGTTATATCGATGTAGTGAGCGCCCAGGGCCGGGGAACCACATTCACGCTCTATTTTCCGGCGACCCGGGAAACCCGCCACGCCGACATCGAAGACCGTTCCATGCACGGGCTGCGAGGCCGGGGCGAAACCATTCTGGTCGTGGATGACATGCCGGATCAGCGGGAAATTGCCACGCGCATCCTGACCCGCCTGGGCTATACCGTGGCATCGGTCCCCAGCGGTGAGGCAGCCGTCGAATACATGAAGACCGGACGGGCAGACCTGCTGATTCTGGATATGATCATGGATCCGGGCATGGACGGTCTGGATACCTACCGGGAAATTCTCAAAAACCACCCGGGCCAGAAGACAATCATCGCCAGCGGCTTTTCCGAAAACGACCGCGTCCGGGAAGCCCATCGCCTTGGCGCCTCCAAGTATGTGAAAAAGCCCTATACAATAAAGAGCATCGGCATGGCCGTGAAAACCGAGCTGGGGTCGAATTAACCGAACAGCCGCGTGATCTCGTCCACATCAAAATGCGGCCAACCGACCGGGGTCTCTTTTTCCAGGGCATCGATACCGGGCCCGGCCTCTGTGACGACCCCGATATCCGTGGCCATGATAGCGGCTTGCTTCAATTCGGACAGCAACCGGTCGGAACGGTCCGGCCGGCAGCAGACGAGCAGGCTGCCGGATCCAATCAGTCCCAATGGATCGATGCCCAGCACCTCCCCCATTCGTCGTGTCTGGGGATAAACCGGCAGCATATCGCGCCGGATGCGCAATCCCCGGCCGCCGGCCTGGCTCAACTCGGTCAGGGCCGTGGCAATCCCACCCTCGGTCACATCGTGAAGCGCCGAGACCCCACCGACGGTCCATGCAATCCGGGCTTCCGGCAGGACGCTGATCATGGACTGAAATTGACCGCAGGCATCAATCTCTGCGGCGGTCATTCCCTTTTCCAGAAGCAGGTTCCTGAATTCGGCGGCAATGATGGCAGTGCCTTCCACGGCGACGCCCTTGGTCACCAGCACCCGGTCGCCGGGAGCCATCCGGTTCTTGCGGATCAGGTCGTTGCAGGCGATCGTGCCGGCCATCATGCCGGTCACCACCGGCCGGCAGACGGCATCCGTGATCTCCGTATGCCCTCCGCATAGGGTAATATCCCATGCGGTGCAGGCATCATGAAGGTCGTCAAAAATCTGCCGCACCTGGTTCCGGGAGAATCCACAGGGCAGCAACAGGGTAGCCAGCATCCAGCGCGCTTCAGCACCGGCGGTGGCAAGGTCGTTGGCATTGACCAGAACGGCATATCGGCCAATGGATTCGGTGGCAAAGGTGATGGGGTCGGTCTTGAGCACCAGCACCTTTTCTCCGTCAATATCGACGGCCGCGGTGTCCTCACCCACTGACGGGCCTACGATCACCGACGGGTCTTCGATACGGTAGCGCTCCAGGAGTTCTCCGAGAAATGCGTTGGGCAGCTTGCCGGCCGGAAGTGAAACGCCATCGGCGAGAATCGGCTCCAGATCCGCGAGCGTCTCGACGACGAACCGGCAGTCAAGCTCCGCGGGAGCCGGACTGCCGTTGGTGAGATAGGCCGTCAATGCCCCGGCATTGCGCCCCGCCTGCATATCGAAGCTGAAATCACCCACCACCAGCACGTGGGCGGGATCCACCCCCATTTTCCGGGCTGCCAGCAGCACCCCTTCCCCGGACGGTTTGATTTTCACCGGGTCTTCGCGGGTGACCATGACGTCGATATCCACCATACGAAGGGTGGAGAAGTTTTCCAGGGCCCTGGCTACCGAAGCCCGGCTGTTGCGGGTCAGGATGCCCACCGGCAGACCGGCCGCTTTGATGGAATCGACGAGTTGCTCGGCACCGGCATTGGGCTGTGATGCCGCCGCCCCGTCCAGTTCGAACCGATCCAACTGCCGTGCCATATCCAGCCGCTGCGCAGGGTCGTCGATTCCGGCCATAAATTCCAGCACGGGAACGTCATCCGGGCAACCGATGGCCTGCTTGATTACGGAAAAATCAAGGGCTCCGGGCCGGGTCAAGGTGCCGTCAAAGTCAAATAGAACGGCGTCGATTCGGTAGGGTGGGGTCATGGGTTTATCCGGCGTCCGGGTCAGGAAAGCGTTCAACTGACCACTTATGGAGCTTGTACTTTTGCACTTTTCCGCTGGCGGTCAACGGGAAGCTGTCTACGAAAGCCACATGTTTGGGAATCTTGTAGCGAGCAATCTGCCCCCGGCAGAAATCCTTCACGTCGCTCTCGGTGATTTCGGCATCCGTCTTCGGGATGATGGTGGATAGGAATGCTGATTCAAGGCCTGTTCGCTGGGCAAGGGTTTCCAGAGACAGGCCCTGCTTGGTCATACATGTTCGAATACGCTGACCGACTTTCTCTGTTTTCATTTAACCGATTTTCTCCCTTGTATTCCGCGGCCCTAAATTAAGCGTTCGCGGGTTCAGGGTTTACAGGTTAACACCATCGCGATACTTCGCGAATTCTCTCTCGACGCCCCAGTATGGGTTAGCCATAACTGAGCCTACAAATTCAGCAACCGGTCGGCTGTTTTTTTTCGATTGGATATGTTAATCTGCCCAAAAAACAGCAAGCAGTCCCTATAACCCAAACCACCACATAGGCAAAGGCTTTTTTGATTCCGTCATGGAACACGACCTGGATCGAAAAATAAGCATGGAGAAACGGGTCGAAAAGATTTTTCACCGGCTGGTCGATGGGGTCTGCCGGCGATGGCCCCGTCCGGCCCCCCCGACCCATCTTCTCAGATCCTGCCGTATCATCTCCCACCGCGGTGAACACGACAACCACAGCCGATTCGAAAACACCTTGGCGGCGTTTGACGCGGCGGTTGATGCCGGGGTCTGGGGCATCGAACTGGATCTGCGCTGGACCCGTGACCGGGTTCCGGTGGTGTTTCACGACCCGGACACCCGCCGCCTGTTCAATGAAGATGCCAGGATCGGCCACATGGCACTGGCCACCATCAAGGAAAGATTTCCCTTGATCCCGACCCTGTCGGAAGTGATCGACCGATACGGCGGCCGGCTGCACCTGATGATGGAAATCAAGAACGAACCTTACCCGGCGCCCGCGCTGCAGTCCCGCCGCATGCAAAAACAGCTCAGGGTCCTTTCCCCCGGGAAGGATTTCCACCTGATGAGCCTGCATCCTGACCTGTTCCGCTATTTCGCCTTTCTGCCGGCCAGGGCCTTCGTTCCCATCGCCCGAATACGAATCGACCGTTTCAGTCGTATGGCGGCATCGAATGGATGGGGGGGGATCGCCGGTCACTACCTGTTGGCAACCAATGGATTGGCATCCCGCCATCATCGGCTAGGTCAGGGCATCGGGACCGGCTTCGCCGATTCCCGGCGCTGCCTGTTTCGGGAGGTCGCCCGCAGCGTGGATTGGGTTTTTTCCAATCGGGCGGCGCAGATGCAGGCCATTTGTACACAGAAGGCTGAAGTCGGAGGCCGGAAAACTGGCCGCTGTGCAAAGTCGCACCATCCATTTCTCTATCCCTGAAATTCCATGTTCGGGTTTCCGATTACTGACAGCAGACGTCTGCTCTCCGTCCTCAGTCCTCGGACATCCTTCTCCTCTATAGCATCGCCGCCTGTGCCTTACCCTTCTCCTCATCGACGAAATAGAGCAAAATGGCACCGGCGGCAAAGAGGATCAGCACCGAGGCCAGGCTCCAGCGGGCGGCCAGGGCACCCACCTGGACCAGATCCGCGGCCGTGGGATCGGCCGGCATGAGTACCCGGCGCATGAGCAGTCCCACCCCGCCCACCAGTACGGGTCCGATGATGGCGGCAAACTTGCCCAGCATGTTATAAAAGCCGAAAAACTCCGCCGGTTTGTCCGCCGGGATCAGGCGGGAGTAATAGGAACGGGAAAGGGCCTGGATCCCTCCCTGAACCAGGCCGATAACCACCGCCAGCACATAGAATTCTTCCTTGCGGGTCATGGTAATCCCCCAGAAAGTGGCCGCCACGTATACACCGATTGCGATATATATACCTTTTCGCGGCCCCAGCCGCTGGCCCAGCCGGCCGAATACCAGGGCCGCCGGAAAGCCCACGAACTGGGTTACCAGAAGGGCCAGAAGAAGGTCATTGGCTGCAAAACCCAGGCTCATGCCGTAATCCACCGCCATGCGGATAATCGTGTCTACACCGTCGATGTACAGCCAGTAGGCACACAAGAAGAGCAAGACGGTCTTCATGTGCCGCATTCGGCTGAATGTGTGCCTGATCTGAGCAAAACCGCCGGACCAGATGCCGGCGGTGGTCCGCGTTGGGGCCGTTGGCGCTTCGGGCACCCAGAACAGGATAAACAAGGTAAAAAAGCCCCACCACAGGGCCACGCTTAAAAAGCCGATCCGCACCGCCTGGCCAGCATCGGCCAGACCAAACCGCTGCGGCATGGTCACCATCAGCACATTGATCAGAAAGAGCAGCCCCCCGCCCAGGTAGCCCATGGAAAAGCCGAAACCCGACACGAAATCCACGTCGTTTTCGCCGGTCACCTCCGGCATCAGGGCATCGTAAAAAATATTGGCGCCGGAAAAGCCGATCACGCCCATGGCATAAACCACTAAGGCAAAAGCCCATTGTCCCTGGCCCACAAAATAGAGGGCGGCGGTCATCAGCACCCCCAGGTAGGCGAACAGGGCCAGAAACCGCTTTCGGGCAGAACCCCGGTCGGCCACGGCACCTAAAATCGGTGCGGCCAGGGCCACCAGCAGACCGGCGGCGGCATTACCCAGTCCCAAGCGGGCCGTGCTGAGATTGACGTCGACGCCGGCACTCCAGTACTGCTTGAAAAAAACGGGGAAAAATCCGGACATCACCGTGGTGGCAAATGCGGAATTGGCCCAGT
>Ga0272441_10007334_pt1 | contig 17969 bp, 17 predicted proteins | sample SSMProp6N_FD_193582 | JGI IMG/M metagenome (GOLD analysis project Ga0272441, IMG submission 193582) | Marine sediment archaeal communities from Little Sippewissett salt marsh, Falmouth, MA, United States - SSM-Prop-6N | ecosystem: Environmental > Aquatic > Marine > Wetlands > Sediment ... | reverse complement strand
TCTTCCATCCCTTCCTTGAGGACGAAGTTGATAGCTGGGTGGCCGACGCTGAAGACGAGGACGCCGTCGCTCTTCAGCACCCTCCTGAACTCCTTGAAGACGGGCACCCAGTCCAGGATGTAGTCCATGACGAGGGAGGCTAGGACGAGGTCCACAGAGTCGTCCCCGAGGAAGACAAAAGGCTCCCTAATGTCGTGTAGCATTATCTTGGCCCTGCCGCCGAGCCTCCGCCGCGCGTGTTCAAGCATTCTGGGGCTGGCGTCGACCGCGATGACCTCGGCTCCTCGCTGGACCAGCAGATCGGCGTACAGGCCGGGTCCGCATCCGGCGTCCAGAACTCGTCTGCCTTTCACGTCGGGGAGGAGAGACAGGGTGGCCGGGCGCTCCAGGTACGCGTTATGCGGCTTGGTCTCGATCATCTCGGCGTATGCATCGGCAAGCCTCTCGTAGGCTTCGTGAGCGATGGGTTTCTTGTCTTCGTTCACAGCTCCCCCGCCGCCCACAGCACCATGTTTCTCCATAGGACGCCGTAGCCGTCCCACCCGGCGAACGCCTCCGGGCACCAGTGGGGGCCTATGTCGGTGGTGAAGGCGACAGCCCTGCCCGCGCCGTGGCTGCCCACGACGAGCAGGGGGTCTCCGCCCACCTCGGCGAGGGTTTCCGCCCCCTTCTTCGGCTGCACCAGGTTGTAGCCTAGTATGTGGGGCCACCTGCCGGGCAGCTCATCGACTATGGGATGGCTGCACGTCTTAACGGGCTGCACGCCCTCGGGTCGCTCACACCTGTCGTCCGTGGCCAGGAGGGTTACAGGCAGCACCTCGGCTATTGGGCTCCTCTGGTACATGGCGGCGCCGTTGATGCCCTGATAGCTCATGTATCCCCCCGCCATGATCAGTCCGCCGCCGTGCTCAACATACTCGGCGACAGTCTTGAGGCGGTTCGGTGTCCTCTCACCGTGTAGCCACGTCCTTGGGTGGAGGAGGAACGTGTCGGCGCCCACGTCGCTGAGTATCACGGCGTCGTACCCTGTGAGCTCCTCGGCTTCGAACGGGAACTCGTTGGCTGCGACGTGGGCTGGCATGTGGGTTACCTCCACGCCGTGCCGGTCCATGGCCTCGCTGAACCACTTGAGGCCCGTCTCGTATGATCCGCTGACGAAGGGGTTGAAGCCCTTGTAGTGGGTGGTGACGCTCACCCAGCTCTCACCCACAAGCAACACGTCTGTCATAATGATATGCACGGGGAACGTCCACTATATATTTATTCGACTGTTTTCTCTACGCTAGTGGTTGGTGAGCTGGGGGGCGGCCTCCGGGCCACTGGTCTGAGGAAACTCCATCCACCACGTAGGGCTGCGACGCCGCGAGGCGTAAGGGGAGACTCTTGGCAACAGACAGAAACGACACCTCCCGTGGCTTGCCGTGAATCCTTGGAGGACGAGATCGCCACGGGCCCGGGTGAGACGACTGACCCGCAGGGTGCAAGGGCGAATAGGCGCCGATACCCTCCTACGGGGGGCGCGGGTAGCCCGCATAGCTGAATGCCGCCCACGACAGAAGATGGGTTACACCCAGCACACCAACCACCTTAGTGTAGGCGTTCTATGAAGACGTCCTATCGATCAGCGCCTCAAGCCGCTCCTCCATGCGCTTCCTCTCAGATACGTCCCTGAGGTAGCAGAGGATCGAGGGTTTGCCCAGGTAGCTGATCCTTGAAGCGGAGACCTCGGCGGTCCTTACCGCGCCCGTGCCGGTTATGAAGTTGACCTCAAACAAACGATTCACGTCATCGTCCCCCATCGAGTCAAGGCGACGGTTGATCTCCTCCTCGGTCTCGACCACGAACCTCGTCAAGGGCCTGCCGATGAGGCTCTCGGGTAAGCCGCCGCCGTGCATGTGGCACATGGCATCGTTCGCGAAAACGATCCTTCCGTCGGAGAGGATGACGATGCCGTCCCTGCTCTCCTCGACGACCCTGCGGTACAGCTCCTCCGCCCGCCGCTTCTCGACCGCCTGCCTGATCCGCTTCGAGAGAACCTGGTAGTGGCCTAGATCGGCCTCCTTCTTAAGGTAGTCGTCCGCCCCCGCCCTGAACGCCGACTCCGCCACCTCCTCGCTGCCCCTCCCCGTGTACAGGATGAACGGGACGTCGCAGCTCTCCCTCACCCTCTGGAGCAGCTCGAGGCCCGTCATGGAGACCATCCTGTAGTCGCTGACGATGACGTCGTAGCCGTTCATGCTTTGAAGCCGAATGGCCTCCAAGGGGTCGAGTACGGAGTCCACCGTGACCCCCCCGTCCAGCTCCTCCAGAAACATCTTGGTGAACTCTAGCTGACTCTTCTCGTCGTCCACGTGCAGGACTCGGATCGGTTTCTCGTTGCTCACCTCTTCCTCTGTCACTTCTTCTCCGCCTTCTCCCCCAGCCCCTACCGCGTTGCGGCTTTATTTTATTGATGATTATAGATATATTAAATGAGTATTAAATATCTTCATGATATATAACCATTAAGAAAAAAACACATTGTTGAATTAAAACAATATTGTTATAACCGCATAATATTTCTATATAGAAATAATAAATAAGGGGTATAAAAGCATTAAATGCCCTATAAATCATCATGTTACATTCTACATATTTGAAGCTTGCCATAAAGTAGAGAGCCACTCTCCACATAACATGTAAATAGGATGACCTGATGAACCCGTTACTTGACACGTTTTTGACAAAAATGGTGGCGGGGGGGGGCGTGCATGAAAACAACAATCGTGTTTGAGACAGAATGCCTCAGTTAGCCGTTACTTCGCCCACACGGCCGTTTGATTCGTAGCTCACCTAGGGACTCTTCGTTCAGATTCACCCTCCTCAAACCTCTTTTAAGATCCCCAAAAAGGGGAACCGGGGCTATGGCGAGCAACACGGTTGTTACAAGTGAGACGAAGTCTACACCGTTCTCACCGGAAACCCTTAGAGGTTTATCGAATATTCTTGAGCTCTTAACATCGACATCGATATTCCTGGCGCTGAACGCCTCCATAGTAGCAGCGTTCAGCTCCCTCCTCTACGGCCTTGAAGTCAAGCCCAGAATACTGTTCATAGCGTTCCTCGCGACCTTCTCAGTGTATAACATGAACAGAGCCACCGACAGAAGAGAGGACTCCATAAACAGGCCGCAGGCGGCTTCAAGAAGCATTCTCTTCTTCCTGGTACCCTCATTGATCGCCTCCGCTCTGTGCCTCCTGTTAAGCGCCTCGGTGGGGGCTCAGGCCCTCACGGTGATCGTCGCATCTTTCGCCGCGTCCGTCCTCTACAGCTTCAAGCCGTCGCCGTCCATCCCCCGGCTCAAAGAGATACTGGGGCTGAAGAGCGTCCTGGTGGCCTTCAGCTGGGGGTTCACGGGCGCCCTGCTGCCGGCCAGCGGACAGGCCGTGGATACCTCGAAGATAGTTTTAGCGTTCACGTACATATTCATCCAGATACTCGTGAACACCATCCTTTGCGACGTCCGCGACATTGACGGTGACATGGCCTCTGGGGTCAACACGCTACCCATATCCTTGGGCCTGGGTGCGACGAGAAGACTCCTGCTGACCGTGAACACGTTGTTGTTCCCATGGCTGCTCTACTGCATCACGCAGGGGCTGTTCCAGGAGTATATGCCGGCGCTCTTCTTCGGAGTGGGGTACGGCTACCTGATAATCTGGCTCTTCTCCGAGACGGGGCGTGATAGGCTCCTGGTGGAGCTGGCGGTGGACGGGGAGTGGATGCCCTTGGTGGCGCTCATGAAGCTGCTTTGACCCCATTGACCAAGTGAATAAATATTGCTTAAGCTAAACAACCTAATAGGGGTTTAACGTTGGGTTCACCGTACTTCAAGTTGTTTCGATCCGAGCTCAAGTTAAACATACTCTCCAGTCTTCTAGACGGGGACAAGAAGCTGGGCGCCCTGAGGGAAGAGCTGGGCAGCAGCGGCTCCACCATCATCCACGCCATAAGAGACCTGGAGGCCATGAAACTGACCAGGCAGGAGGACAAACACTACAAGCTCACGTCCCTCGGAGTCATGGAGGCCACGCTCATCGCGGAGGCCTCCTCAGCCGCAGAGACGCTTGAAAGGTTTCAAGGCTTCTGGCTCCAGCACGACGTCACCGCCATCCCCAGCCACCTCCTGCAGAGGATAGGCGCCCTACGGGACTCGACCCTGATCCAGGACAACTCCACGGCGCTGGACAGGGTCCATGTATCCTTCCAGCGGCTCCTCCAGCAGTCGAGGAGGGTGTGGGGGATGTCACCGATATTCCACTCGGACTTCGTGGGGATGTTCCATAGCCTGCTCGGAGGGGGTGCGACCGTTGACCTCATACTCACCAGCGGCGTGCTCGACAAGACTCTCACCTTGGCGGACACCGGGCAGATCATCGACTACGTCACGAGGGACAAGCTGAGGATATTCCTGACCGATGGGCTGGGTGTCGCGTTGACCGTGACCGAGAACAGCTTCTCCATGGGCCTCTACACCATTGATGGGGAATACGACTACACCAGGGACCTGGTGTCCAGCAGCCCTGAAGCCATCGAGTGGGGGGAAGAGCTCTTCAAGCACCACCTTAAACAAGCTAGGAGGCTCAACACAGAGACGTTAAATCTTTAAACATGTCGTTCACTGATTAAGATATTTCAATTTTTCCTCGTTTAAAGGTAAAATACACATGAAAAATGATTAAACTAAGTACTGAACAGACGAAGCGAAATAGAATAAAAATTTTGCGAATCGAACCGAAGGCGCCACATGAAACCAGTTTATACCATCGGTATCGTTCAAACTCCGTATTGGGAATCAAAGGCACGTAGTCTTAAATTGATATTCTATTATTAAACCAGGATGAAAACCGGGTTTGATTTAAAGAAATCACGAAAACTGATGCAGGGGGAAGGGATCGACTGCATCATAGCCAACTCGCAGGAGAGCGTCTACTACACATCTAATGCACCGATCTCGACCATAACGAATCTGAAACGTTTCGCGGGCATAGTGCTCCCCCTCGATGGGGAGCCTCTCTTCGCCGTACACAGAAACGAGGAAGTCACCGCGAGGAACTCGACGTGGATCAAGGATCTACGGGTCTACGAGGGGGGCGAGTGGGAGTCCCTGAAGGCCATAGACTTCCTGGCCAAGGTGATTAAGGATAAAGGGTTAGCCGGCAAGAAGATCGGGCTAGAGCTTATGGAGATGCCTGGCCTCTGGCTGGACCACCTGAGGAAGCTGCTGCCGGGGACGGAGTTCGTCGACGGCAAGCCAGTGCTGGACGTGTTGAAGTCGATTAAGAGCCCCGAGGAGATAAAGCACCTCAGCGCGGCGAACATGGCGACGGCGAAGGCCATAACTGTGGCCTTCGAGATGGCGAGGCCGGGGGACACCGAGAGAGACGTGGCGCTGAACATGATCGATCTCACCCTCGAGTACGGCGGAGACACAGTCGCGTTCATGTGCTTCGGAGCGGGGCCGAACATCCACGAGACCCACCCCGTCCCAGGGGACTACAAGCTAAAGAAGGGAGACCTCGTTCACACGGACTTCGGGTGTTTCTTCGACGGCTACTACTCGGACATCTCGCGGATGGCGGTGGTTGGGGAGCCCAACGAGACCCAGTTGAAGGCGTACGGCATCGCCGTGGAGGCGGAGAAGGCCACAGCCGAAGCAATGCGGGCAGGAGCTAAGGTGATCGACGTCCACAACGCCGTGAAAGCGTTCTATAACTCCAAGGGATACGAGTACAACAGGGCCTTCATCGGGCACGCCATCGGCATAGGCTGTCACGAGTGGCCTTTCCTGGGCCCCGCGCACGGCGACTGGGTGCTGGAGCCAGGGATGTTCTTCCAGGTGGAGCCGGGAATGCTACTAGATGACGTGAAGATCCACACGGAGGACTCCTTCGTAGTCAAGCCTGAAGGCCCAGCCGAGAACGTGTCCCTGTACAGGGACGTGACTGAGCTACAGGTGATAAGGTAGACGCCTCTTCCCCTTTATTTCTTAAAGGGGCGTTTTTTCCGGGTCGCGAAGCTTTTTCTTTTTTATCTCCAAGTAGTATCCATGGTTCGGCTGTACCTGGAGATTGAGACGTACCGCCCCAACGTCGAGGAGGCGTTCATAAACGAGAAGGTAATCACAGCCGGCGTAGCCGTAGACAGGACCGCGTACCATGAACGCAGCCTGAAGAGGGGCGTCGAGCCGGTCCTCTACAGCGAGTGGGACGGCCTGGACGAGAAGGCCATAGTCTCCGAGGTGGAGAGAACCGTCCGAAAGGCGTGCGCAGAGCATAGGTTCACTACCGTCGTGGGCTTCAACATACTCCGCTTCGACGTCCCCCTCCTCGTGGCCAAGTCGGGCAGAGCGTCCCAGTCTGGCCTCGAGTACATCTCCAAGATGTGGCACGACTGCTTCGCAGTGGACCTCATGCAGCAGCTGCTGGTGGCGAACATGGGCAGCTTCAAGGGCGCCGGGGTGAGCAACGTCGTATCCACGGCGATAAGGCTCGGCTTGAACCCGCCGGACTACCCCACTTCCGGTGCCAGGGTCAAGGACCTCTACGAGGAAGGGGACTACGGGGGGATCGAGGCCCACCTACGCCAGAACCTCAGGGTAATCCGGTGGCTGGACCTCTACGGCGTGAGGCGGCTAACGGAGCAGAGCGTCAGGGAGCAGAGGCCGCTCTTCAGGTGAAAGCCCATGGCGGCGTCTTAGACGGCCGAAACTGCCGTGTAGCCGACCGGGTGGCCCGGCGTTTCCCTCACAGCAGGTCACTTCAGTCGTTTTTCCGGGTGCGGCGGGGCTCCTGCATTAACACATCTATTCACTGTGACATTGGTCGTAGGCCGGGGGTGCCCGTGTTCAGTTTCACGGGCCGCGTCTCTTGAGGCGGCTGTTGACTATGTTGTACGTCTTGACGCGTCTCCTGTTCAAGAAGTTGGAGAGGGGCAGAGGGCTTCGAGGGACGCCTGGGTTCGGGTGACTGTCACTGGATGGCCCTGTCAGTCTTAGACGGATCACCCGCACCTCGTCCATCTCGGCAGCCTCCATCCGCCTCCACCGAAATAGCCACGGCCTTTTTTCTATAATAAGAACCCGGATGAACGCGGCGAAACCATCGTTCCTAGTAGATGTGGCGTCCCGGGCTCCGGCTAAAAAGCCGACAATACGTATCAGGGGTATGGACGGGGGATCAACGGCTTCTATATCAGCTTGACTAGCTTCCCCGCCCGGCCAGCGTTTAGCTGGAGAACGCCCTGGTAGGTCGACGTGTACCCGTTCTCCACGCGAAGCTGGTCGCCCACCTCCGCCTGCCTTATCTGCTCGTTCCAGAGCACCAGGACCACCCTGCCCGAGTCGTCGCCGATGGCGGCGTTGGCGACGGAGAGGGTCTCGCCGTACCTCCTCCTTGACCTCACCATGCGGGCGTGCCCCTTCTCCAGGACCCTGCCCTCGACGTCCAAGTTCCTCATGTCGTCGCGCAGCCGGGCAATGGGGGTCATCGTGTAGGGGTCGTCCGGGGTCATGATCTTCTCGTACCATCGCCCCCTCCAGTTCGGGTCGCCGAGGTCCCAGCCCACCTGGACGTAGCCTTGCTTCTCGTAGAAGGCGTTGGTCCTCTGGTTCCACTCGGGGGTCCCCAGGGTCCAGAGCTTCAGGTCCGGGTATAGGCCCTCAAGGATCTCCATGGAGCGGGTGCCTATCCCCCTCCTTTGGTGGTCGGGGTCCACGAAGATCCTCTCCATGACCTTGTGCTCCTCGTTCACCGAGCCTATGATGAGGCCCCCCACGAGGCCGTCGTCCAGCAGGATGGTGTAGTAGTCCGCCCAGTCCATGGCGCGTATCTGGAACTCGGGTGAGTCGTAGCCCGGGGGCCCTCCCGGCTCCTTGGCTCCGACCTCGACGTCGCTCTCGAACGCCCGCTTGGATATCTCGGCGAGGAGGTAGGCGTGGTCCTCGACGGCCTCCACGAGACTTACCCTGTCTTCTATCGACAACTCGACCATGTATACGGTGGGCTAGGTGAAAAGGGTTGGGCAGCGGCTCGCATAATTATTAAGGCGCCGGCTCCCGATACGCGTAAGAGTGGTCGAGATGATGGCCGGGTCGAGGCGGGGGGTTAGGGTCAGGCGGGTGGACGAGCCGCCTTACGCCGTTGATTGGTCACGGGTCGAGCGGTACGACCAGGTGAACCTGATATTCAACAGGATAGGGAACGACCCGGGCTGGGAATGCTACCTCCACACAGAGGAGGAGGTCGGCCTACAGAACATAAGTGAAGCCAAGCCGGGGTATGACAGGGTCGACTACGCCCTGGCCGAGGCCGCGTGGACCGTCCACGACGTCTGGACGGAGGCGTTCAGCTGGGACCGGCTGGAACGCCCCGGCGGCCCCAGCCTCATGGGGGACAGGTGGTACAGGAAGCGTCACCAGGTCGAGGACGTGGCGGAGATGACTGGGAAGCTGAAGAAGGCGGCCAGGTTCTTCGGCGCCAGCCTCGTCGGTGTGGCCGAGGTCAACGTGAATTGGCTCTATGCCAACCACCGTGAAAACCTTGAGCCCCTGGAGCTGCCCCGGGGCGTGAGGTACGCCGTGGTCATGGCGGTGGAGATGGACGAGCTGGGGATAGCGACGAGCCCCGAGGCGCCGGCCGCCGCCGCCACGGGCGTCGGGTATAGCAGGCTCGCGTTCGTGGCTTCGTCTCTGGCCGAGTTCATAAGGAACCTGGGCTACACTGCGGTGCCCGCCTCGAACGGCGTGGGGCTCAGCGTGCCGCTTGCGGTGGACGCGGGGCTGGGCGAGCTGGGCAGAAACGGGCTGCTCATCACCCCGGAGTACGGGCCCAGGGTGCGCCTGTGCAAGGTGTACACGGATCTCCCGCTTGTGCCGGATAAGCCCATCGAGTTCGGGGTGCACGAGTTCTGCAGGACCTGCAAGAGGTGCGCGGAGGCGTGCGAGGTGGAGGCCATCAGCTTCATGGACGAGCCCAGCTACGACGGCGTCTGCAAGAGCAGCAGCCCCGGCGCGTTGAAGTGGGCGGTGGACGGCGAGAAGTGCTACAGGTTCTGGTGCGAGAACGGCACCGACTGCAGCACCTGCATAAGCGTCTGCCCCTACAACACGGGGCGGGTGGAGGCCCACGCGGGCGAGTTCTGGGCGAGGCCGTGACCCGCCGCGGGTCATATCTGGGGTTATTTCTTGGCGTCTGCGCTGCGGTTCAGAGATTTCTGTATGTTGGGGACCTTGTTGTTCTGGACGTTGACCCTCACGTAGGGGCTGTCGTAAACGTCTTCCCTGTTGTAGAGTTCTATGGCTTGCTCTAGCCGTTGCTCCACCTGGTCGATGAGCTCGTTGAAGGACTTGATGAAGTCGTTGAGCTCGTCGATCATGCCGTTTATGTGCTTCATGTACTCGGGGGTGAGCTCGCAGGTGACGCACTTGAAGCCGGCGACGGCGTCCTCGAACGCCTTGAGGGCGTCATTGATCCTGTTTATGAGGTCCTGGGCCTCGTCTATGCAGGTGTGGAGGGTCCTGTAGGTGTATCTCTCGGTGCGGGCGAGGGTGTGGTCCACCCAGCTCTGGAGCAGCGTACAGGTCCTCATGGACTCCTTACGTATATCGGATGCATCCTGCTTGGGGTCCTCGCCGGTGATGAGCTTGGCGATGCCTATGCCTATCTCGCTCATGGCCCAGCCCTCGAGGCTGAGGATGTCTTTCACGGTCTGGCTGGCCTCGCTGGCGAAGCTTTTCCCTATCTCGGTGCCGATGTGTTTGCCCATCTCCTTCATGGCTTCCTCGCCGCCTTTCTTGTAGGCCGTCTTGCCCATGCTGGCGCTGGGCTTGACTATGGCGGCCACCTTCTGCACCTTCTCGGCGCTTTCACGGATCTCCTTCTCGGACTTTGTGAGGCTCTGGATGACGGCGTAGGCGGTGTCCCACTCCATTATGAGGCGGCTCACCTCCCTCATGTCCTGCCGCCACTGGTTCCGGGAGGCGTCCAGGTCGTCCTCGATGGGGCCCAGGGCCTCGTCTAGCTCCCACATGGCGTCCTCGCACTTCTCGTTCTCCTCCTCCACCACCTCGGGGTGCTCCTCGCAGTAGTCCTTCTCCTCTTCCTCCTCCTCTTCTTCCTTCTTCTCCTCGTCTTTCTTCTCGCCCTTGATGAAGTTGTACAGGAGGAAGCCGCCTAAGCCGAAGAGGAACACGAGTATCACTAGAAGTGGGTCCAGACCGCCTCCGCCGCCGCCTCCTTCGCCGACGTTGAACTCGAGGGCCCCCGTGACCGGCCCGGGCTCCCCCTCGACGCCCTCAACGGTCCACGAGACCACGTGGTTCCCGGCCTCGGACATCCAGTCCGGCGACGTGAACTCGTTGACGCCCGGCGACAGGGTGACGTCCGTCTCCCAGAAGGGCGCGCCCTGCATCTCATCATCGTCAACGTATAGCTTCAGGCTGCCGGGGGACAGGATGTCTCCCTCGCCCTCCAGGGTGATTACGAACGCCACGTCGTCCCCCTCCACGGGCTCATCGACTGTGAGCCGCGTGTCGATGCCCGAGATGCGGAGCGGCTCAATCGCGGGCGCCGACACCAAGATGGGGATGTCCGTCTCCGATGTCGCCGAGGCGCCGTCGTCGTCGGTGACCGTCAGGGTGACGGTGTACGTGCCTTCAGCCGCGTAGGCGTGGGATGCCTCGGCTCCCTCCGCGGTGGCGCCGTCGCCGAAGTCCCAGCCGTAGGTGAGCTGGTCGTCGCCGAGGTCCAACGCGCTGCCGGTGAAGGCAAGCTCCGTGCCCTCGACGGGTTCACCAATCCGGTCTATCGAAAGGTCGTAAGGCGGAGTGTTCAACACAGTGATGGGCGTGTCGTAGACAGAGCCGAAACCCGCCTCGTCGGTTACGGCGAGGACGACGTTGTAAACGCCGTCGTCCATGAACCGGTGCGTCAGGGTGGCGTCGGGGCCGCTCAGCTCGTAGACCCCGTCGCCGTCCAGGTCCCACTCGTAGAGGCTTATGGCGCCGTTGAGCGAGGCGGAGGCCGAGGCGTCCAGCATGAACGCAGTCCCCTCGTCGACTGATTCGGGTGCGTCGAAGGCGGCCTCGGGCAGATAGTTGAACGTGAACGTCATGGGCGGCTCACCGTAACTGGGGGCCATGTCCAGCCCTCCCTCGGTGATCAGATACACCATCAGCCCCGAGTTGAGGGGGGACCCAAGGATGTCGACCGGGAAGCCGACCGTAACGGTTCTCTCCACGATGTCGGCGGCGGGCTCAGCCACCGTCACCCACTCCCCGGCCTCGTAGCGGTCCATCCAGACCGACGCAACAGACCCTTCAGCCACCTCGACCCCGACGTCGTAGTCGACCCCTAGCCCGTTGTAGAAGCTTCCCGGGCTGCTGGCGCCCGTCGCAGCGTCACTGTCCACGTCTATGCCGATCTCTATGGTGTACACCTGGTGGGGCAGCGGCGGGGCGTTTAACTGCACCTCGACGTTGATGGTCACGTCGCCGGGTTCAAGCTCCTCAGAAGGGACGAGGGTGACCGACTCCACGTCCATGGGGATGGGCATGGGGACGATTGTGTCCATGGTGAAACACATGTTGAAGTCCACGCCGTCGCCCAGCTCGTCTGTGTAGGGCGCGGACTCGAAGCTGTGAGCCCCCCACGCCGATGGGAGGACTGCGGTCAGGACGGTTAAGACTACTAGCAAGGGCAGAAGCCTACGTTTCATGTTGCCCACTAGACTGTCTAGGGTAAGTTAGTGTAAAAAACTATCCATTAGTTAACGGTAACTACAGGCCTTTCTGGGTTAAAACCCGGTCATTCCCACTCGGTGACCTCGGTCTCGGTCATCTCCCTGACACACCGCCATAGGGCTGCCTCCTCGGGGGATACCAGGGTGATGGACACGCCCTTCTCGCCCTTCCTGGCGGTGCGGCCGATGCGGTGATAGTAGACCTCGGGGTCCTCGGGCACCTCGTAGTTGATTATGTGGGTGACGCCCCTGATGTCCAGGCCCCGGGAAGCCACGTCGGTGGCCACCACGTACCTCACCTTGCCCAGCTTATAGTCCCTGTACACCGTGTTTCGTTGGCTCTGGGTGTAGCCGCCGTGAAGCGCCTCCACCTGGTAGCCCTCCCCCTTGAGGGCCGCCGCCAGCTCGTCAACCGTCTCACGGGTGTTGCAGAATATTATGCCTCTCTTGGCGTCGATGGAGTCTAGGATGCCGTGGAGCCTCTCTAACCGGTCCTCCGTGACGGGCGCGATGTACTGGGCCACGTTTGTCTGGGCCACCTCGTCCCTGGATACCATGACCTTCCGGGGGTGCCTCATGTACCTCACCGAGAGGCGGAGGACCTCGGGGCCAAGGGTGGCCGACCAGAGGCTGGTCTGCCTCACGTAGGGCGTCTCCCCAAGCACCCGCTCCACGTCCCCGATGAAACCCAGCTCAAGCATCTTGTCCGCCTCGTCCAAGACCACCACACTGACCCGGGAAAGGTCAAGCGCCTTCCTCCGTATGAGGTCGTTCATCCTGCCGGGGGTCCCCACGGCTATGTGCACGGGCCTACCCAGCACCTCCATCTGCCGTCTCACGTTGGAGCCGCCGTGCAGGGTCACCACCCTGGTGTCCAGGTAGCGGGCGAAGCCCCTGATGTGGCCCGAGACCTGCTCGGAGAGCTCACGCGTGGGGCAGAGGACGAGGCCCTGGGTGTAGGGCTCTGAGGGGTCCACCTTCATAACCATGGGGACCCCGAAGGCCGCGGTCTTGCCCGTCCCGGTCTGGGCCTGCCCCATGACGTCCCTGCCTTCTAGCAGCAGAGGCATGGCCGCGGCTTGGATGGGGGTGAGGCGCGTGAGCCTCATCCTGTCGAGGCCGCGCAGCACCTCCGGGCTCAGGGGTAGGTCCGTGAAAGTCATGTCCTCCAAGGTGGTCCACCGGGCGTCATATACTCTGCTTAACCCGTATTTAGGTGGCTAGTAGACGTGGTGGATGTACGACGGCCTCCCGGGGGAAAGCGCGCACACAGGCTCCACTTCGGCTCGATGCATTGTTTCCTGGGGCCGTACCCGCCGTCCACCATGGTGTTCCTCAGGAACACGTTTAGCTGTATAAGAGTGGGGGCTATTTTCTGGTCGTGGAGCGTCACTTATTCCCTTGCAGGTGTTCGACTACCAGCCTGTCGCCGTCGATCCTGACCTTGATGTACCCTTTCTCGTCCCTGAACGGGAACGCCGAGTCGGTCGCCACCCCGACCGGCACGTATATGTAGAGCTTGTTGTCTGACTTCCAGTACTTTCCCTTTCCTTCGAGCATCTGATCCCCGTTTACTCTTGGAGGCGTGGGGGAAAAGGTTTATCTGTAACCCCCTGGGTATTTCCTGTGGACATACTATAAGAAATACTGTTGTTATGTCCGGAGGTATTTCTATGGAAAGCCAATTGGATGAAAACAGCTGGCAACAGACGTGCAGCGACCACTGCACGACCAGCTACAGAAGCTTCGAGACTCTACAGGAGTGCTTCAACGACCTTCACTTAATTCAACGCGTGATACTCGAGGAGGAAGGACAGGCAATGAGCATCGAGGAGGTGCTCGTGAGGGTGCTCGGCTTCTACAGGCGGTTCGTGCCCTACAAGTAGCCCAGACCGGCACATCTAATCCTCCCCTTTTTTTCAACTACGTGCCCCGATACGGACGACCATGATGAATAACGTAAAACCGAGGAGTATCGCCGCGTAGCCGAAGCCCGGGATGCCCCCACCCGTGTCAGTCGGCTCCTCGCCGAGCTGAGCCCACTGGCTCCAGCCGTGGATGTTGCAGTGAGCCCTGACCCTGACATCGGCGCCCGGCTACCCGAGGACATGAGCCTGATCCTTTAAGTGGTGATGGTCCTGTCGGCGGCGGTCTTCTATCTCCTATACGTTTTGCGGCTGCTCGCATACGCCCCCAACGTCATGTGTTGGCACGTGAGAGGGTTAAACAATAGATTGAATTACCAGTACCTATCCCTCAGTATCTATCTAGGGGAAAACGATCTTGAGTGGCGGCAAGCCTGACGAGGAAGACTGCCTGACCGAGGAAGAGCACGAGAGACGGCTCATAGAGGAGATGGGCGAGATATCGTCCGAGCTGACCCACGACCTGAGGAGCCCCCTCCAGACCATACAGAACGCCGTCTATCTCCTCGAACGCAGCCCCGGGAACACCATGTTCTACGAGATGATAAGGGAAAGCCTCAGGCAGACCACCAGTATACTGGACGGCTTCAGAGACTTCTACAAGGGCCACATCCTCAAGAGGGTGGACGCCGACATAGTCAAGGCCTACGAGCTGGGGGTCAGCGAGTTCGAGGTCCCCGGCGGCGTGGAGCTGACCCTCGAGGCGGACGAGATCGAGAGCTTCAGCATGGACCCCACCAAGCTGGCCATGGTGTTCAGGAAGCTCATAAGTAACGCCGTGGAGGCCATGCCCGACGGCGGCGCCGTCAGGGTCACCATAAGGGACAGGGGCGGCCACGTCGAGGCCAGCGTAAGCGACACCGGGCCCGGGATACCGGAGGACGTTGCGGAGTTCGTCTACAAGCCCTTCAAGTCGAGAAACAAGAGGGGGCACGGCCTAGGGGTGCCCGCCTGCAAGCGCATAGTGGAGGCTCACGGCGGAGCCATGAGCTTCGAGACCACCCCCGGCGAGGGCACCACGTTCACGTTCACCATACCCAAGGGCTAAGGGTTTTTCACTGCGCAGCCACCCATATCCCCAGAGCAACATGAACACCGTTTCAAGCCGCCTAGTCCACAGGAACCTGGATGAGCCCGCCGTCCTGGAGACGTTCAGGCTCCTCGAGGGAGACGCGGAGGTGCAGAGCTACCTCAGGATGGCCAACGTCATGGCGGTGAAGAGGCTCGTATACAACGACCACGGCCCCGTCCACGCCAGGATAACCGCCGGCAGCGCCCTGGAGATACTGAGGCTGGCCACGGAGACAGTGGAGCCCAGCTGCGTCGCCAACGGCGTGGGCGACTACGAGAACGCCAAGGTGATAGTGCTGTGCGGCGCCTACCTCCACGACGTGGGCAACGCCATCCACAGGGACCGCCACGAGCAGAACGGCTTGGTACTGGCGGCGCCCATCCTCGAGCGGGTGCTGGGCCGCGTGTACCCCCACGACCCCGAGCTGGTGTACCGCCTCAAGTCCGAGACGCTGCACGCCATCTACGCCAGCGACGACGAGGTGCCGTGCCTAAGCGTCGAGGCGGGCGTGGTCACAGTGGCCGACGGCACCGACCTCGCCGAGGGAAGGTCCAGGGCGCCCTACAGGGGAGGCAAGAACGACATCCACTCGGTGTCGGCCCTCGCCATCAAACGGGTGAACATAGGGGAGGGAGACCAGAAGCCCGTGAAGATACAGGTGGAGATGACCAACCCAGCTGGCATCTTCCAGGTTCAGGAGGTGCTGGGCAGGAAGCTCAAGTCCAGCCGCCTGGAGGATCTGGTGGAGATATCCGCGGTCATGGACGGCAGGGAAGTGAAGCCCCTCTAGGCTTAAGGCGTGTACGGGTCCCTGGGCCCCTTCGGGAACCCGAGGGCCTCCTCGCACCACGCCGCCACAGCGAGCAGGTCGTGGTCGCGTTGCGGCCGCCCCACCAGCTGCAGGCCCAGGGGCAGCTCGTCTTCGCTGACGCCCGACGGCACCGTGACGCTGGGGAGGCCGGTGAGGCTCCACGGCGCGTTGAACGCGGGGCTTCCCGTCCACTCCAAGCCCCTGGGCGCGGTGTCCACGGTGGAGGGGCACGCTAGGCAGTCGAAGCCCCCCATCAACGAGAGGACGTCCCTGAGTATGATGCCTCTTATCCTCTGGGCCCGGAGGTACGCGGTGGCCGGGGCCAGAAGACCGCTGGACACGAAGCCCTTGATGTACTCCCGGTAGCCCTCCGGGTTGGCTCTCAAGCCGTCCTCGTGGACCGCCGCCGCCTCCACAGCCATTACTACCCTGTGCACGCTGGGCGCCATGCCGAAGCTCAGGGGCAGCTCCACGTCGATGAACTCGGCGCCCTCGCCCCACAGCTTGCCCACCGCCTGCTCGAAGCCCAGCCAAGCCTCGTCGGACGCGTTCTCCTTGAAGTAGCCGCCCAGGAGCCCAATACGGGGGGTTTCGTCCACCTCCCCGGCGGGGGCGGCGTCGGGTTTCAGAGTCTTCAGCGCCAGGACGGCGTCCTCGACGGAGCGGGTCATGTAGCCCACGTGGTCGAGGCTCCAGCTCAGCGGATAGACTCCGTCCCTGCTGAGGAGGCCGTAGGTGGGCTTGAAGCCCACGACGCCGCAGTAGCTGGCGGGCCTCACGACGCTGCCGCCTGTCTGACTGCCCAGGGCCATGGGCGCCATGCCGCAGGAGACGGCGGCCGCGGAGCCGCTGCTGCTGCCGCCGGGGGTGTGACGGGTGTTCCAAGGGTTCCTCGTGGCCGCGGGGTCGTGGAGCGCAAACTCGGTGGTCTCAGTCTTCCCGAGGACCACCGCGCCGGCCTCCCTGAGGGTCTCTACGACGGCGGCGTCACGGTCGGGCACGAAGCCCGAGTACAGGGTGCTGCCCATGGTGGTCCTTATTCCTTTGGTGTAGAATATGTCCTTGACGCCGACGGGTACGCCGTGGAGGGGGCTCCTGAACCGGCCCTCCTCGGCCTCCATGGTGGCCGCGTCCGCCGCCTCCATGACGGCGGCCCTGTCCACGGTGACCCACGCCTCGACCACAGGCTCCAGCCGGTCTATCCTGTCTAGGAGGCTCTCGGCGAGCCGCGTCGGGGTGAGGCCGCCGTCCCTCATCATGCGGGACGCCTCAGCCAGGCTCAGCGTGTACGGCTCCATCACGTTTCCCCCGGGTTCATTCTGGTTACTGGCTCGGTGGCGGGCTCCAGAGGGTAGTTGCTCACGGCGTAGACCGCCGCCGCGGTGCGCTCGATGTGCTCGCCGAGCCTGTCGGCTGCCTCTGGCCCCCACATGGCCTTCGCCGTCTCCTTCACCATGTGTATGTACTCCTTCTCACCGTCCCCGCTCAAGGTCTCCACCATGATGAATTGGGCGGCTACTTTGATTTTACGTTGACGGCTGGGTGGAAGCCTTAATTCCCTCTTGATGCATCTTAGCTCGTATGGCGGAGGAGGAAGGCGCGCTCAGGAACGTGTACATGCTTGGGCTCGTCAGCTTTTTCACGGATTGCTCCAGCGAGATGGTGTTCAGCCTCCTACCAGTATTCATCTTGGGACTACCCGGTGGAACCATAGCCTCCCTCGGCCTAGTGGAGGGCACGGCGGAGGCGATGAGCTACGCCTTACGTGCAGTGTCGGGTTTCTTCAGCGACAAGTTCCGGAAGAGAAAGCCGTTCATCTTAACTGGCTACGCCCTGTCTAACATCGCAAAGCCACTGTTCGCCACAGCCGCGAACGTGTCCCACGTCATGGTGATAAGGGTGGTGGAGCGGATGGGAAAGGGCGTAAGGACGGCGCCACGTGACGCACTGATCAGCGCCTCGGTTCCCCCAAGGAGGTGGGGCGAGGCGTTTGGCCTCCACAGGGCCCTGGATCAGATGGGCGCCATCGTAGGCCCCCTCACCGCGACGGGGGTGATGGTGCTCTTGGGCTGGACGGTCAAAGACGTGTTCTGGCTGTCCCTGGTGCCCGGGACCGCCGCCCTCGTCGTAATCCTCCTCGGCGTAAAGGAGATCGTTGGTGAATCGACGCGTGAGTTCAGGTTCATGGAGGGCCTGAGGGAGGTAGCCCGAGGAGACTTCCTGCGTCTCCTCGTGATAGTGGCGCTTTTCAGCCTCGGCGCCTTCAACTTCAGCTTCATACTGCTGAACGCGCGCCTCATGGGCGTCGGAGACCCCCTGATCCCAGTGGTGTACGCTGTGCTAAACGTTACCCACACCATCGTAGCTCTTCCAGCCGGCAAGC
>Ga0272441_10007333_pt1 | contig 17970 bp, 31 predicted proteins | sample SSMProp6N_FD_193582 | JGI IMG/M metagenome (GOLD analysis project Ga0272441, IMG submission 193582) | Marine sediment archaeal communities from Little Sippewissett salt marsh, Falmouth, MA, United States - SSM-Prop-6N | ecosystem: Environmental > Aquatic > Marine > Wetlands > Sediment ... | reverse complement strand
TACAAAAGATTATTTCAAATTAGAAAATGATATGGTTCATCCACATGATAATAAAGATGTTTGTGATGCAATTCATGTAATTCAAAGAATAATATACATGAGAGGATTGAGAAGAGCAAATCCAGATAGATTTAGTATAAACAAAGTGGTCGGGTAGCTCAGTTTGGTAGAGCTCTGGACTGAAAATCCAGGAGTCACCAGTTCAATTCTGGTCCCGACCACCATTTAAAAAAGAAAGAAAACTATGGTAACTATAGATATTATAAAGAATAAAAATAATCATGTATTTTATGGACCTTTTGATGAAAGTATAACTGCATGGCAGTGGAATACAACTTGTGGACCAGGTTGTGAACATTTTAGTGCAGCAACATCAACTCCTGAACAAATGCTTTTACTTCTACCAGATGAACTCAAAGAAGAGTTTATAGAAGAAGTTTCAAAATGGCATTGTGGTAAAAATCTGAAAAAGAATAGACCGTGAAAAATATTAAAAGTAAGATAGAATTAGAAAATTTTAATTATCAAGTTTTTGTTTTTTCTATGGATACATTTTGGCTTTCAGATTTAAAAAATGAAACAATATGGCCTATTAAACATGAAGAATTTTTAAAAATAGATAGAATTTTTATGTCGATAATAACTATTTTTCACCAAAGAATGGAAACAATATGAAAATACACTGTCTTGGAGCTAGTGGTGCCTTACCCACAGGTGGGTATGATGCCAATTATATAATAGAATTTGATAAAGATACTCTATTAGCCTTTGATGTTGGAAGAACCTGGCCAGAGGCTCTTAGAGATTCTCATTTTAAATGGCAAGAAATAGATAATATTTTTATATCACATTTACATGCAGATCATACAGGAGGAATGGAATGGTTGGCATTTAATAATTACTTTAAAAGAGGTTTTCCATTTGGAGAACATAAACCAAATTTATTTGGTGCATGGGAAGTGATACATGAATTATGGAATAACTGTCTTAAAGCAGGTTTAGAATCAATACAGGGTCAGACAAATAAACTTGATAGTTATTTTACTGTTTGTTCTGTTCCTCCAAATGGTATTGTAAATATATCGAATTGTGGTGTGAGTTTGGCAAAAATAAAAATAGTTCAAACTGTTCATGTAATTGATGATAGAAGAATCAAGCCAAGTACTGGTATAATAATAGAAGACCTTTATACAGAAAAAAAGGTTTTTATTACTGGTGATATGCAATTCTGTCCAGAACAGATCAGAACCTTTTATGATCAGGTAGATTATATTTTTCAAGATTGTGAATTGGCAGAATATCCAAACTCTGTCCATGCTCAATATCATCAATTAAAAACTCTTCCTGAAGAAATAAGAAATAAAATGTTTTTTGGTCATTATGATAGTTCTGATGATCGAACAGGAGGATGTCCAGAAGAAGAAGCTAAAGAACTTGGTTTTCGTGGTTTTCTAAAAGCTGGTCAAGTCATAGAAATATAGGAATAAATATTATGAAATTTCTAATTAGATTTTTAGGTCTGAAAGGTTCATGGAAATGGGCTTTAAGACAAATGAAAAATGGTCATATTGTCAGAAGAAAAAGCTTTATAGGACCAAAAAGACTTAAACTTGATTTTGAAGATAGATGTAGAATTATAGATAATTACAGCGAAACTATTGATGAAATGAACGATTCGAAAAATTGGATTAGTGCATTTCTTTTCCTTGAGGATTTAGAAGCAACCGATTGGGAAATTTTTGATCCAGATAACTTACCCATATTATGGGAATTGTAAAATGGTAGGGTGAGATGTTGGTTTCTCAGCAGCTCTCATAAGGCTGTCTACGTGGGTTCGATTCCCACCCCTACTACCAAAAAAGAAAGAAAAATATGAAAAAGTTAAGACATGATTTTCAAATGAGTATTTTAAAATCTATAGGAAATAATAGGATGAAATCAAGAATTCTTGGACGAAAAATGGATGAAAATAGATTATTTTCTAATTATAGTAATATGATTTTCTTAGCAGGAAAAATTTTAAGAGAAGAACTTGAAGAAGGAGCATGACTTTTGATTACTGGTCATAAGAGAAAAAGAATAAAACGTTTATATACAGACGAAGGATTAATACATCCAGAAAAACATGAATCTTATTGGGGTGTTCCAGGAAATATGCATCCTGGATGTAAAGAACCACATATTGAAGTTGAAAAGGATGAAAAAGTAATCGCAACTATCAATTGTGGATTTGTATTTAGAATAGATTTTGAAAATGAAGAATCAAATACATAGCATAAAAGGAATGCCTAGACATTATTGTAGACATTTTCAATGTTCTGGATGGCATCCTGAAAAATATTCAAAAATTGTAAGTTTAAATACATGGCACGAATTAATTAAAGAATTAGACATTGTAATTAATAACAAACTTCATCACATAATAGAAATCATTGCAGAAAACGATTTCAAACACATGTATGAAGAAGCAATAAACGATATGGCAGAAAAAATAGCTATCAATATTGACAGAGAAATAATTGATAACATTATCGAACTACAACGAAAGGAATGATTATGTGTGGAATTTCTTGTTATTTCTGTAGAGAATCTGGTGAAGTAGCATCGGAAGTATTACTTCCTTTAATAAAGGAAGCTGAAAAAAGAGGAACGGATGGATTTGGTTATCATATTTGGAATATAGATACAAACGAATCTGTAACTCACAAACAAATAGAATTGAATTATGACAGTCTTGAAAATTTAAGATTAAAAAAGGGTGATCTGTTTATGTCCATTCATAGAGCAGCACCTGAAACTGAAGAATCAGTTAACCCCGAAAATTTAGATAAGACATTACAACCAATTGTTTTTCATGATCTTGTTCTGATTCATAATGGTTGTGTTTCTTATGATATAGTAGACCAATTCAAATATGAACTTGGTCGTGATGAATTTATTTCAGATATAGACAGCGAAGCAATAATACATGCGTATAATTATTTCGATAGAAATCTGAAACAGGCAATGGAATATCTTGTTGGTGGTTTTTCATTTATTTTACTTGATAAAAGTAAATGTAAATTATATTCCGTTTGTTCACATAATCCATTATTTTCAGGATATGTAAGAGGTCATGGATCTATTTACTCTTCCACAATGGATGGTGTATTTAATACAATTTCGTACTTGAAGGGTCATCCCATAAATAAATGTGAACTTAATGTATGGGAAGATTATTATGCAAACCCACATGGCGAATACACCATAATGGAATATGATTTTCAAAGTGGAATGCTTAATGAATATCCCTTTGAACCACGATACACAACATTAAACTATGATCCATATAGCAGAAACAAAAAAGGAACAAGCAAAGTTCTTGTATCTGCTTCTGGTGGTTTGGACAGTAGTATTACTTTAATGCTTTTAAAGAAAGCTGGTATGGATCCTGTTGCAGTTCATTTTATATATGGACATCGTGGTGGAGATAGTGAACGATTAGCTATAGACAGAATAGCAAAATTATTGGATGTTCCTTTAATAACATTTGATATCGAACAAAATATGAAAATGATTGACGAAGGAATGCTGACAACAGAATCAGAAGTTACAACTGGAACAAAAGATAAGATTAAAACCACAGCAGCTTGGACTGTATTTCGTAATCACTTCTTCATGACATACATGGGTGCTTTAGCAGAGTCCCTGATGATGAAAGATAGGAATTTAGACGAAGTATTTCTAACTGGAGGTTTTATGAATCTTACAGAAAGTGCTGTATATCCAGATAATTCTGAGAAATTTATAGACGCAATGACAAGTTCCTTTAAATTCTCTGTCACGGGAACAAGAATTAAACCTCTATATGCGTTAGCTAATTTGTTAAAATCTGAGTTATATGTTCTTCTTAAACATTCTGGTTATTTTGAATCTATGTCTCCACTATTGATTTCATGCGATAGACCTAAAATTGAAATAAAACCAGGAGATCTTTCTGGAATACCAAGAAATTGTTGTTCGAAAGATGGTATACCTGCTTGTGGAAGTGGTCTTTTAAGTTATTGGGCTGCCAAGAGAGCTGGAGTGGAAGATCTTAGAGCATATTATGAAGTAGATGATGATGTAGAATTATTTCAAAAAGAAATACAACCTCAAGAACATGATCTTAAAAGTATATTGAACAAAATACAAATTCCTGAAGAAAATATGAAAACCTTAATTGATTTTTATGCGTCATGTCTTGAAGAAGAGACAAATGAAAATACAATTCAGTAATAATATTGGATTTTGGAATATAAAGAAAAATTTATTTAAACAATTTTGTAACTTTGCTAGATTAGCAAATTGTGAAATACTTCATAATTATAAGAATAAATTAGATATAGGTACATATCCTATAAATTTTGTTTCTAGTGCTATAATATCTGAAATACAAGACAATAATCGTCATCTAGAAGTAGCATCCAGTAATCTATCTTCGTTAGAAAGGATGTTTCCGGATAACTAAAAGGAATTAAAGATGATAGGATTTGACATCGACGGCGTTTTGATGGATTTCGATCTTCATCTTGTAAATACTGTCAGGGAAATAACTGGATACAAATTACCTTACCCAATGAAAGAATTTTGTAGGGAATTTCCAGGATGTTCCAAAGAAGAGTTTAAAGGACTTCTGATGGAAGCTATCAATACAATTGAAATGACAGAACCCATAGAAGGATCTATAGATTCTATTGAAAAAATATATGATCTTATCAATGAAAAAATTACTTTTATAACAGCAAGACCTTCAATTAAAAAATATGATACTATCAGGTCTATAAAACGACATGTTGGGAATAAATTTGATTTCGAGGTTATTTTTACAGATTCTAGTTTTGATAAAAGACAAGCAATCCAAACTAGAAAACATATAAGATTTTTTGTCGAAGACGAAGTAAAACGTATAATGAAATTATCTCCTTATATAAAGACTGGATTTCTTATGAATTATCCTTGGAATAAAAATGTTATAGTTCCTAATAATATTGTAAAGGTAAATAATTTAGAAGAAGTCTATAATTATATGTTAAAAATCGTTTAAAAATAATTTAGGACAAACTCGAAAAGTTTTTTCGGTGGCAATGAAACAGTTACTTCAATTTAGGTTATAAATTTATTTATACTGTTTTTATATATCCCCGAACTTTTAATGGAGGAGACATGAGATTGTTATCAGAATATTCACAAGCACCTGATAAAATAAGAGCCGAAATATACGTTATGAAAGGCGATCTTGTATGTCTTGCTTATATGGACGAAGAACGATTCAAAACATATATGATGCCTGGTGGTAAAGTAGAAAAAGGCGAAGAAATAATAGATGCTGCCAAACGTGAATGCCTTGAAGAAGTAGGTATTAAAGTTAAAAATATTAGATTTATTGAAAAAAATAGATATAATTTACCTAAATTTTTATATGAAATTCACTCTTATGTGGCAGACTATGATGGAGAAGACAATTCTTTATTAGGAGATGGTCCCGAAGGGAAACTTAAATTTGATTTCGTTCCTTTGGAAGAAGCTTATAAAAAATTAGAAGTAGTAAGCAGATCAAATAGAAAAGGAATGAAAATTGCATTCAATTCTCTCAAAATTATAAAATATTTGATTGATGAGAGAGAAAAGAAGCATACACCCAGACGATTAAAATTAACAAAGGAACAATGGGAAGCAGCTTTTAAAAGAGCTAAAGAAAATTCCAAAAAAAGAGTTAAATGGATAGATAAAAGATAAATTTTGTGGACGGGTAGCTCAGTTGGTAGCAGCAACGGACTTTTAATCCGGAGGTCGTGGGTTCGATTCCCACCTCGTCCACCATTTATTAGTTACAACCAAAAAAAGGAGATAATCATGCCAAGACGTGATGGAACTGGTCCTAATGGAGATGGTCCTAACACTGGTCGTGGTGAAGGCGGATGCCCACCACCCAAGAAATAGTATATTATTATATATATTAAATTCTATACATTAGAACTTTAGTTATTGAAAATTAAACAAAAAGTTCAAAAAAAGAAAGGTTGCCTTTGGATCTAGATTTTTTATTGGAACAATTATCAAATGAAAATCCAGAAGAAGTTTTTGGTTTAGTATCCTTTGAAGAAGCCAAAAAGAATTACATCAGGATGTCAAAAGCAGTACATCCTGATAAACATATGAAAAATGAAAATGACCGAGAAAAAGCCGAAGAGTGTTTTAAGAAATTAAACTCTCTTTGGCTTGAAGCTCAATCCAGATTCAAAAATGGAATTTATGGGTCTAAAAAAGAAACCCCGAAAGCTAAAGAACCTACTATAATATCCACCAAGAAAGCACAATACCGTATCGTAAAACGTATTCATTCTGGTGGAACTGCAGGTGTCTTTAGAGCCGTTCGTATTAATAAAAAAGGAATCAATACGGACGTTCTTTTAAAAGTCCCACACTCTCCAAAAGATAACGATCTCATGAGGCATGAGGTCGAAATAATTAATTCAATAAATACTCATATTAAGACATCTACTGATGACAAATTGTTGTTGGAACAACTTAGTAAACTTCAACCACCTCTCTTTGAGAGTATTAAGGTTTCTAAGAAACAAATGAATGTGTTTGAGTTTAGTGAAGACTGTTATGATCTAGTAAGTATTCATAAAGCTTATAACGGAAATGTTGATCCTCGTGTAGTTGTCTTTATTTTCAATCGTATATTGAATTGCCTTATGGTAGCTCATAATTCAGGTTATATCCATGGAGCAGTAAGACCCAATCATATGATAATTCATAAACCTACACATTGTGGTTGTCTTATCGATTGGACTTGTTCCAGAAAAATCTCTGAAAGAACAAAAATGCTCCCATACTTTGATAAAGAATGGGAAAATTTTATGGCACCAGAAGTAGTTGAAAGCAAAATTTCCTCTATTAAAGGAGATTTATATTCGGCTGCTATGTGTGCATGTTATTTATTAAGTGACGGAGCAGATCTATTTGATATAGAAGCTCCTGAACCAATTAAAGATGTTTTGAATTTATGTTTACAACCGAAAATAAAAAGTAGACCAATGTCTGCAGAAGAAGCATTTGGTCTGTTCGAAAACGCAGCCTACAAGGTTTTTGGAAAACCAAAATTTGTAGAACTGGAAGTCTAAACAAAAAGGAGTACTCAACATGGGTATGGTAGCAGAAGAAGTATCAACAGAAGCTGAAGTCCAGGAAGCAACAGAAGCTTTGAATGAAGAAGAAACAACCGAAGAAACCGTAACCGAAGAAGCCGAATAATCTCTTCAAAACATCGTTGAAAAACGAAGAAAGGAACCCATTATGGGTGGAACACGTTATAGTTCGACTGCTTATACGGCAGCAACAGAAACCCTTAAAGCCACAGGAGCTACATTTGCACATAGTGCGAAGGTAGCCTCCACTGGAGATTATTCCGATATCTCCGAACTTCTCGATCCCAAGAAACTGAAGAATGGTATGCGTGAATCCTGTTTCGCAGAAGGATTTGAAGATGCCACTCCAATGGTAGTCGGTATTGATTGTACCGGTTCGATGCAGGATGTTCCTGGCCAAGTCAGGGATTCTATCCCAACTCTTATGGATATTACCATTGAAAAGGGATTATCTGATCATCCCAATGTAATGTTCATTGGTCTTGACGACGAACATTATGTTACAAATGCAGCATTTCAAATTTCCCAGTTCGAAACCGGTCATGATGAGCTCTTATCAGCCCTCAATGATCTTGTTATTCCAGGTCGTGGCGGAAGCAATTCCGGCGAAGCATATCACCTTTTCTTCTACGCCCTTGCAAATCACACAAAACTCGAATGTTTTGATCGTGATGGTGAAAAGGGATTTGCATTCCTTATTTGTGATGAACAGCCATACTATGATCATCACAGCCCCCTGAAATACGGAACAACTCCTGATGTTGCCAAGGATGTTTTTGGTGACAGTATTCAGGCAGAAGTTTCTATGCTTGATTCGTTGAAGAAAACAGCAGAACGTTACCATGTTTTCATTCTGCGTCCACACCACACTTCAAACGGAACAAACATGGGTATTTCCAAAAAATGGCAGGATCTGCTTAGTGAAGCAGGTATCAATCCTCAACACGTTATCGAAGTTGAGAAGACAGAAAACCTGGTCTCTACAATGGTTCTTGCTATGAGCCGAATCAAGGGTGCAGACACAACTGAAGTAGTTTCTGTACTGAAAGAAAAAGGCGTTACCGGCGTGGATTCTATTGTTGAATCCACCAAGGCAATTGCTCCAGTCATGGATTCTGCAGTTGCAGTTGGTTCAGTCTCCGGTGAGCTTGACACAATCGATGAAGAGGAAGAATCGGAAGTTGTAGCTTCCGGTCGTGAACGTTTATAGGCAGTGACGTTTTCGGTAGTGGGTCAAACTCTGGCCCACTACCATTTAACTAAAAAGGAAAACATTATGTCGGTACATATAGCTATTGGTGCTCTTTTTGGTGATGAAGGTAAAGGTAGTACAGTTAATTATCTGTGTATACAAAATGATGCCAAATGGGTAATTCGATACAATGGTGGTCCTCAAGCTGGACATAATGTAGTATTTCCAAAAGGATTTCATCATTGTTTTTCGCAATTAGGTTCCGGTTCTTTTGTAGGAGCTAATACATTCCTATCAAAATACATGATGATAAATCCGATATCTTTGGTAAATGAAGCAAAAGCTTTTGTTGAAGAAGCTGGTTTACCAAATAATGTAAGTGACTTTCTGAAAGAATTTGTTTTTATAGATGGAAACGCACCAGTTATTCTAGAACCTCATATAAAAGCCAACAGAATATTGGCTAAGAGAACTGGTCATGGAACTTGTGCTAAAGGTATTGGAGAACTGGCGAAAGATCTCCTTTATCATCCAGAACAGGTAGTCAGAGCAAAAGATCTGAGTAATAAAGATCTATTAATGCACAGGTTGGAACAAATTTATATCAGAAAGATGGAAGAACTTGGAGAAGAAATAAAACTTGAGGGTAATCCATTTTATGGACTTGTGAAATTCTATGAAAACTTTGCAAGTAAAATGAATATAATGGATGAAAATTTCTTTTCTGTAGTATTGAAAGACGATGTAGTATTTGAGCCTTCTCAAGGAGTATTGCTGGACGAATGGCATGGATTTCATCCTTATACTACTTGGTCTAACACAACTCAAGAAAATGCAATCAAACTTCTTGAAGAGTATGACTACCATGGTGAATATGAAGTTACTGGAATTATAAGAGCTTTTATGACTCGTCATGGTCCTGGTCCGCTTATGGAATCCGAACCATACGATCATTATCATGAACACAATACTGAAAATGAATGGCAGGGTAGATTTCGTTGGGGTCACCTTGATGCACAGATGTTAAAATATTCATTTGACTGTATAAGAAGTCATGGTAAAATAGATAATATTTCACTTACACACATGGACGTTCTTTCAGTAAGACCGTTTCTTGAATGTATTTTAAATTATAAAGATAAACATGGAAACAATTGGGAATTAGATTTTCAGGATTTTCATGATGTCGACAAGCAGGAACAAATAACTGATAAACTTATGACAAGTAGAATTGGTAGTAATAATATGTTACTCTCTAAAAAAGATATAATTAATTTTATAGAGGAACACACTGGTGTAAGAGTCAAGTATATATCAAAAGGACCTTATTACACCAATTTTGAAAAAATTTATAAAAAGGTAAGCTAATGGAACTAAAAGAATCTACATTCGATGAAAACGGAAACGTTAATTCATTCGAATGTGAAATCAAAGAAGTAAAGTTATTTACTTCTTTTTTGGTTTATAGTTATATTAACGATGATTGTTATATAATTCTCGAAGAAAGAACAGATGAACCTTTCAAAGGGTTGTATGAATTACCAAGTTATGAAGTTAATGATCTTACCGTAGATGGTAATACTAAACGTTTTTCTGATGAATTTGGTATGACTGACTCAAAATTTTTTATGTCAGGAATTTATGAATATATAAATATCGAATTAGGACTTAGAAAAATATTTATTATATTATCAAAAAAGATGAAAGATCACACCAAAGTAAAAATGAATACTAAGAAAAAGATTAAATTTTATAACATTTCAAACTTGCCTGATATGGCTTTTGATCATGATGGATTGATTGATTATAACTTAGGACAAATACAAAATTAACCGTCGAGGCGTGGCTCAGTCCGGTTAGAGCACCTGGTTTGGGACCAGGGGGTCGGAGGTTCGAATCCTCTCGCCTCGACCATTTTTAAACTACGAAAAGGAGGTCAGTATGAAGTATACTAGTAGTCCACTTTAGTTTACAACACTAAAGGAGACTAGACATGTTATTTTTATTTTGTGAATTTCTCGATCAAGAAACTATGTATGATACATACACAAAACAAAAAATTAAATGGAGAAAAGATCCTATCCCTTTCACGGGTGGGGTCAGATATTCTAAATATTTCAGAAATCCTAAAACAATTCAGGAAAAAAGAAAATATTCTGAATGTAAAGAATTAACAAATGAATTAAAAATAAAATATAGAAATATTAAATTATCAAGACCCAAAAGAAGCATTAGTAGACTTCCTGATTCATATGATGATATTTACAGAAGTAATGCTTTGAGTAAGTCTTGGAAAAATCAGAGAAAAAGAAAAAGACAATGGAAACCGAAGGAGGCGTAGCTCAATTGGTTAGAGCACTGGACTGTCGATCCAGAGGTTGCGAGTTCGAGTCTCGTCGTCTCCGCCATTTTTAAAACAAAAAGGATATTAAACAATGTCGGAAAATAAAGATACGTGGTCAGATATGAAAAGTGGAACTGTAAAAACAGATAGTGATGGTCGTACCTATGTAATGAAAGAAGGTCTCAGAGCTGGAACAAATTTCATATATAGAGATTACGAATACGACAAAAAATAAGTTCAAAAGAGCTGTAGTTTAATTGGTTAAAACAATGGTCTCCAAAACCATGAGATGCGGGTTCGACTCCTGTCAGTTCTGCCATTTTTAAGAAAGAAAAGCATGAAATTACACAAAATAAACGATACATGTTTATCAGAATGTCATTTTATTAAAAAAACTAATATTAATAATTATACAATTTTAATGATTGCGAACAATTGTAGAATATGGATTTTGCACGATATAGAAATGTTTTTTAGAAATTTTTAATGTAAATATATTTAACCTGGGATAGCATAATGGTTAGTGCAAAGGGTTGTGGACCCTTCGACTACGGTTCGACTCCGTATCCCAGGCCCATTTTTTAAATTTAATGAAAGGAAATTAATATGGTGAAAAATGATACTGTGAACCATCCGTCCCATTACACTTTCGGTAACATTGAAGTAATTGATGTCATCGAAGATTGGAAACTTGGTTATCATCTTGGAAATGTAATAAAATACGTTGCAAGATGTGAACACAAGCAAAAGAAATTAGAAGATCTTAAAAAGGCGAGATGGTATCTTAAAAGATTTTTGGACAAGAAGGTAGTAAATCACGTCTCTCCTTTTTGTACATTAAATTCTGAAAGAGTATTAGAAGATTGGAATTTAAGAGGTTCATTAGAAATTGTAGTAAGAAATATTTTTGTAAAAGAATATGATAAAGCTTTAGAATGTATTGATAGTTATATTAAAGCACTGGAAGACGAAGAACCTAAATTAGAAATAGGAACTAAAAGTGCATTTGATGCTTTTATTTATACTGACTGTGAAGAAACAGATGGAAAAGTTCCTGTAAAAGTCAAAAAACTAGATAATTATCATGATAACGATAGAGGTCTTAAATATGCTAAAGAAGGGGATGCAGGATTTGATTTATATTCTTCTTTAAATTATATAGTAAAACCAAGTAATGTCATGATAGTAGAAACAGGGGTTTGTTTTGAAATACCAAAAGGATATCATATAGAAATAAGACCAAGGTCTGGTCTTGCTGTTAAGGGGTTAACTGTTGTCAACTCTCCTGGAACAATAGATTCCGGATATAGAGGAGAGATAAAAGTAATATTAGGGAATGTTGGTTCAGAACCAGTACTTATCAACCAAGGCGATAGAATAGCACAAGCTGTTCTCATCAAACACGAAACTGCCAAATTCGAATTTGTCAAAGAACTTTCTGATTCAGAAAGAGGCGAAGGAGGATTTGGAAGTACGGGATAGTATATGAAGTATGATGCTGTTGTATTGATAACAATTTTAGTTCTCATATTAATAGCAGTTATAGTTGATTTGAGATATAAGAATAATGAACTTTATATTAATAAAGAATCTTTAAGAAAAGAAATACTTGTTATTAGAAAAGAAGTAAAAGAAACAAGAGAATTAAATAACATATTGGACCGTAAAATAGAAATATTATATGATATAAATGATTCATTATTCAGAGAAATAAGAGAAAAAGAAAAACTTTTAGAAACAAAAGCTTTTGTTTCTTTATTATCAAAATTTTTAAAATTTACAGATTCCTATGGTGATTATCTATCAAAAAATAAAAATAAGTTAGATATAAACCATAGTGAATCTGTTTTTGTTGATGTTTCTGCATACGTTATGGGTCATACAACTTCTACTGGAAAACGTGCAAAAGTAGGCCATTTAGCAGGATCTAAAGATCTCATTAAAAAATGGGGATATGGATCTAAAATTGCTTTATATAAATTGGGAAAGAATAAGATTTTTAATATAATTGGAGTATATCAATTAGAAGACAGAATGAATGATAGATATGTGAAAACTTTAGATATCAGAATGGATGATTATGATGAAGCAGTGGAGTGGGGCAGAAGAAAAATGTATGCAGTAAAATTATGAAAGGCAAAATATGACAAAGAAAATACTCGAATTTGGTTCAGGAAAATAATGGGATGATTGGACTAAAGAAGAATATAAAGATTATGTAGTTCATTGTGTTGATCCAACATATAGAGAAACATCAATGAATATAAATGTGTGTAAATACAGTGATAATATAATAGATTTTCTAAGAAAATGCAATGATGAAAAATTTGATTATATTTATTCAAATAATGTAATTGAACATATTTCACATACACAATATCAATATCTGTTTTATCTTTTGTTTTTGAATTCTAATGTAGATGCTAAGATGGTGATAGTTACTGCAGACATGAATAAATTAGCAGAAGAAATTAAAAAAATAAATGGAAATATGACAGCATTTTCTTTTAATAAATGGTATACCAAATGCAATTATGCTGTTTATGCAGATGATTCTCCTCATGTATCCATAATGACACCAGATATCTTAAAATATCATGCTACATCAGAAGGGTTGTGGTCATTTGATAAAGTTAAATATATAAATGAGGAAGATCCTTGGGAAATGACTGCTATATTTACAAGTAATAAAAAATCTGTAGATGAATGTAGACCAAAAAATAAAGAAACTCTTCTTAGATCATGATACTCTTAAGTAAAGACATAAGAGACTCATTAATTATTAGATATGCTGTAATAAAAAGAATGATGTTTTCAGACAGAAAATCCAAAATATTTTTAAAAAGACTAGAAATAGAAACACACATTTTATTTAATATTTATGATGTTTTCAGAAGAAGTTTTTAAGAAAGGAATTGAAAATGGATTTAACATTTCCAATTTTTGCAATATCATTTTGGGCATATTCAATATATGAAAATATTAAAATTGAAAAAAAAGGGAAAGATGTAGAAATAACTGATATTGTTAGATGTTTTCTAACTTTATTATTTGCTATTATTTTCACTATCATTTCTTAAACATAAAGGATATTTTTTAAATGAAAAAAACAGAACCTATTATGAATATGAAATATCGATATTCATCTTCTGCTCCTTTTTACAGAATGCAATTTTTTGAAGATAAAATTTCTTATGGTAAATTTCTTTCTTTGAAAAATGATTTAATATGTTTATCAAGAATTGTTTCTATAATGTGTATGGGAGAATATTAATGAGAATGTGGATGATATTCCCAGAACATATGTGCAGAAAACATCTTCTGGGTGAACATGTAGAATGTCATATGCTTCTTGGATGTTTGCGAAAAGGCAAAAATATAGATGGATTTTTAGAGAAAAGAATAATAGAACCTCAATACCTTTGGCAGAGACACGAACTACTTTCTCGTGAAATGAAATTTAGAGGATACAGACATAAATCACCCATGAATATGAAAGAAGTAGTAAATCTTGTAAAAGAAGGAAATTATTTCGGTCATACTGTGAATATTAAAGAAGCAATGATAGATCTTTATGAAAGATGTCCAGAATGCAGAAAAAGAATGCCATGGTCAAAAAAGAAAAAATAGAATTTACAGAAAGGTAAATCGTTGATAAACTTTCTAGAAGAACTGTCTAGAGATTATGTATTTAGAGATTTTCCAGACAGCACTGATAGATTATCTACAACTTTTGAATTAAGAACATGGTGCTGCAAATTTATATCTTATGCAATTCCAAACGAAGAAGCATTAAATAAAATTTTAAAATTAAGTCCTATAATAGAAATAGGAAGTGGAAGAGGATACTGGGGAAGACTTTTAGAAGACATGGGTTGTGAAATCATCTGTGTAGATAATAGAAGTCACTTCGGTAGGTGGTTTTATGTAAAAAAACAAGATATGATTAATAAAAGTTTTGAAGCATATCGCCAAGAAAAAAATAAAACTACTCCAAATGGGTTCGAAAATATAGAAATTAAAAAATACTATAAAGAACCATTATTTAAAAATTATAAAACATATCTAAGAAGAGAACCTAACAGAAATCTATTCCTTTGTTGGCCTCCGTATGAAGAACCTCTTGCATATACATCTCTAAAAAAGTTTAAGGGAAAATATGTAATATACGTAGGCGAAGGATATGGAGGTTGTACTGGTTGCAATAGATTTCATAATTTATTAGAAAAAGAATTTGATCTTGAAGAAACGGTTGATATCCCACAATGGTTTGGTATTCATGACAGTATGTATATTTACAAAAGAAAAATTGAGGACAAACCCTTATAGAGTGTAATTTTATTATGCAACAAGGGAGGCCAATATAATGAAATTTGAACTCAAACGGTATAACACCAGACCGGACAAAAGAATAAGAATGATTCTATACGGACCAGTTCCTCCAGAAGATTTTGAGGGAAATGGTTGCACATTATCACCAGACCTTTGGTTTAGAGAAGCATGTAGAATTCATGACTGGGAATATGTTCTTCTAGATGAAATAGACAAAAATACAGTAAAAGGTTTATTCGAGTGGGAAAATAAAAGAAAAATAGCTGATAAAAACCTAGAAAAAAATATAGAATTATTAAGTACTTGTTATGTTGATGATAACGGGTTCTTAATAAAAAGAGAATTTAAATGGTACTATAAATATGGATATAAGTTGAGTAAAATATATTATAGAGCAGTTAGAGCATTTGGATGGGTTTTCTCACTTATTTGAAAAATTGTGGACAAATTACAGTAACTGTGGACAAAACGATACTTAAAAATGGAGCGGGGTGGAGCAGCTGGATGTGCTCGTTGGTCTCATACGCCAAAGGTCGTGGGTTCGAACCCCACTCCCGCAACCATTTTTTTAAAGAACAAAATGAAATACAACAAATACAACCGAATTAAAAATAAAACAGCTAATAAGAGTACATATTGGTGTTATCATTGTGATCATCAACTAGTAGGAGATCATGGTAAATGCTCTTATTGTGGAAAAATAAATAAAAAATATAAAAAGAAAGGCAAACCTTTGGATGAATATTCCGGACTTAATCAATTCACTTTATGAATTTTGTGGTGGCTTTGTCATAATATTAAGTATTATTAAATTACATAGAGATAAAATGGTAAAAGGGGTTCATTGGATTCAAATATTATTTTTTATGTCTTGGGGTTATTGGAATTTATTTTACTATTTTCATCTAGATCAATTTATGAGTTGGATAGCAGGAATGTTTATTGTTGCTACAAATACTATATGGTTTTTACAAATGATTTATTACATTCGAAAGGAAAAAAATGAGCTACATCGAAAATCCTAAAACTAAAGGTAGCGGAATAATTTGTGCAATACCGCAAACTGGTACATGCCCTCAGAAATGTTCTGACTGTTTTTTTCAGTCAGGTAGAAGTTACTTAGAACCACTTGATGATAATCTTCCTAATCTACCTTCTTTGAGTGAGGCAGAAGGAAGAATTGTAAGAGTTAATGATGGAAATGATTCCAATTACCAAAAAACAAAAGTAATAGCTTCTACAAATTCTTATAAAGATAGATTTTTTAATACATCATTTAAAGATTTAGATTTCCCTGCTCCTGTCGTATTGACATTGAATCCAGCAGGAAAAACAGATGAAAGTTTCTGGAAAATAGAAGAAATACCAGAAAATTTAATGTTTGTCAGATTCAGATCAAATACATGGAATATATATCTATTAGATGAAGCAATAAAATATTATACAGAAAAAAAAGTTCCTATTATTTTAACATTCATGGCATATTACAATGAAGAAGAAACGATTCCTCAAGAACATAAAAGATATTATAAATTTAAAAAGAGAACTCTAAATTCATACTGGGTTTTAACACAAGAAGGTTTTGACTTAATAACCTGTCATTTTATTGATAATCCATACGTATACACTTGTGGAAAAAATGCAAATACTCATCCTTGTCAACGTTGTGGTAACTGTATTAGAGAATACTTTAACACAAAAGAAAGAATGAGAAAGTAAGAGGGTAAAAATATGAAAGTTGATAAAAACAAAATTTTTAAATTAGAATCAAAAATAAATTCCCTTATGACAGAGAATACAGATTTGAAGAGAAAATTAAAATTGGCTTACAAAGAAGATGCAGCAGTAGATATTTTTAAAGAAGAAATAAGAAAATGTGTCAAACCATTAAAAAGTTTTAATAAGAAACCCATAATTCATAAGAATCCAAAATATAGAGAACATCTTGTGATGTTAATATCAGATCAACATGCTGATCAAGTAGTAATACCGGAAGCTGTTGGTGGTCTTGAAAAATATGATTTTAATGTGGCTTTATGTAGAGCAGAAACTCTAGTTGATAGGACTCTGGAATGGGTCTTTAATATGAAGAATTACGAATTTACTGATCTTTGGTTATTATATCTAGGAGATCATGTAAGTGGGGAAATACATGGGGCAGAGAAAGAAAGTTTTTTCAGAAATATGATAAGAAACTCTTTAGCAGTAGGTCAATTAAATGCTCTACTCATAAGAGATCTTGCCAGTTTTTTCCAGAATGTACATGTAGTTTGTGTGCCTGGAAATCATGGAAGAAGAACACAGAAAAAAGATTATTATAACCCAAGAAGTAATTGGGACTACTTGGTTTTTGAAACCATGAGACTCCAATGTAGCAAACTAGAAAATATAAACTTTGAAATACCAAACTCATATAGTGCTAATGTAATAATAAACGGCCATGGAGTCAATATAAATCACGGTGATGAAATCAAATCATATGCATCATTACCTTGGTATGGTATAGAAAGAAGAACAAGAAGGTTGTTAGCACTCAATAGTTCTTTTGGTAAAAATATATCATACTTCTTTATGGGTCACTTCCATAATGCTACAACTATATCCACTGTCAATAATGGAGAATCAATAGTTAATGGAGCATGGGTTGGAACAGATCCTTATGCCTATAATAAAATGGCAGTATATAATATACCGAAACAATACATATTTGGAATGTCTGATAAACATGGTATAAGTTTCAGAATGGACATTCACCTTAAAGACGAAAAGAAAGAACGCTCTGGTCCAGAACGTTATAAGATAGATTTAGTAGAATAATGGGGTCTTAGTTCAGTTGGGAGAACGCTACACTTGCACTGTAGAGGTCAGGGGTTCGAATCCCCTAGGCTCCACCATTATTTTTTAGAAAGGATTTATGAAGAACTTGG
>Ga0272441_10007332_pt1 | contig 17970 bp, 2 predicted proteins | sample SSMProp6N_FD_193582 | JGI IMG/M metagenome (GOLD analysis project Ga0272441, IMG submission 193582) | Marine sediment archaeal communities from Little Sippewissett salt marsh, Falmouth, MA, United States - SSM-Prop-6N | ecosystem: Environmental > Aquatic > Marine > Wetlands > Sediment ... | reverse complement strand
TTTATTTTAACGGAAGTATTAATTTGGCTAAAGATCGCATAACTATTACTCCAACCAATGGATTAGCCGATGAACAAACATATTATTTAGCCATTAGTGCCGATGTGGAAAACCAAAACAATAAATTAGTGGTTGCTCAATCCATTACCTTTACTACAAAAGATGGCTCTGAACCTCAAATATCTTTCTATCCGGCTGATAGTAATGAAAATATACCTGCTGACACATTATTATACATTTCATTTGATGAACCGGTAAGAAAAATTGATGACTCAGAACTGGTTGATGGCGATTTAACAAGTATAGTATCATTAAACATCGATAGTATAAACGGATCGGCTGTTGCTTTCTCGGCATCAATAAATGCAGAAAAAACCTTAATTACTATAAATCCTATTAGTAATTTTAAAGGATTAACCAATTATTATCTGTCGATAAATTCAGTTGAAGACGAACAGGATAATCAAACAGTCTTATCCGGTATATCATTTATAACAGAACCCTTAGGAGCAACTGTTACTTTTTTACCAATAAACGGATCAATTGATGTTGATGTAAATGGCAACATTACAATTACATTTAACGAACCTGTAACATTGTCTGGTGGTGCAGAAATTACAAATGCCAATGTTGATTCTTTAATTACACTAAAAGTTAGCGATGAAAATGGAGCTGATGTAGCCTTTGATGCTACTATTGATGGCACAAAACAAATTGTAACAGTAAATCCTGATGCAGCCTTATCTTCTGAAGAAGTTTATTATGTTTCTATTGGAATGAATTTTTATACTGCTTCAATGGAAGTTAATGAATGTTCATGGATACAATTTACTACTGCTGATGTTATTGCTCCAACCTTTAGCTTCACACCAATTAATGGCTCAACAAATATTTTTTGGAATAATTCAATAATAATTGAATTTGACGAACCAATAAGAAATTCAAATGATAGTGAAATTAATTCAGGTAATATATCATCTTTTATAGAATTTGAAAGAGTTTCAGACAATAATCCTCTTTCTTTTACCGCTGAAATAAATACTGAAAAAACTACTATTGAAATTACTCCCGACATAAATATTCAGGAACTCACCGAATATAAAGTTATTGTTTTAGCAAGCATTGAAGACGACGCTGACAATACTGTTGTTGACGATAGTATGTCATACACAACCAGCCGAAAACCAGATTTAATTGAAGTTGATCCAAATGATGGTTTGAAACTTGATGATATTCAGGCAGCTGTTGACTCAGCGGAGGACTTTGATACTATTTTAATTGCACCTGCTACTTATAATGAAGGAATATATATTGATATACCTTTAATTCTGATTTCTGAAAGGTACTATTACAACGACGGATCGACTTTACCCATATTAACAAAATCATCAGGTGATGAAAATATAATTTATATAAATAATGTTCAAAGTGAATATATGAAAATACTTGGCTTAGAGTTTAAGGGTCAAAGTTTAGCAAAACGTGGTATATGGTTAGAAAATTCACAATTAATTGCAGATAGTTTATACATACACCATTCTAATTTATCAAGTTACGGTGGTGGTATGTTTATTAATAACAATTCCACTGCATATATTTCTAATTCAACTATATCAAATAACAGTGCAAATGGAGGCGGTGGTGTAGGTGTATTTAATAATTCTTACCTCGAAATAGAAAATTGTTATTTAAATAATAATATAGCAAAAAATGGTGAACATGGTGGAGCTATTCGGATAAGTGAATCTGAATGTAAAATAATTAATTCTATGTTATATAATAATTCTGCCGATAATGCAGGAGGAGGAATATGTATTGAAGGTAATTATAATGGCCTTACTGTAATTCAATCTACTATTACTCAAAATGAAAATAATACAGGAGGTTATGGTGCTGGAATTCACTGGTGGGCAGATGATAACAACTCCTATATAATAATTAAAAATTCAATTATTGATGGTAATAATAATACAGGTGATAATGCTGAATTTAATATATCAAACCACACAAGCGGATCGCAATTTAATATTGCACATTCATTTGTAGGCAGAGGCCAAAGACAAGATGGCAACTGGTATGAAGATGGAGTTGCCTGGCCTGGTGAGGGAAATGTTAGTGGTAATCCCAAATTTACTGATCCTGATTCGGATGATTATACTTTAACTGAAAAAAGTTTAGCATTAGGTGCAGGAGATGAAACAATTGAAGATTTGCCATCTTATGATATTACCGGTGCCACTCGAATACAAGGAGGAACCAGGCCGGATATGGGGGCACTGGAAAATGCCCTCAACCAACCTAATTTAATCTATAATGAAATAGCCCATAATATTGAAAATATGAGCAGATGCTCGTTTGACTGGGGCGATTACGATGCAGACGGAGATTTTGATTTGGCTGTTTCTGGTTATAAGAATGGTTCAAGCTGGGTAAAGGTATATAAAAATTCAGGCTCTGCATTTACTGAAGCAATTACATATGAAGATAAATACAATGATAATAATGCCTGGTTAGAATGGATTGATTATGACAATGATGGCGATTTGGATTTATTTGAAAGGTCAAATTCAAATAAATTATACAGGAATAATGGCGACGGAACACTTACTAAAGTCAGAAATTTTAATCTGCCAAACGGAAATATGAAATATAGCTACGCATGGGCAGATTATGATGTTGATGGAGACATGGATTTAATGGTAATAGCTGATTGCTGGCATCCGTTTATTCTTGAAAACAGTAATGGAAATTTCATTGAAAGAAGTATTAATGAAATGACGAACTTACATGACAGAACATCAGTTGCAGTTGCCGATTACGATAATGATGGATTAACTGATGTTTTAATTACCGGAAAACGTTGTGATGATAATACTACAGAAATTATTTATCTGTATAAAAACATTGGGAACTTTAATTTTAGTAAAGTTAATACGGGATTTTATGGAACCAGAACATCAAACGGGGAGTTTGTAGATTTTGATTCTGATGGAGATTTAGATATTGTATTATATGTTGAAAATGAAAGTGATAATCAGCTATATACCTTATTATTTTATGTTAATAATAACAATAATTTTGTATCTGCTGAACCGGGAATTGACAGCATACCAAGATTTGATGACTCTCCTGAACTTGAATGGGCAGACATAAATAATGACGGATACCTTGATTTAATTACATTTGATGTACAGGATTATTATGACTATACTAATTTCATATTATATATAAATAATCAAAACAATACTTTTTCTGAAGTTGAAACCGATATTGAACTTAATAATGCAGAAATTCGTGATATTGAAGCTGCTGATTATGATAATGATGGTGTAAAAGAATTAATATATATGGAAAGAAATAATTCGGGAGAATTTATTCATATATTTAATAATAACACATATACAGCCAATAATTCGCCATCTGTACCTTCCAATTTATTTGAAGTTCAAAACAACGGAACATACACCCTGAGCTGGGATATTGCTGCTGATAATGAAACTCCACAGGAAGCAATCTCATATAACTTAAAAATAGGAACTACCTCAGGCGGATCGGATATTTTAAGTGTTAATGCACTTTCTAATGGTACTTTATTAAAACAAGGCAATGGTAATATCGGATCAAATAACTCATACAATTTCAAACCAATTGCCGGTTTAACGTATTACTGGACAGTTCAATCTATTGACATGGAAGATGGCTCTTCTGCATTTGCAGCCGAACAAAGTTTTACAGCCCCTGGCCCGGTAACTTTACCGTCATCTGTAGATTTTGCCAGTCTCAAGGCCAGATCAGCTGCCTGGGGCGACTATGAAAGTGATGGCGACATGGATATAGTTGTTATCTCAACTAATAATGAAATTAAAATTTATAAAAATGAATCCAATACAATTGATGTTGACAATCCTGTTTATGTGAATGTTAATATTGGTGAAATGGAATTTATTGATTGGGTTGATTATGATATTGATGGAGACCTTGATCTTTATGTTATTGAAAACAACGAAAATATAAGGTTGCTTAAAAATAACGCAGGTACATTTAATTTACTTAGTACTCATTTAGGATATGTTCGCTTAATAACAGGAACAAAATGGTTTGATATTGATAGCGATGGCGACCTGGATTTATTAACAACCAGAGATGACTGGTTAAGGATTTATTATAACAAGGGTAACGATACTTTTGATGAAGATTATTTATTTAATATTCCAAATGTGAATTACGAAAGAGGTAGCATCGATATTAAGGACTTTGATAATGATGGAGATTATGATATATTATTAAGCGGTATTGTATGGTATCATAATTATCAGGAAAACAGATATTTAACAAAAATTCTTGAGAATAATGACGGGAACTTTACTGAAATAAGTATGAATGGAATTCAATTAGGCATGAATGCAAAATGGGTTGATTATGACTTAGATAGTGATTTGGATTTATTTGTAATTGGAGTATTAACAGAAACAAACGATTCTTCATATTCTATTTTGTATAATAATACAGGTGGTACTTATGTAAATTCAGGATTATCATTTGAAGGATTAAATGGAGGCATTTCGGATATCAAATTTGAAGATTATGACAATGATGGTGATTTAGACTTTATTTACTGGTCATCTGAAACCTGGAATGGAGATTTCTTCTGGGATATTACAAGCGAAAACAAACGATTTACCGCTTATTATTACGAAAATAACCTTACATCATTTACAAAATATGATATTGGCATACACGATGCAAGGATAAGAAATATTGACTTAGTTGATTATAATAACGATGGCGATCTGGATATCTTAATGGCCAGCAGGAATGGATTAAAATTATTTGATAATGAAGTAAATCCAGGAAATACTGTACCGGCTATTCCTTCAGGTCTTTCAGCAACGGTTAATGGCAGTTCAGTAGTCCTTTCATGGAATAAAGTTTTAGACACGGAAGATGCTTCAGGAAAATTAACAGGATATAATATTATGGTAGGTACTTCAATAAACCAGGCTGATATTATAAAACCTGTTTCAAATATTACAGATGGCTCATTACTTTTACCTCAAAAAGGATTAATTAATGATACTTCTTATTCAATAGAACTTGAAGGAGGCAGACAATACTACTGGGCAGTTCAATCTGTTGATGGAATTTATGCTTCATCGGCTTTTGCAACATCCGATTCGTTTGTTATTGAAGGTACTTATTTTACTAAAAATGATATAAATGCTGAAGGAATACGCCCGGCACATTTAAGAGGAACTGTTCGCCTGGGAGATTACGATAACGACAGCGATTTGGATATATTACAATTCGGACAACATATATCGTACAATAAAACAATTAGTTTTATTAATAATGATGGCGGTGGTATATTTACTGAAATTGATAAACAAAATGAATTTGAAAACCTTACTTATAATGAATGGGATATATTCAGGGCAGAATGGGTAGATTTTGATTCAGACAATGATCTCGACATTTCATTAATTCAAAATCATAGAAACTATACGTATAAAAATGATGGTGGCACATATATTCAAAAAGATTATTTTGATCGACACATTGCCTGGGACGCTACTGAATGGACAGACATTGACAATGATGGAGATATTGATTTAATTCTTCATGAAGGCAATATAATAGCATATATTAATGACGGTAAAGGTAACTTCTCTGAATTAAATCTTGCTGGTTGGGATAATCAAACAAATACAAATCTTTTTGAAAATTTTGATAATAGCAGAGCAGGTTTAAGTGTATTTGATATTGATAATGACGGCGTTAAAGAAATCGTATCGATATGTATGCTTTATAGTACATATAAATTTATCGTTCTCGATAAAAAAGCACAATACGACTATAATAGCAAAATTCAGGAAATTGATCTAGGAATTGAGACTACTGAGTTACAAATGGAAGCAATAGATTATGATAATGATGGAGATTTAGATATTATTGCCTCTTTCCATCAGGGAGACTTTAACAGGCAAGGTTATCTTTACCTGTTTGAAAATAATTCAGGGGTGTTTACATCAAATGAGATCAACTTAGGTGACTATGATAATTATGGGGAATTTGACATTGGTGACCTGGATAACGATGGAGATATTGATTTAGTAGTAGTTACAGGTAATAATACAAATAATGATTTTCAATATCAAACAAGGCTCTTTTTAAATGAAAATGGTGTATTTAATTATTTTAAATCTGGTTTAGAACAAAATATATATAACAATCAACCTCAAACACTTACTGTTGGTGATTTAGATAATGATAATAAATTGGATGTGGTTATTTCTGGCGAATTGAGGAATGGGGGAAGAATACTTCAAGCATATTATAACAATACTGAAAATGTGAATACTACACCTTCCCAACCAGTTAATTTACAATCATCAGTAAATGGAAGTAAAGTAACCATAAGCTGGGATGAAGTTGTTGATGCTGATATTTCAGGAATTTCTGGCCCGCAACAACCGCTAATTTCTTATAATATTAAATTAGGAACTACCTCAGGAGGTTCTGATATTATTAATGCAACAGCAAATGCAGATGGATCGATACTCGTACCTCAATCAGGAGCATTTACATCTAATTCATTCGAATTTATTGCTCCTTCGGGTAAAACATATTACTGGAGTGTTCAAGCAATTGATGCCGGATATAAAGGGTCTTCGTTCTCAGACGAATCATCATTTACAATTGAAGGGCCATCATTTAACCTAAGTAAAACATTAGACAATGTTGATGCCAAATACTCTATTTGGGGAGATATTGACAATGATGAAGATCTTGATATTTTGATGTTAACAAATGAAAGAAGAATTGAATTTTATGAAAATGACGGGGCTAATAATTTCGACTTAACAAACCTTAATTTTGACCAAAGAAATGATAATATTGAGCTAGTTAAACTGGTTGATTTTGATAATGACAATGACCTTGATATTTATGCTTCACGTAATCAAAATCATAGATTATATACTAATAACAACTCCGATTTTACTTATGAATCTATTAATTTAGGATGGGCTGAGCAAGATGTGCTTGGTAACTGGATATACTTTGATGAAGATGGTAAAAATGACCTTGTTACACTTGATGGCAATTCTTTAAAAATTTATAAATTAATTGATGGCCAGGTAAGAGACCAAAATATTTGGTTCGATGAAAACTTATATGGATTAAAACATGAACTTGCAGATTATGATAATGATGATGATCTTGATTTATTAATATCTGGTTACAGATGGGATCACGATAACCAGGATTATCTATCATTTTTCTATTTATATAGAAATGAAGGAATTGATGGTTATGTTCGTACATTAATTAATCAACCTTCTTCTTATGCTGCAAAATGGATCGATATTGATTTAGATGGCGATGAAGATATATTTTCAGTTGGTCACGATTCAAGTATTCTATACATTAATAATAGTGGTGTGTTTGATCAGCAAATAAATAATTTTGATGGATATAAAGGTTCAACTTTCAATCTGGAATGGTCAAGAAGCTACCGGTTTGGAATTGAATCGGCTGATTTAGATAATAATGGTACAATAGACTTAATTTACTGGACACCGGATAAGATATATTTTTATATGAATAACGATAGTGTATTCCAAAATTATCTTCCGGTAATTGGAGTCTCAGGTATCAATAATATAGATATTGCCGACATTGATAATGATGGCGACATTGACTTTATGGTAAATGCAAATAATGTTATAAAAGTATATGAAAATACTACGTCAATTATCAATACTCCACCATCAACACCCGAATTAACTGCTCCGAATTTTGACGGAAGTACGGTTGAGATAAACTGGAGCCCTTCAGATGATGTTGAAACCAATACAACAAGTATTAGCTATAATTTAAGAATTGGAAGTACTCAGGGAGGTTCCGATATATTAAGTCCTGAAGCACACAGTAACGGGCTGTTGCTTAAACCTGCCGGCGGTAATTTAGGAAAAGATACTACGCATTCATTAATAGTAAAGGCAGGAACTAAAATTTATTATAGCATTCAGGCTGTTGATCCGAATTACTCTGCATCTTTATTTTCTGACGAGGATTCTCTGGTTGTGCCTGGTTCCCCGTTTACACCTGTTGATGTTTCATTTAGTAATGATTTGCTTCAGGATATTGCATGGGGCGATTATGATAAAGACGAAGATTTAGATATTATTTCACTTACCGTTGAAAAAGACTCTATGAATATGGATATGTTTGGAAATATGCCCGATATTAATAAAGTTAGGGTATATTTAAATAACGGAGGTGTTTTATCAAAAACAAATAAAGCAGATTTTGTAAGCGAAGGCGAAAGTTATATTAATTCGGCTTACTGGCTTGATTACGATGGTGATGATGACCTGGATATTTTTGTTAAACGAGACGGAAGAGATATACTATATCGAAGGGATAGTTCGGTATTTAACAGGATTGATAATTTTATTACTAATGATAACTGGCATTTCCAATCTAATGATATTTCATTTGGTGATTTCGATAATGATGGAGATTTAGATTTGCTTTATAAGAAAGACAACAGGGTTGTTCTATTAAGAAATCATAATAATATAAGGTATGATGAAGTTCAGGTTGACCTTACACAGGTTATTGAAGGAAGCGAATTCTATTATGTTAACCTTTATAATTCAGTAGCCGAATTTGGAGATTACGATAACGATGGAGACTTTGACATCCTGGTTGCCGGTGATGGAGAATATTATAAACCCGAAAACAATGAATGGGTTAACATTAAATATGTTAACTTACTAAATAACAATGGTAAAGGCGAATTTAATAAAGTTGAAGCAAATATTACAGGAGAAGATGTGAAGAAAATTGAATGGATTGATTTTGACAATGATGGTGACCTGGATATATTCCTTCGATTTGCAGATAGAGATTATTATGACCCTGCAGTTGCTCAGGACAAAACTTATAAACTATATCGAAACAACAATGGTGTTTTTGAAAATATCATTGTTGACTTAAAAGGTGTTGGAAATATTAACGATGCAGCATGGGGCGACTTTGATAATGATGGCGATCTTGATTTAGCAATACGTGGACAATACAGGTTTAACGACTGGGATCTCAGGTATAAAATCTCTTTATACATGAATAAAGGTGATGGTACTTTCTCATATATTTATACCGATGTTGATGATATTTCGTTTGTTCATGGAAGCAGCTCAATGGCATGGGGAGATTATGACAATGATGGTGATTTAGATTTAATTGTATCTGGTAGAGCTGATTATGATAATTCGGTAATTACAAAAATTTTTAGAAACGATTACTCAGTTCCAAATTCGCCTCCTAATGCACCAACTAATTTATCTGCCAGACAAGACGGATATAAATTAACATTCTCTTGGGATCCTGCTACTGATGATGAAAATGGTACTGATGGATTAACATATAACTTAAGAGTTGGTACAACTAATGGTGGTTCAGATATTTTAAGCGCTCATGTTACTCCAGGAGAAAAACTATTAATGCCTGGAAAAGGTAATGTAGAAAATAATACATCGTTCTCAATAAATACACTCAATTTATCTAATGCATATTTCTGGAGTGTACAAGCAGTTGATGCCGGTTATGCTGCATCTGAATTCACAGATGATATTCTGGTAGCACAGGAACCATTTCTTGAAAGAACTGATGTTGAATTAGCAGAAGTTAAGAATGGCACATCAGCATGGGGCGATTATGATAACGATGGTGACCTTGACCTATTAATAACAGGTGCATCTAATTCTGGCTATGTATCAAATTTATATAGAAATGACGATGGTGTATTTGTTAATACAACAACCCTATTAAAACGAATGGCTTCCGGCGATGCTGCCTGGGGCGATTATGATAATGATGGCGATTTAGATTTAATAATGACTGGTTCAGACGTATATGCTAATGCATCAACAGTAATTTATATTAATGAAGGTAATGGAGTGTTAACAGAAAGTACTGTTGCTGATAATATTACCCAAGTATTTAACAGTGCTCTCGCCTGGGGCGATTATGATGATGACGGCGACTTAGACCTTGCCATTGCAGGATATAGCATTGAAGAAAGAAGCGATATTTTTCACTTATTTAAAAATGAAAATGGAGAGTTTGTAAGAGAAGAAGGATTTAATGGAGAAGGATTTGAGAACGGTAACCTTGAATGGGCTGATATGGATAATGATGGCGATGTTGACCTGGTATATTCAGGAATGAATAATTCATTAATGCCTGCCGGAGGAATTATATATAATAATAAAATAGAAAATAATTACTGGTGGGGAGATATCTTCAATCAAGGTTTTAATGTTATGAACTCTGTATTTGACTTAGGTGATTATGATAGTGACGGCGATTTAGATATATTAATTTCAGGCGAAATGGATAACGGAATACCTGCAACTTATATCATGAAAAATAGAGTAATAAACAGGTACCGTGATGATAATTATAATGAATTTGAAACTGCTCCTCTTGATAGTGTTATGAATAGCTCTGTTGCCTGGGGCGATTATGATAACGACGGAGATTTGGATATATTATTATGTGGTGAAAGAGCAGACGCTACTTTAATCACCAAATTACTTAATAATATGGGTAATGAATTATTTATTGATGTAAATATTGGTTTACTTGAAGGTGTAAAAGATGGATTTGTTGCCTGGGGAGATGTTGAAAATGATGGCGATTTAGATCTTATATTTACAGGTTCAACCGGAGTTGGTTATGTGAGTAAGTTTATCGAATCAAATATGGGCAATGAGATTAATGTTGCACCCGATCCACCCATTAATCTATCGTACCAACATGATGGTTTCGGTAAAATAACTTTAACCTGGGATAGAGCAAATGATGAAGAAACAGTATCAGATGCATTAAATTATAATATCAGATTAGGAACTAGTAATGCAGGCAATGAATTATCAGTAATACATGCCGCCAGCGATGGTACACGAATATTACCGGCAATTGGAAAAGCAAATGCTAATACCTGGGAACTTAACTTAGAACCAGGAACATATTATTGGAGCGTACAATCAATTGATGGTAATAAACAAGGATCAGTATTCTCAACTGAAAATACAATTACTTTAGATTACGAATGGATGAATTTAAGTATGAAAGGAATTGTAGACAGAACTATTCAAGGGGAAACTGAAGGAGAACTTGAGTGGGCTGATTTTGATAGCGATGGCGATTTAGACTTAGCCGTAATCGGAAATAACAATTCAAGAATTTACGAAAACAGATTAGATTACTTTGTTGAAATATGGTCAGGTGGGAAATATGGAAAAGGAGATTTGGCGTGGGGCGATTATGATAATGATGGCGATTTAGACCTTGTAATTGCTGGCGATCAATCAAACAGAAACCCAAGAACTGCCATTTTGAAAAATGATAATGGTAACTTCTATGAAGCAAATTATGAATTTAATTTCATTGCTGAGTTCAATCCGAATTTCTACGATTTTGAAGGTATTTACGATGGTAATATCTCATGGTTGGATTTTGATAATGATGGTGATTTGGATTTAATCCTAGCCGGATTAAATGGGGCAAATCAAAGTATACTAAAAATGTACAAATTCGAAAGAGATACTGATAATATAGAAATGATTAATGTACATGAAATATCAACTGAGTTACCACCAGTTCAAAACGGCGGCTTTACATTTGGAGATTATGATAACGATGAAGACCTCGACCTTGCATTTATGGGCTTTAGTGGAATGACTGGTTTAGTAACCCAATTATATCAAAATAATGATAATGAATTTACAGCTGTGGATATAGAGCTTCCAGGAGTTGAAAATGGAGCAATTGAATTTGCAGATTATGATAATGACGGAGACTTAGACATATTTTTAGCTGGTGATGGTGTGTCATCAACTATTACAACTATTCTCCAAAATAATTATCCCGAAAATAGTTTTACAAACATACAGCCAGAACTTACAGCAGTAAATTCTTGTAATGTTTCATGGGGCGATTATGATGGCGATGGCGATCTTGACCTCGCATACTCAGGCCGTTCACTTGGTTTGGGCGGTATTACAAAAATCTATCAAAACGATACAACCAATGGATTTATTGATGTATCATTTGATCTTTCAGATTTTAATGATGCCAATATGGCCTGGGGCGATTACGATGATGATGACGACCTCGACCTGGTAATTACCGGGCAAGCCTCATCAGGTGAAGGATCAATATTTAAAGTATATAAAAATGTAATTCCATTTCAAGATACTTCTAACCTTAAATCTTATAGCCTTAAAGCAGTTGACAGACCAAAAAATAAACCGCCTAATGTACCTTCAAGGCTTAAGTCTGCCCAGGGAGATAGTCCGACTAATATAAGATTTACATGGGATCCATCAGAAGATGATAACACAAATTCACCTGGATTAACTTATGCGTTAAGAATAGGAACCACACCAGGAGGATCAGAAATTATGTCGGCAAATGCAATTTCTGATGGAACAAGAAAATTAGCAGGAAAAGGAAATGTTGAACATAACCTTTCATGGAACATAGATTTGAAACCTGGAAGATATTACTGGGCTGTTCAGGCAATTGATGCTGCATTCTCAGGTTCTGTTTTTTCTGAAGAACAAGTTGTTGTAGTTTCTGGTACAGGTATTGAAGCCAATAATGCACCTACAAATATTGCTCTTAATAATGACAAACTTCCAGAGGACAGTCCAATTGGAACCTTGCTCGGATATCTAACAACTGAAGATGCTGATAATCTTGATGCGCATTATTATCAATTTAAAGACAGTATTGGCGGAGAAGACAACAGTGCATTTACAATTATTAATGATAGTGTTTATACCACAATTAATTTTAATTATAATACACAAAATACATACTCCATTTTAATTGAATCGTTTGACCAGGGCGGATTAAGCTATGTTAAACCATTTGTAATTTATATTGATACTGCCTTATCATCAATTAGCTATGCTCCTCATAAAATAAATATTGATAATGCTTCTGTAAATGAACGAAGTCCTTATAGAACATTAGTTGGAACTCTCTCTGCCGAAGATGTAAATCCAGACGATATACATACCTTTAGATTAGTTGAAAAAGCTGCTGATAATGATCAGTTTATAATTGATGGCAATGAATTGCTTACAGCTAATATTTTTGAGTATGATAATCAAAGTTCATATAATGTATTAATAGAAACAGAAGATTCAGAAGGTTTAACATATGAAGAAACCATTACTATTTATGTTATAAGTTCATCAATTAATTATGCACCTACTGATATTAGTTTTAATGCTTTTGACTTATATGAATCGAACCCGGCCGGAACAGTAGCAGGTTATTTTACTGCAGAAGATGAAAATACTGACGATGAACATACATTTGAATTAGTTGATGGTGTTGGTAGTAGTGATAATAACTCATTTTACATATCAGGAAATGAATTAATGACAGCTAAGGTGCTGAATTATGACGAAAAGCAACAATACTCAATACACGTTCGGGCAACTGATGAAGGTGGATTAGAAGTGAGTAAAAGTTTTACTGTTGATTTAATTGAAGTAACCGGAATTAATAACAATTTATTAAACGGTTACATTAATATTTATCCAAATCCAATGACTGATAAAGTGCTAATCATAGTTGATCCGAAAGTAGGTAAATCATATACATTATCAATTTTTGATTCAAAAGGTGACAAACTTTTCACAAAGATGAATATTAATGATTCAGAATTTGAATTAAAAAGAGAAGAACTTACTCAAGGTATATTGTTCATTCAAATTATTAGTCAATCAGGCGATTTGTATAATTCAAGGCTAATAGTAAAATAATTAATTATTAACATAAACTAAGCCTCGATAAAAATCGGGGCTTTTTCTTTTATTTGTAAGTAATAAAAAATCAATTAAATTTACTGGAAAGAAATAATTAAATAATGTTTAAATTATTCCTGGTAACTATTGTTAGTTTTCTATTATTTAATTCTGCTTGTTTTTCGCAATCTGCAAGCAAAAAACTTATTCCTTATAAAATAATTAAAGCAAAAAAACCTACTGCAACAAAAGCTGGATTTCAGTATAATTTTGACTTTTATGATATTGATAAAGGACTAAATAATTCAATAATATATTCAATTACCGAAGCTAAAAACGGTTATTTATGGATCGGGACTGATGGAGGCGGAATAAATATTTATAATGGAAAATCTTTTGAATATATTACTGAAAAAGATGGCTTGATTTCAAATATTATTTTCGACATTTTTGAAGACAGTAAAGGCAGAATATGGATTGGAACACAGGGAGGAATAACTTATTATGATGGAAAAACATTCAAAACATTTCCTGAAGATAGATTTCCTCCAATAGAAATTAACACTATTTATGAAGACAATTTTAACAACATATGGATTGGCACTTATGGCGGTGGTGTTTTTCAATATAACGATTCGGTTTTTACTCAATATACCACAAATAATGGCCTTAGTAGTAATTATGTAACTTCTGTTTTTCAAAACTCAAAAAATGAAATATGGATAGGCACTTATGGTGGAGGCTTAAATACATATATAAATGGTAAGTTTTCCTTCCATTCAGAAAGTTTTAATGAAGCTACTGCTTATATAAATTCAATATGCGAAGATAATAATGGAGTGTTATGGATTGGTACAGACGGTGGCGGTATATTAAAAATTAAAAATAATACTATTAAACATATAACAGATAAAGAAGGATTATGCTCAATAGATATAAAAATTATATTGAATGATAACAAAGGAAATATTTGGATTGGAACAAATGATGGTATAACAAAAGTATATAATAATGAATATTCAACAATTACCGAAAAAGAAGGTTTAAATAATAATAGAATATGGGCTATTGAGCAAGACAGAAATGGTAATTTATGGTTTGGATCATATGGTAATGGTATAATAAAATTCTCGGGCGAAACATTTATCCATTTTTCTGAAGAAGGAGGTTTAGCAAATGAAAAAGTAGATGCCATACTAGAAGACTCAAAAAATAATATATGGTTTGGCACAAGTGGCGGAGGTGTTGTTAAACTTAAAAATAATACCTTTTATAATTATACAGAAAAACATGGATTATCAAATAATTCAGTAAAATCAATTCTTGAAGATGACGAAGGAAAATTATGGTTTGGTACATATGGTGGAGGAATTACAATATATGATGGCAACTATTTTAAACAATATACCATGAAATGCGGCCTCCCTTCGAATGATATTATGATAATTAAAAAAGATAACAATAATAATAAATGGCTGGGATCATATGGCGGAGGTTTATCAAAAATTACCCCCGATTATCAAATTACAAATTATAATACTGATAATGGTCTGCCTTCATTATATATTAATGATATTTTAGAAGATGAAAATGGAAATATTTGGATTGCAACCTATGGTGGCGGAATATCAAAATTTAATGGAAAAAACTTTACCAACTATACTACTAAACAAGGATTAGCTTCTAATGATCCTATATCATTAAATATAGATAAAAATAATAATCTTTGGATAGGGACATTTAGCGGCTTATCAGTATTTGTAAATGGTAAATTTATTAATGTTACTGAAAATGAAGGTCTTAGTAACAATTCAATAGTATCTATATTAATAGATCATAAAGAAAATGTTTGGTTAGGAACCCTTACCGGAATAAATAAATTAATACCAATTACAATTAATAACAAACAACAAATAATTGCTATCGATAAAAACTATGCACTAAAAAAATATGGAGTATTAGAAGGTTTTAAAGGTAATGATTGTAATTCAAAAGCAGTATTTGAAGATAAGAATGGAAATATTTGGTGGGGAACTAGTAAAAAACTTACAAAATATAATCCAAAACTTGACATACCTGATAATAAAGAATCAATAATACAAATAACAAACATAAAACTATTTTTTGAAGAAATAGATTGGTTAAACTTTGATACAACTTATGCTCTGGTCGGAAAATCGGAACAACAAACAGATATTAGGCATTCCACAATTAAATTCGACTCAATAACTTCATGGAATAATTTACCAATTAATTTAATTTTACCTTATCATCAAAATCATTTAACATTTAATTTTATCGGAATTAATTTAACACAACCCGAAAAAGTAAGATGCCGATTTATGCTTGAAGGTCTTGAATCAGCCTGGAATCCAATTACTGACAGAACAGAAGCTACATATTCGAATTTACCCCCTGGTACATTTACATTTAAAGTTATTTCCATGAATCCTGAAGGTGTCTGGAATAAAAAACCTGCACAGTTTTCTTTTGAAATAACACCCCCCTGGTGGGCAACATGGTGGTTTAGGATATCAGCAATTATTTTTTCAATACTAAGTCTTTATGGTATTTTCAAGTGGCGTGTTAGAGCTTTAAAAATGAGGCAAAAAGAACTTGAAAGAATTGTTAAAGAACGTACAGCAGAGGTTGTAAGGCAAAAAGATGAAATTGAATTGCAAAGAGACCAAATTTCTGAGCAAAAAGAACAAATAACAGACAGCATCCAATACGCCAGCAGAATACAGTCTGCTGTTATGCCATCACGCGAATTCATTGAAAAAATTCTACCTAATTATTTTATTTATTTCAAACCACGTGATATTGTAAGTGGCGATTTTTACTGGATAGGCGAAAAAGAAAATAAAATAATTGTTGTAGCTGCCGATTGCACAGGCCATGGTGTGCCTGGAGCATTTATGAGTATGCTGGGAGTTTCTTTTTTAAATGAAATAATTAATAAAAGTGAAGTAACCCAGGCAAATTTAATTTTAAATCAGTTAAGAGAATATGTTAAATCAACATTGGGACAAGAAGAAGAAACTGACGAAATTAAAGCAAAGGATGGAATGGACATAGCCATTTGCGTTTTCGATTTTCAATCGGATATGCTTCAATATGCCGGAGCTTATAATCCTCTTTACATGGTTAGGAACAACGAACTTATTGAAACCAAGGCCGATAAAATGCCAATTGGTATTTATATAAACGAAAAATCTACATTTACTAATCATGAAATAGAATTTAAAAAAGGAGATAAATTTTATATTTTTTCAGACGGCTATATCGATCAATTTGGAGGTGAAAAAGGTTTTAAATTTATGTCAAAACCATTTAAACGTTTATTGGTAGAAATGTGTGATAAAAACATGAAAGAGCAATATAATATACTGGATAAAAAACACCAAGAATGGGTAAATAATATAAATCCAAATACAAAATTATCGTATGAACAAATTGATGATATATTGGTAATAGGAATTCAGGTATAAGTGATTAATAGTTATGCAAAATAAAAAATTGAGAATAAAAGACTGGGCAATAGACGACCGGCCAAGGGAAAAATTAATAATAAAAGGAAGACAAAGTTTAAGCGATGCAGAACTAATTGCTATTCTAATAGCTTCGGGAAATAAAACAGAAACTGCCCTTGATTTAGCAAAAAAAATATTAAATTCTGTAGATAATAATTTAAACGAACTCGGCCGGCTTTCTATAAATCAATTAATTAAGATAAAAGGAATTGGCGAGGCAAAAGCTATTTCTATAGTTGCAGCGCTTGAATTAGGAAGACGCAGAAAATTAACAGACCAGAAAGATAAACCGAAAATAAAATCGAGCAACGATGCTTTTCAAATTATTCAACCACTAATTGAAGATTTATCTCATGAAGAATTCTGGATATTGTTCCTGAACCGTTCAAATAAAGTTATTGAACAATTTAAATTAAGCCAGGGCGGGGTATCCGGAACAGTAATTGATAATAAAATTATTTTGAAAAAAGCAATTTAAAATTTATCATCTTCTATTATACTGGCTCACAACCACCCATCAGGTAATATAAATCCAAGTGAAGCTGATAAACAAATTACAAAAAAACTGATTGAAGCCGCAAAACTAATAGAAATAGTTGTGC
>Ga0272441_10007330_pt1 | contig 17974 bp, 16 predicted proteins | sample SSMProp6N_FD_193582 | JGI IMG/M metagenome (GOLD analysis project Ga0272441, IMG submission 193582) | Marine sediment archaeal communities from Little Sippewissett salt marsh, Falmouth, MA, United States - SSM-Prop-6N | ecosystem: Environmental > Aquatic > Marine > Wetlands > Sediment ... | reverse complement strand
GGCCACTAACCGTTATCATGACACCGGAGCAGAAGCCGTTCTTTGCGGGAACATATTTTCCCAGGGAAAGCCTGTACGGTCGATTGGGAATGCTCGATCTCATTCCGCGTATTGGAGAGCTGTGGTCAGCGGAACGTCAGAAGATCATGAAGTCAACTGATCAGATAATGCAGCGGCTTCGAATCGATGAATCACCGGTTCATGGCGCAATTCCAGACGATCGTATTCTGGAAAACGCGTTCAGAGAGCTCGATCGAAGATTTGACGAAGCATACGGGGGATTCGGATCACAACCAAAATTTCCCGTTCCACACACTCTCAGGTTCCTTCTCAGGTATTGGAAGCGAACAGGTTCGGAACGAGCCCTGTACATGGTAGAGCGAACATTGAGAGCCATGCATCGCGGGGGTATCTATGATCATGTGGGCTATGGATTTCACCGGTACTCCACCGACAATCGCTGGCTTGTTCCACATTTCGAAAAAATGCTGTATGATCAGGCATTGCTGGGATTCACATTTGTAGAGGCATATCAGGCTACTGCTTTTGATGAATATAAACGGACGGCACAGGAGATTTTTGCCTATGTCATGCGTGAAATGCAGTCTTCGCATGGAGGATTCTATTCGGCGGAAGATGCCGACAGCGAAGGTGTTGAAGGAAAATTCTATACGTGGAGTCACGAGGAAATAAAGGCCGCGTTGGGTGACGATATCCGACTCGGTGTATCGTATTATGGAGTGGAACCAACGGGTAATTTTCAGGATGATGTCACCGGTCGGTGGACTGGAGTGAATATCCTGAATATAACAAAATCCCCTGAGGAAGCTGCTCGCTTACATGGCATTTCATTTGAGGAATTTGCCAAGCGTATTGATTCCATACGCCAGAAATTATTTATGACCAGAGAACGACGAATTCATCCACATAAGGATGATAAGATACTCACGGATTGGAACGGCCTTATGATTGCCTCCATGGCATTTGGTGGCCGCGTACTGGGAGATCAAAACGTCATCGTATCCGCGGAACGAGCCGCTCGATTCATACTTGATTCAATGGTGACGAGCGAGGGAGATCTGTTACATCGGTATCGCGACGGAGATGCTTCAATTCCAGGAACACTCGACGATTATATCTTCTTTTCATGGGCTCTGCTGGAGTTATTCGAAGCAACGTTTAATGAGGAATACCTTGCGCATGCAATACATCTCTCTGAGAAGATTATTCTTCATTTCGGCAACGATGAAGGTGGAGCTTTGTATCTGACCTCAAAAAATGCTGAATCGCTCCTTATTCGGCCCAGGGAGTTTCATGATGGTTCGATTCCCTCGGGAAACTCCGTTGCGGTATCGGTATTTCTCAGGTTGGGACACATTACCGGAAATATTTCATATCTCGATATCGCAGCAGGTATCCTAAGAGATGCCGCTCATCATCTTCACCATTCGCCATCATCATTCACCATGCTGCTCTGTTCACTTGATTACTGGTTGGGACCCCGTTCGGAGATCGTGATAACAGGCGGAGAAGCAGAGAACGGCGTATCACAACTCTATGATGCCACCAAGGGGTTTCTACTCCCGTCCACGGTTATCCTGGTTTCCGATGAGTCATCATCTAAAGATGGTGGTGTTGTTATCAAAATGGTCGAAGGGAGGGGGCCGATTAACGGACGTGCAACGGCGTATGTGTGCGAAAATGAGACGTGTTCCCTCCCGATCACCGATCCGGAGAATCTGAAACAGAAAGCCGGTTCTCTATAATCTGAGTTGCCGTATCGTTCTATTCTCATCTGCTCGTCGAAACATAGACATCAAGATCAGTATACAGGCGACGTTCACACTATCTCAATCTTGTATAATTATCGGTACAAACCACATGAGAAAGATCTGGAATCTGCGGTAAAACGCGATATCACGGGCTTGAAACCGTGGTTTTATTTTTTTCGGGATCTTGGACTTGCATTTTGGGTATGTTACTATTACATTAGCTAAGCTCGTTTAGCAATCTATATAAAAGACTGCTAATCAAGCATGATCGAAAATGAGGCCGGCCTTAATAATAGAAAAATTAGTAAAGTAGCAAAGGCCGGTGTGACTGAATATCTTCACTCGGGTGTCTCTGGTGAGACGCGACGAAGGAGGGAAACAGTGAATGTAAAACCCTTGGCAGACCGAGTTATCGTGAAGCCGTTGGAAGCCGAAGAGGTGAAAAAGGGAAGTATTATCATCCCCGATACGGCCAAGGAAAAACCTCAGCAAGGCGAAATCATAGCCGTAGGTCCCGGTAAAATGACCGACGGAAAACGCGAAGAAATGGAAGTCAAAGTTGGCGACAAGGTTCTATACGGAAAGTATGCGGGAACGGAAGTCACCATCGATGACGCAGAGTACATGATTATGCGGGAGAGCGATATCCTCGCGATCCTGTAACACAAACGTCGAATGATTGAATCTTTTACATAATGAGGAGGCAGTAAATCATGGCAAAACAGCTGCAATTTGACGTATCGGCTCGGAGTAAGCTCAAGGATGGCGTGGACATCCTTGCCGATGCCGTTAAAGTTACGCTCGGTCCAAAGGGCCGTAATGTTGTATTGGACAAAAAATTCGGTTCACCGACCGTTACGAAAGACGGAGTGACCGTTGCAAAAGAAATCGAACTTGAAGATGCTTTCGAAAATGTCGGTGCCCAGATGGTCAAGGAAGTTGCAAGCAAAACCAGTGATGTTGCTGGCGACGGAACGACTACCGCAACGGTACTGGCCCAGGCCATCTTTGCTCAGGGTATCAAGAATGTAACAGCGGGTGCGAATCCCATGAGTCTCAAGCGCGGTATCGACAAGGCTGTCGCCGAAATCGTGAAAGAGCTCGAAAAGATCAGCACGCCCACCAAGGGCAAGAAAGAAATCACTCAGGTCGCGACCATATCGGCCAATGGCGATCTCGAAATAGGTGAACTCATTGCCGATGCTATGGAAAAAGTCGGCAAAGACGGCGTTATAACCGTTGAGGAAGCCAAGAGCATGAGCACGACTCTTGAACTTGTTGAAGGTATGCAGTTCGACCGTGGCTATATCTCGCCCTATTTCGTGACTGATCCGGAATCCATGGAAGCTAATATTGAAGACGCATACTTACTGATCCATGATAAGAAGGTCAGCAATATGAAAGATCTTCTTCCTATTCTCGAGAAAGTCGCTCAGATGGGTAAACCTCTCGTCATCATCGCCGAAGATGTCGAGGGCGAAGCGCTTGCCACTCTCGTGGTGAACAAGATTCGTGGAACCCTTCAGGTTGCGTCGGTCAAGGCTCCGGGATTTGGTGATCGGCGTAAAGCTATGCTTCAGGATATCGCCGTTCTTACCGGTGGTCGCGTTATCAGTGAAGAAGTCGGTTTCAAACTAGAAAACGTCACGGTCAACGATCTCGGTCGCGCCAAGCGCGTAAGCATCGACAAAGAAACCACCACTATAGTCGAAGGCGCCGGCAGTCCTGAGGATATTCAGGGTCGGATCGCTCAGATACGGAAGCAGATCGAGGATTCCACATCCGATTATGATCGTGAAAAACTCGAAGAGCGGTTGGCGAAGCTAGCCGGCGGTGTGGCAGTCATCAATGTAGGCGCCGCTACCGAAACCGAGATGAAAGAGAAGAAAGCCAGAGTGGAAGATGCTCTTCACGCTACTCGCGCGGCTGTGGAAGAGGGAATCGTCCCGGGCGGTGGTGTTGCATATCTCCGCACCCGCAAGGTTCTTGATGATTTGAATCTCGAAGGCGATGAGAGCATCGGTGTCGATATCGTCAAGCGCGCCATCGAGGAACCGGTCCGCCAGATCGCCAATAATGCAGGTGATGAAGGATCCGTTGTTGTACAGGAAACCCTCAAGGGCGACAAACTCGGCTACGGCTACAACGCCGAAAAAGGTGAATACCAGGATCTCGTTGAGGCCGGCGTTATCGATCCTACCAAGGTTTCTCGTATTGCATTGCAGAATGCTTCTTCCATAGCGGGATTGCTCCTTACCACCGAGTGCGTGGTCACCGAGATCCCCGAGAAGGAAAAATCCATGCCTGCAGGTCCCGGCGCCGGCGGTATGGGAGACATGTACTAGAAGCAACTCCTCGCTTGCGAGTTGTACCGGAGCGGGTTTTCCCGCTCCGGTTTTTTTCTGCCGTTTCAATGCACACGTGAAAATATATGGAAGAATGGAAGAATGGCAGAAATTAGCAGTATTGGTCGGGAAAGAAGAGTGTATACAGGAATGGTTGAGATGGTTACGATGGAGGTTCACGAAGAAGAGCGATTGGAGGCGGCACCCGGATTCGAACCGGGGATAAAGGATTTGCAGTCCTCTGCCTTACCACTTGGCCATGCCGCCGGAGCTGGAGCGGGAGACGGGACTCGAACCCGCGACAACCACGTTGGCAACGTGGAGCTCTACCAACTGAGCCACTCCCGCGTATCCTGCAATATGAACCGGATAATCGCATAGATCCGTTTGTGATACGGAAAAACATATCCGATATATACAAAAGCGGGCCAAGTATAGGATTGAAGATATACGTCGTCAAGACCGTTTGATCTGTCGGATAGTAGCATGAGAACCGCTGTCCTCAATGATTACCGCACCGAAGGATGTTTCAAAGAGTTCAATTCCCATTTTGGCGATTCGATCGTGTGCTCCTGATTCCAGAGATCCGGTACCTCCGGCTATAACGATTCCGGGTCTGACTTTTCGGAGAAGAAGGTGCGAAGGGCCATGATCCCGCCCGGGACCGGTGTATAGAATATCAATACCACCGACAGATGATTCACCCGCCAACCGGGTATCGGCAAGCCATCCCCATTCACCTACAATCAGGAAGCGCAAGCCCGATGGTGATTCAATTAAAACACCGTCCACACTGCGACCATTCCCGTTGAAAACCTCTAATCGAAAGTCGTGAAATTTAATCATGTTTTTCCAGTCATGTTGAATGGGTATGCATGCGGTATCCGGGACACATTCCGCCGGGGTAAAAAGTCGCCGTATATGTCCATCTTCACGGAGCAGAGGAATGGTACCGGCCCGGGTATACGAGCAGGACGTCACTCCGATATCAACAGGTGCGTTTTGGTTTCGGAATCGTTTGTAATCAGAGACTGCGGCAAGGGCGTTCTTCCGCGTTTGACTGCTTCCCGGATCTATGAAGAGCATATCGCCGCTCTTAGACTCGAGGACGATTGCATTTCCCCGGTCCACATGTAGACTGATGATTCGATCTTTTGGTTGAAACCATGGATCGAGCATACCCCAGAGGAGCCACACGTCGAGAAGTATGAGTATCGTTACCAGGCAGGCGAAAGGACGGGAACGTTTTGGTGCTGTGATCATCACGAACCCCAAGGCCCATACGCATGCCAGAATCCAGCTGCCCGTTGTGCCCCACGAAACCACGGCCTGCGGTAAATTTGATACGCCTTCGGCTACTCTAAACAAACCTCGAGCCGCCCATTGGGCAGTCGCTGAGAAGACACCGGCTGCAATTCCCCATATCGGTGTAAAAACCACCAGGAGAATAGATGCCCATATAAGTACCGTCATGAGCAGGACGGCAGGAATATTCGCGATGAGTCCGTAAAGCGGCCACTGTCTGAAATGGTACATCACTATGGGAAAAATGCCCAATTGAGCGCCGAGGGATGCGGCAACAGCTGCGACAAGCCAGGAAAACGGTGCCTTTCTCGTCTTACATACCGAAACCAAAGCGGGAGTAAAAAAAAGAATTCCCATGGTGGCCCCGAATGATAGTTGGAATCCCGGATTCCAGAGCCATTCGGGATGTGATATGAGGAGGATCAAACCGGCCACGCTCAGGCTGTTGAGAGGATCGGAGCGACGACCAATTGTTACACCCAATAATATAGCCGCGGCCATTACCGAGGAACGAAGGATAGATGCATACGGACCAACGATGATAACGTATATGAGAAGGCCGCCGAGGGAAAAGATGGCGGGCACCCGATATCCCGGAAAACAGACTGTTCCGGCCAATAAAAGAACACCTACTATTATACCGACATGGAGCCCTGATACTGCGAGAACATGTACAATACCGGCATTTCGAAACGAGGCCATCACGTCCTGAGATATATCTTCACGCACTCCCAGGAGCATCGCCCCGGCAAGAATACCCTCAGGTACACCGACAGCATCTCGAAGGATACCATTCAGGTGCGATCGTATGCGGGATCTCAGGGGTATATCGCTTGAAAGGACCGCCGGTTGTTTGGCGCTGCAGGAATCAATGAAAACGCGGGCGAGACACCCCCGTGACTGTAATACTCCATCCCAATCGGTGGCGCCGGGGTTTCGTGGGAATTGAAGCGGTATCACGGAGCCATGAATACGATACTGCTGACCCTCTTGAATCTCACATAGGGAATCCGGGAAAACGGTCCGGAACCTGAAGGACGTCGAGTTCCCCTCCGGATCAAGGACGCACAGATCCGTGGAGGTGTATGTATCGTGTCGTCGTATTGGTTGTTGGATTATTCCGAAGGTGGAGATCGTCGGGGGAAGGGGGAGATCCCGGGGTGGCTTCATCATCTCCGTGCTTCGATCCATGAACATACCCAGCGCAAATAGCGCCAGGATCAGCACGCGATCCTTTTTTGTGTCTCGGATGAAGATCAGTGAGCCGATGAACAGAACACCGATGATAGCCGCTTCAATGATTCCAAGATGAGCAGCGCACATTCCGAATACAATAATCAGCAGACATGTGAAGGCCGGTCTTTTTGTGGAGTCCACTGAAGAGACGATAAATTCAGCGATGTGGCGGAGTTCTCCTTCTGCGTGGATTGAATCGACGATGGTTCTCTCTTTGTACAAAAGGTTGCAGGAGAGCGGCGATGAACGCAAGAAAAAGACCGATGGATGCTAACACCAAAAGAGAAATTCCCAGTGAAACACGATCCAATCGGAGCGCCAGAATGGCGCCTGATGAAGCGATGACAAGGCTGATAAACAGAAGGCCACCCCGCAATCGCCTCAGAGCCGACAGGGTGACCTTCATGGATGCCACGCCGGACTATTCGATACTCTTCTTGGCGAAGCCTTCGATGAACGGTTTGAACAGATCCACTGGAATCGGAAATAGTGTTGTGGAGTTGTTTTCAGCTGCAACGACTTGCAGGGTTTGCAGATACCGTAATTGAAGCGCGGCAGGATGTACCGAGAGAATCGCGGCGGCTTCAGAGAGCTTCTGAGATGCCTGGAATTCGCCTTGTGCACTTATGATCTTTGCGCGTCTTTCTCGCTCCGCTTCGGCCTGTTTCGCCATGGCGCGCTGCATTTCGGTAGGCAGATCGACATGCTTCACTTCCACGGTGGACACCTTGATTCCCCAGGGATCCGTGTGTTTATCCAAAATTGCCTGAAGTTCGCTGTTTATCTTTTCGCGCGCAGAAAGCAGTTCATCGAGGTCCGCCTCCCCCAGAACGCTCCGCAGCGTGGTTTGGGAAAGCTGGCTGGTGGCGTACAGATAGTCTTCTACGGCAACGATTGCCTTTTCAGGTTCGACGACACGAAAGTAGACTACTGCATTGACTTTGACCGAGACATTATCACGGGTGATGACGTCCTGTGGGGGAACGTCCATGGCGATTGTTCTCAAGCTGACTTTTACCATCTTATCAACGATGGGAATAAGAAGAATCAATCCGGGACCTTTCGCGTCTATGAGTCTCCCAAGACGGAAGATGACCCCCCGTTCATACTCGCGAAGAATACGTATGGCATTTGCGAGAATGAAAAGTACAAAGAGGACGATCAGTGTCATACTGTACGGCATTGGTAAATCCCTCCTGAATGTGGTTGGAATGAATCCATGGTGTAATGTATCAGGTAATCCGCTTTACATGAAGGGTCATGCCCTCCACGGATTGAACTCTGACCGTTTCACCGTGACGTATTTCCTCTCCGTCAGTTTCGGCAAACCAGTATTCACCGTTAAGAAAAACTTTCCCTTTGGGGTTTAGAGGCTCGACGACTTCTCCCTCCAAACCGATCAATCCTTCGCGACCCGTTGTTGGTTGCCTTCTCTGAGCACGAATCCCCATGCCCACGGCGAACATGAAAAAGGCTACAGTCATTAAAACCGCCGGGAGAAGTACCGACCACGATACTCTGTATAAGGCTTCTGTGGTATCGAATAGCATGAGACTCCCCAGAACCAGAGCCACAACGCCCCCTATAGTGAGAAGACCGTGACTCGGGATTTTGATTTCCGCCAGGAACAGTACCATCGCAAAAGCGATAAGGAGAACACCAACGTAGTTCACAGGCATCATCTGTAGTGCAAAGAGCCCAAGGAGAAGCAAAATGCCCCCCACAACACCCGGAAAGATGCTTCCGGGATTGGACAATTCAAAATAAAGTCCGTAGAAGCCGAGCAACAGAAAAATATAGGCGAGGTTCGGATTTGCCAATTCATGGAGTAATTTGAAACGAAATGACATGGGTGTCTCCACCACGGTCTCGCCCTCCGAGGAAATTGTCAGGATTTCATCATCTATTACGGTTACCTGTTTGCCATCGATGTACTCAAGGAGCTCGGCGCGTGTATCGGCAATAATATCGATTATACCGAGTTCGAGTGCTTCCTCCGCAGTTGCTGACACGCTTTTCCGAACGGCGTCCTCGTACCATGTTGCATTTCTGCCCCGTTTTTCAGCAATGGCACGCATCTGGGCGGCCGCGTCATTCTCAACCTTGCCTGCCATTACGCTATCCATCTTGGCTCCGCCTATGCCTACGGGATGAGCGGCACCCATATGTGTTCCCGGAGCCATGGCGACGATATGTGCCGCGGCTGAAATGAAAACTCCCGCGCTGGCGGCACGTGCGCCCGATGGAGTAACATATACGATAACGGGTACCGTTGTATTGAGGAACTCTGAGGCTATATCCCGCATCGATTCCATGAGACCGCCGGGAGTATCGATTTCGAGAATGTAGATGTCCCCGGAATCTTCTGCCTTTTTAAGCGTATCTACGATATACGCCGCAGTTGCAGGATCAATGGCTCCCTCGACCCGCGCGACGCGAATATCCGCATGCGCGGGTGCCGCAACGACCGTTACAATCACAAGGAGTATGGGGATGATTTTACATACCATTAAAAAACCTTCTCTCCCCGCGCCACGATTTCGTTAAGTGCGTCTTTGAAGTAGGTTGTCTCTTCAATCAGGTTTTCCGGGATCGAACTCCTATACATATTATGTGTTTCCATGACATGAACACCCAATCGCGCCGGGAGGTTGCCTTCCTTTAGACCGATTTCGATCTGTTCATAGTGATTCAACGCTAGTTGGAGCGCGAGCCATCGTGCATATAGTCGTGCTCCCTGATGTAACAGCTCAGTTGTCATGCTTCACCTCCTCGGCGATGAGATCACCGTTCCGGGCGGAAGGTACTAAATCGATAATCGAATGCTGAGCAGCGAGCCTCACGTCTTCATGAAACCCCTGAGCGCATAAATGACGTCCTTCGTCGGTCCGTTGAAGTATCGAGTAGATGTCGTTTCCAAATGACGTTGCGAGTTGTTTTGCGATGTATACACCGTCATTACCGGTGACAGTAGCGTTGCAAACGTCTTCTATTTTGTGAATAAACATACCTGCGCAGTAAAGATCATCCAGAGAAATTCGCCCGTTCCGCCCATTGCACAATATAGTCATATGATCATCCTCTGCATGTGTCGAAATATAGCGCGCGGTGTGTGCGAGATTCACGAAAGACGGTACGATTAATCGCAGATGCGGTTCAGATCGTACCAGGGATGCTATACCGTTTTCCATAACCATGATAACAGTTTTTCCTTTAACGGTATCAGCGGTGAATTCACCGGGTGAAATGCCGTATGTAAAACCGGGAATCGGTTGATTGTCGCGTTCACCACACAGAATTAGTTCCTCGCGTGGCAGATGTTCAGAGATCCGTAGAGCTTCCTGCGAGGACTGTGCCGGCATGACTAATCGAGCCCCGTTCTTTAGAGCATATATAATGCTGGTGGCTGAACGAAGGACATCGATTACCGCAAACCACGCCCGTTCATCCTCTCGCTGAAGGCATGCGGCCGTGTCAAATACGAGATCGATACGCATGTTACTGTTCCATTGTTCGAATGAAATCGGTACTGAATTCGCCGGCTTTAAATGATTCGTTTTGCAGGAGGCGCTGATGATAGGGTATTGTTGTCTTTACCCCTTCTATGATGAACTCGTCCAGTGCTCTGAGCATTCTACGTCTGGCTTCGTCTCTGCTTTCGCCATATGAAATTAATTTTGCGATGAGACTGTCATAATGGGGAGGTATTCGGTATCCGGCATAGATATGACTATCGATACGGATGCCCGGGCCACCGGGTGGGTGAAAAACTTCAACCGTTCCGGGGCATGGAGTAAATCCCGTGTCAGGATCCTCAGCATTTATACGGCACTCAATGGCATGACCGGTTAATGCGATATCATCAGTGTCAAGATACAGGTCCTCACCCGCTGCGAGTCGTAACTGCAGTTTGATAAGGTCGATTCCGCTCACGCATTCGGTCACCGGATGTTCCACCTGAACGCGGGTGTTCATCTCAATGAAAAAGAATTCGCCTTTTGGATCGAGCAGAAACTCCATGGTGCCCAGACCCAGATAATCCACTGACTCCGCGCCTTTTATCGCCGCCTCGCCCATGGCGTTCCGGAGTTCCGGCGACATAATAGGGGAAGGCGATTCCTCAAGAAGCTTCTGATGTCGACGCTGAATTGAACACTCCCGTTCTCCGATATGAATGCACCGTTTCGCATCGCCCGCTATCTGGAATTCGATATGTCGCGGACTTCGGAGATACCGTTCCATATACATCCTACCATCGCCGAATGCCAGATCGGCTTCCCGTGATGCCGACGTAAATGCGGATTCAACCTGATCTATGGATTCGACGATGCGCAATCCTCGGCCCCCACCTCCGGATACCGCTTTAAGAAGAAGTGGAAATCCGATGTCTTTCGCAATTTTTTGAGCATCCAGTGCGGATTCAACCGAACCTTCGCTTCCTGGAATAACGGGCACGCCCGCCCCACGCATGGTTTCACGGGCAAGAGCTTTGTCACCCATAACCCGAATAGTCTCTGGTTTCGGACCGATAAATGTTAAACCGCATGATTCTATTACTTCAGCAAATTCGGCGTTTTCCGCGAGGAATCCGTATCCCGGGTGGATGGCATCGGCATTCGTTATTTCAGCTGCACTGACAATTCTCGGCATGCTTAAATAACTCTCCGAACTCTTTGAGGCGCCAATACAAAGGGCTTCATCAGCGAAACGAACTGCAAGCGTATCGGCATCGGCTTCCGAGTATACGATAACGGTCTCAATATCGAGTTCCTTGCATGCACGGATTATCCTGAGCGCTATTTCGCCTCTGTTGGCAATGAGAATTTTGTTAAACATCGTCTCCTGCACTATGCCTTGATGGAGGTGTCAACCTCCATGAGTACCGTTCCGAATTCCACTGGTTCCGCATTCTCGACATCTATGGATACGACTTTTCCACGGATTTCACTGTTTATCTCATTCATGATTTTCATGGCTTCTATAATGCATATGGTTTGTCCGGGCTGAAGGATCTGGCCAACTTCAACATAGGGGGGAGCATCAGGCACGGGGGCTCGATAAAAGGTGCCGACCATGGGCGCTTTGATGCTTGTAAGTTCGTTCCGTGGTTTTGGGGGTTCTGACGGAGATTCATCAGAATCCGCGGCAGGAAGTTCCCTGATTTGTTCCTGCCTGTCGAGTACGGTAGGCGGTAAACTCGCCGCACTCCTATGGGCAGCAGAAGAGGGCGCTGCGATAAATCTGGATATACGTACAGATTTTCCAAATCGACGTACTTCGATTTCCCCAAGATCCAGTTCCGATACCAGACGTGCTAATCGTTCAATATCCTTAACGTCCATAAACATCCACCTCGTTAGATCACGAAAAATAGTTCAACGGTTCTGTGAAACTCGTTCCACGTATCGACCGTCCCGTGTGTCAATTTTCAATATATCGCCCTGCTCGATAAATAACGGAACCTGGACGATGTGGCCCGTTTCCAGAGTGGCGTTTTTTGTTGCGCCGGTTGCCGTATCCCCCCGAACACCGGGTTCGGTTTCGGTAACCTCGAGCTCCACGAACATGGGCGCGTCAACCTGAATCACCTCGGTATCCGTGCATGCGACGGTGATTTCATCAGATTCCTTGATATAGTTCGCCGCGTCTCCGACGACTGAGGCGTTAACGGGAATCTGTTCATAGGATTGTAGATCCATCAAATAAAAATCATCTCCGGCTCTATAAAGATACTGCATTTTTCTTCGTTCGACGCGGATATCTTCAATTTTTTCCCCGGATCTGAAAGTAATATCCTGGACTCGTCCGGTTTTAAGATTTTTCAACCTTGTCCGTACAAAGGCATTGCCTTTTCCGGGTTTCACATGCTGAAAATCAACCACCAGCCATGGCTCACCGTTGTGAACCATTACCATGCCATTCCGTATATCAGATGTTGTGGCCATTATTTCCCTCTTCCACGCTAATTTCTACCACTCACCAGTGGCGAACGGACCAGGCTCCTTGCCTGCTCTAAACGTTTCCGCGATTATGCCCAGTTGAGTCATGGGATAGAGTTTTGGTCTATCGGGCGCAAATGTTGACAGATCTATCATGTAAAGTCGCTGCTGGATTTCATCTATGAAACAAATCGTTCTGAATGGACCGCCTGATGTGGTTTTCCAGTTTATCCAGGCACCGGTAATTTCCAGAGCTTTTCTGCCCTGAAAATCAGTCCATGTGAAGTACGTACGATCGTCATCAACTTCATCCTCGTCATAATATTCCCAGACAAGATCTCGACGTTTTTTTAGACAGTATTCCGCGCGGAAAGTACTATCCTCCCAAGGCGTCCAGAAAATAAACATGAATCGATCGGGCTGGCTCTTAACAAATCGGACGAGGTTCGTGGAATCGGATTCGATCATCTGCCATGGCCTGGGTGTTTCGATGGACCAGTCGTAAGAATCACGAAGGTGTTGTGCCTGACGAAGATGAGGACCTCTATAGTAGAGCCGCTCACGTACCTGAGTTTCATAATGGGCGTAGAGTTCATCAAAAAGTCGCGAAGACGCGCTGAGAATCGTATTGTTCAACGATTCGCCGGTTTCACTCACAAGGATGAATGCCTTCTGTCCCCGCGCCCACGGATCTTCGAGTTTCATAAAGGGTTGCTTCTCGGCAATAGCAGAGAGGCTGTCTCCGACAATGGAGCTTATAGCCCTGCCTATAATGCCCGGGTTATCTGCGGTACCCAGCAAAAGGAGAGCGGGTCTCCTTCTCGCTGTCTCCAGCATATCGGGCGTATACCAGTGTACCCAGAAAATAGACTCTTTCTCCAAGAGCGTAACACGACGCTCAAGCGAGAGAACGAGCGTCGATTCCACGGCCGTCCATGTCGGTTCGTCAGCAATAACAGCTATCTCGCGGTAATCTCCCCCCGAACGTGGCTTGATACAGGCCAGTGTGCATAAAAAAAGAACCATGAGGAGCTTCAATTTCATGAGCGCCCTCCTTGATGTGTTCGATTCAATAAATATATACGGACCTCATCATTGCGCAGTCACTAATCCTCCCAGTTGGATACATTCCCGATGAAAACAAAAGTCTGACTGCCGGTCCTGAATCGGGTTGTTCGAAATCACCTAAAGATATGAAGCCACTAGCCGAGCCACAATTGCCTTGGTCAGAATTCGTTACTGGATCTTCCGATAGAATACCTCAACCGTACTCCAAAAACGTATTCAAGGCCTACGGACAGGTGGTGGAATACCGGAAATATTATGGCTCCGTATCCTCCTCTCTTCGTCGTCCGAGGTTCTTACTCGTTTGTTCCAGTATCGTCCGTTCTTCTTCGGTAAGCGCGTCGAGACCCAGAGCAGAAATCTTATCGAGGATACGATCAATATCGGGTTCGGGAACTCCGGATGTGTCGGATTCCATGTTTCGCCGGGGCGAGGCGATGGTGTTATGTCGAGAGACGACACGAAGATCCGGTCGTTTCCTTCGAATCCCCCTGCCCGTCCATCGAACAACGTTTTTCCATCCGTGCCGCTGAATCGAGAAATAGAGTATACCGGTTATCAATCCACCCACATGAGCACTATACGCGACTATTCCATCTCCACCCCGGACGAAGAACAGAAGTTGAATCGCGGATATGGCCGCAACGAAGTACTTTGCTTTCATGGGGAATATGAACATGAACGCAACCATCCGTTCGGGATAGGTCATTCCGAATGCGAGAAGAACACCAAATATAGCACCCGATGCACCTACCACGATTGTTGTGGAGGTTGGATCGAGAATAGCCGAAATAATACCGGCTCCCGCGCCGCATATCAGATAGTACACACCGAATCGTCCCGGTCCCCATGCGAGTTCAATTTCCGATCCGAACATCCAGAGAATGATCATATTCCAAAAGAGATGAAATGGTCCGGCATGAAGAAATATATAAGTGACCGGTTGCCAGATAGCCAAACCTTCCGTGAGCAGGACGGGATTAAGCCCGAACAGGTAATCCCACCGGTGACTTGTAAGCAGCTGGAAAATGTAGATAAGCGCCGTACCCATGACGAGCTTTTTCACCAACGGTGGAAGGGAAAACATGAAACTTACATGATACCGCCGTATCCTGTCGCTCATGGATGTTCCTCAACGGGGTGATGCCCGGAACCGAGCGAGGAACGAGTATCTCTATAGCGAAATATCGAGAGGAAAACAGCACCGATAATAACGGCATACCATAGTGTGGCTGCACGGATGATCAGGGTTGCGGCAACTGCTTTTGCCTGTGGAACTCCGGACGCGGTCAGAAGTCCCGTCAGGGTCAATTCAGTCGCTCCGAGACCACCTGGAAGCATACTCAAAGCTCCCACTACCGCTCCCAGTGCATAGATACCCGTGGCGGGGAGTATGCCAAGTTCAAGTATACCCAATGCTCTGAGTACCAGCCAGAAGCCTATGCATTCGCAAAACCATGCCGGTACCGATATCGCGCTGGTAAGGATCATCGGTTTCGGTGCAACAAGCGATCGAGCGGATTCAAGGCTTGTCTCGATTTTCACAATAAAGGATCGTATCCGCTGGAAACGATGCAGGTATCCCAGTACCAGACCATGTAACGATTCCGAACTTACCATGACGAGAATAAGGATGACGATAATTATCCCCGCGACCAAAGCTCCTCCGGCTCCGGACAATGCATACCCTCCAACGACCGTCAATATCAGAAGCGCCACGAGATCGGTTAATCGTTCCGCGAAGACAACGGGAGCCGTTCGGCACATGGGAGTGCGGTCCAATACTTTCAAGAGGTACGATTTCAATACTTCTCCCATCTTACCGGGTGTGATTGACATAATGAGTCCGGCAAGGAAAATGACGAGATTGTCTATGCGTCCGACACAAAATCCGAGATGCCTTATGTAGTAATGCCATTTTCCGAAACGTACCAGGTAATTCAGGGAGGCGAGTGTCAGAACTGCAGGGATGTATACCCATTTCATGGATTGCAGGGCTGTAGTGAGTTCGTGCCAGTCAGCGGAAAACGAGAGACCCGCATAAACGACAACCGCCAGAAGAAGAATCCAGAGGTATCGACCGCTCTTGATAGGTCGGTTGTTTATGTTATTGTGAATCTCCATGCGAAGATCTCTGTTTCTGTATATACTCGATTTCCTCGAGAGCCATTATTTTTTTATTTGATCTTTTGGGATCATCACCATATGCACTCATAACTCGTTTAAACCCAGTGAGTGCTTCCTCGGTATTCCCCAATTCGAACCGAACACGGGCTAAATAGTATTCGCAGTCATCGGCCCATTCGCCCTCGGGATAGGAATCCTTTCCGCGGCTGAGAGTCTCTTCCGCCTTGTCGAGCTTGCCTCTTCGAAACTCCGCACAGCCTTTCAGCATGAGAGCGCGTTGTTCCCATTCGGATTCCGGATGATTATCGGCGATTTTCTGAAGCCGTGACTCAGCCTCGCCCCAGCGGCCTTTCTTCATATCTCGTTCGGCTTTCCACATATCATACGACGGTTGACAGCTTGTGAGGGCAAGGATTCCCAGTATCATAGTAAATATGGTAATATTCCTCAAAGGTTCCCCCTTGTTTAGACGATTTGGATCTGGGACAACTAACAGGACGTCGGTCTTTGGGCAAGAGTACGATTCGAGTTCCTGAACAGCGATGGTGTCAGCATCGTCTGCGGAATCTGATCTCGAGTCATAGCGATAATCAACCAGCGGCTTCGATCTCCGGCCTTCCGTGGTGGTCGGGGGGCATCGCATCTTTTTAATATTTGAAAACCGATTCTGCGAAATTTTGCTTCCATACGAGGCCGAGAGGTCATCACGATTCCATGAATTCCCGGTACGTCGAGTTCGATGAAGCGTTGATATGCTCGACTGAGAAGTGCCATTGATACCGTCATCCTCTTTTGAAAATCGGGATGGATGTTGATGTGAAGATGACCCGGGTACTGCTTCAAAGGGACTGAAAGTCCACCACAGCGGCATATAGCCAATCCAAGTGAGATGAGTGGAGGAATTACAGTCAGCGGCAGATGGGTTTTACCCGTCAAAATATTCGAGAATGCCGGGAGAAGAATTCGTCTTCTCCATATCGTGTTGTATCGATTCGTATCGGGGGTTAGCAGTATATATCCGGCGAATCGTTCATCCACCGTGGCGATAAAACAGTTCTCCGGTTCAAAATCAGTATAATAGGATGTAAAAATATCCGCGAACAGGTCTCTCGGAATGGGAAGCCATTGCTCCAGCGGCGCACTTTCGTAGGCGACATCACAACAGAGAGATCGGATGAGAGGCCTGTGTTCCGGGCGATATTCACTGATCACGGGCCGGGACGTCATCTCAGTGCCTTCCTCCATAGTTGTTCGAGTGAGTCGGCTACATCTGATGACGCATGTGGTCTCCCGGATTTTGACATCCTTCGCCCAAGTCTGGTAAGGAAAGATCTTCGATGAATGAGGGCCGATATCACATCAGATGCACGGGATAGATCTCCCAGGCAATACGCTGCGCCGCCACGAAGGAGGATTTCTCTGTTTTCCTCCTCATGTCCCGGTAATGCCTCGAATAGCAGTGTCGGTAATCCAACGGCTGCCGCCTCAGCCAGCGTCAATCCTCCGGGTTTGGTGAGACAGAGGTCGCTGATAGACATAAGAGCGGGGATAGAATTGGTGTACCCGTACACAATGACATGATCCGGCATATTCGAGAGACGGTGTACCAGTTGAGCATTCTGTCCGGCTACCACGATCAATTGCACGGGTATTCTCAGTTTAGCAATGGAGCGGGCGAGTGTTTCGATGGGGCCAATCCCCAGACCACCTCCCATAAGGAGAATCCGGTAATCCGCCGGTGGAAGACCGAGTTCATTCTCCGTCTCCAGCCTGGATTTCAGGTTAATGAACTCGGGGTCAATGGGAATGCCGGTGAATCGTATCTTCGATGCGGGAATGTCTCTATGTATGAGTGTACGCTGTATCCTTCTTCGTCCTACGAAGTACATGTCGGTATCAGGATAGCACCAGAATGCATGGAAGTGGTGGTCGGTTATGAGTACAGCCATGGCTTCCCGATTGATCTCCCGGCAGGATCCGATCCTCATTGCGGCGCCGATGATACTGTTCGTCATGGGATTAGTCGATAACCATACTCCCGGTTGTCGGCCGATTCGGTTTAGAAGACGTCGAGCGACGGGTTTCGCAAGAATGCGAGCGAAACGAAGCGTTGTTTTGCCTGCGCCCGGCTCTCGCGCCCTCCGATAGATGGTTCTGAACAACCAGGGCATATGAGTAATGAGCC
>Ga0272441_10007329_pt1 | contig 17975 bp, 37 predicted proteins | sample SSMProp6N_FD_193582 | JGI IMG/M metagenome (GOLD analysis project Ga0272441, IMG submission 193582) | Marine sediment archaeal communities from Little Sippewissett salt marsh, Falmouth, MA, United States - SSM-Prop-6N | ecosystem: Environmental > Aquatic > Marine > Wetlands > Sediment ... | reverse complement strand
ATATTAGAACCGCCCATCGGCGCTTTAAAAGGGCCATGCGGCGGCTTAAATAGGAAAGAAACCCCTCCCAGAAATGGGACCGGTGGGTACGCCCGGGACCTCTTCACGGTACCTGCGAGGGCCGGAAGACCCCGGGATTCCTGCCGGGTTTTGCACTGACATGCGTATATAGGGAGAGATATGCTAGTCTACGTACTAGTCTGCATTGTCTTGACTCTATAAGTGTTGATATGCATAGAAATACAGTAGCTACCAAAGGGGTTTATACCCATCTCTTCGGAGATGCTAAGCTTATACTAGCACTACTCAGGCAACAGAGTGCTACTGGCGACAAGTAACAAGTCATGCTATGGCTTGTAGTAGAAGAACTAAGACTAACCTAACGGTATGTATACCTTATGTATATAGAAGTTGTTCTATCTCTATATAGGTGTATGTACCGGCGAAAAGGCAATCAAACCTAAGATATAAAAGGAGGAGAAAGACATGACCATAATCGTTATACTAATGGCAGCTTTAGTATTGGCTTGTATACTCATCTTGTTTGTCCGCAGCCGCAGAAATAATAAGATTAATAAGATGATAAATAAGATAACACTAAGATACCTAAAAGCAATGGGCTATAAACATGCACAGAGAAAGGACGGTAGTACATTTAACATCGAAGAGCAGATAGAAAAAGACCTGCAAAAGGAGGAATAGAATATGTTATACATATTTGCATCCCTACTTGTAATAATAGTTGCACTTATCATCATCAGGATTGTCTTGACCGTCAGAGACTGGACAATCCGGCGAAGATGGAAGAGACTCAGAACGAGAGTCGAAATGAAACATCGGCTAGAAAGATTAACAAACCCACTATCATTTTAACAGGAGGAGATAATCATATGAAATACCACATTTCAGTACTACTAATAGTAATCGCTGTACTTATAGGATGTACCGAATATGAAGAGGGACCGGTTGGACCAAAAGGGTTGAACGGTACTGATGGAACAGATGGACTAGTAACATATATAACTAATATTATTCACTTGACAAATACATTAGAAGTCGGAACCAACTTCATGTTTACTATCCAGTCGAACAATTATACTAATTTTGGAGATGCCATTAACTGGATATACGTCAAGAATCACTACATCGATACATCTGCCAAGATTACTACTTACCTTAAGAAGACAAATAAAATCTACTGGTATTTACCTGGATGGGGTACCGGTATTCTAAACGACATGTACTTGATGTCTGATGCAAGCTACTCGCATATCGGAGAGGAGCTTCTAGTAATCATCGAGCAAAAATAATCAGAAAACTTAATTGGGAGGAAGGAGGGTATTCAGAATGGCAATGAGAATAACCCCTACCCAAATGAAGAGACTGAGGAATAAAGTCATGAAGAAGGAAGAAATGGACCCGAGAAAATCATGCACCGACTGTCCTGCATTCAGAAACGGAAAACCATTATGCAGTACGGACATATGTCCAAAGCGTAGATGGATTCAGAAACACAAAGATATGTGTGAGTATAATAACGCAGACAAGTACTAGTACCCAGATGCTCTGCCAATAAAGCAGAGTATCTATAGGGCAATACCTAAATAAAACAAGGAGGAATATATGACAATTAATTATATTGCACTTGTATTCATAGTTATTGGAGGAAATCTGATAGCCAATGTAATTGAACAATATCTTAAGGACCGTGCTGAAATAAAACAGAAATACCGTCAGAATATGATGGCATTTGAAACACAGTTTGGCAAAGAAGTCGGCAATGCTTTGTTCAAAGACCTTAAGAAAAACAATCTCATTGGCAAAGATGGATTTCCAGTTGTAACATCAAAAGAAGACATGGAACATACCGAAAGGCTGTTCAAGAAACACACAGGGCAATCATTAGCACAGTTGACTGCAGGAACTGGTAACAATGGACTATCACATGGAGCTATCCTTGCTTATCATATTATGAGCGGTGGCGACTGCAGCAAATGCCCAGCATTCGGAACACTATGTAAAATAGGCAAAGTTGAGAAGGTTGAGAAGAAAGATATCAACTAAAAGAGGAGGGGAATATGGCAATAATAATTATCATTATAACGTTAGCCATACTATCAGTCTTATTGATAGAAAAACCAAAAGAGATGAACCCAAGCAGGAACACGGAAGTGTTCCGCAATATCCCTAGAAGAGAGGTAAACCTTAAATGAACAACCCAGCATTTGGTAACTTGCTTACTGGTAGTAAACCAACCAGTCAGTTTGACAAGGATCTAGCCCGACACAAAACTAAAAAGAGACGGAGAAAGAACAAACTGGCAAGCGTCATGAGACTGAACGAAATAAGAAGGAGAAAGTAAATGAGCAAAGAAAAGGTCATCATATACGCAGACGGTGCTTGCTCAGGCAATCCAGGCAAAGGCGGATGGTGTTCTATCCTGAAACACGGTAATCAAGAAAAGATACTTAAGGGTAGCGAAGGATTCACCACCAATAACCGCATGGAACTATCCGCTGTAATCGAAGGATTAAATGCACTAAAACGTCCAGTTGACGTAGTAGTAATAACTGATAGCGAATATGTAGTAAATGGATTCACCAAAGGGTGGATCAAGAAATGGACAAAGAATGGATGGAAATCCAATAATGGTCCAGTAAAAAACAAAGAACTGTGGATGAGGTTAAAATCCCTAGTCGATAAACAAGAATCTGTTGAGTTTCAATGGACCAGAGGTCATGACGATAACGAAATCAACAACAGATGCGATGAAATCGCACAGAGACTAGCTGGATCTAACACAGGTAAATCAAGGATAGGATTCATATGTATGAGTCACAATGATATACTAGTGATTATCGAAGGATTATCCACTGAAGAGATTAAACACAAACCGAAATGCCCTGTCTGCGGCAAAGACATGAGCGTTCAACAAACATAACAATACCAAAATGATTGATTGTGAACCCAAAATCAATCTGGAGGTACGAGGATATGATAGAAATATTAGGAGTAGGTATAGCACTTGGCAGTGGCTTTAAGATCGTGGATGCCATTGACAAGTATATCAAACAAGCTTCCAGACGCCACAAAATAGCCAGTATATGTAAAGAACTCGAAGAAAATCAAGAATGGAAGCGTCTCTATCAATATATTACTAGAACATTATCAACCGAAGAACTGATAGAAAATACCGACTATGTGAAAGAAGTAGCAGGCTTCGCAGGCATAAAACTGCATACAGTTGACGAAGCCAATGTATTACAACTTCCATCTGGAGGTATAGTATGATAGCATATGACCTATATTATGACAAACTAAGCTCAGGACTAAAGAAAGTAGCAAAGACAAATGGACTTGGAGAAGAACATCTGGAAGATTTAGCTAGAGATAATGGATGGACCTTCGATGAATTTGAAGACAGAATGGTAGCACTCCAGAATGATATGATTGCAGGTGATACTGACAAACTAGAGTATCCCCTAGAGCTGGACGGAGAAAACAAAGTAAAAGCAGCCAGGATGTTAGCAAATATCCATGGAAGAACGGATGTTCTGAATCACATTCAGAAGATGAAAGCGGCCGGCCTAATCGTCGGCTAGATAAATTATTAGGTTTTATGATCTGATAATTTTAATCAAAGGTAGTGGGTGTGGATAATATATCCCACCCACTCATCTTAAGTCATTAAGGAGGTATAGAGATGATAATATATTCAGTTATATTAACAGCAATTGTACTGATAGTATCAATCTACGTGTTCGGCACCCTGCCGTTATTTATAAGAAAACTGTTGCTTAGAAGTCCATTCTATGCTGCAGGATTTAACTTCGGAGTATCATTCTTGCTGACATCTTTGATGGGAGCAGGAATGACTGCAGGATTCGCGAATCTGGGCGGAAGTATTCTGTTCGCCCTGTATTGTGAATTCTATTACAAACGAGTAAAACTTCCCAAAGAAGAGTCCAAGAAAGCAAATACCGGAGTCCAGGCTAACTCCAGTATTATGCAAGGACCAATCAAAATCATAAGGATGTACAAATGAATCTAACAAATGTATTAACAATATTATGCTTGATATGTATTGGTCGAGAAATGCACAACCTAGTCTATCCTATGGAAAAGATAATCCATGTAGCAAAAACAACAGTCGACAAACGGTATACGAAACGATTCGCTAGAATATTGGAGTTATTCTATACCATAGTCAGTTTCAGTCTATTGTTTACAAAAGCATGGTTACCATCTCTGCTAATTATAACGATATCAATTATAATGGGACTAAGCATAGCTATGGAAATTGCACTAGGTGGGAATATCACCATCGAACAAATAAAGAAGGTGAAATGCTTACAACCATCAATAGTACGCATCGATGCAGTAGTATGTTGTATGTTACTAATCGATGCAATCTTGAAACTCAGAGGTATATCATGAGTAAACTCAGTAAAAACAAGATTAAAGAAATGATAGTTAAAACCTGTGAGGCGTACTTTGACCCGGGAGCGGTCGGACTACCGCAGAATATATCCAAATCCAGCGTCCCCGCTGATCTGCTTAGACAGACAACCAAGAACCCTGATGATATCATATGGATATATAATAGAGACCGCTTTCCGAGGTACAGAGGTGTACTTGTATCTCACAAGTTGCTCTCATACAGAAGAGCCAGGAACTATTTCAACAACAGAAAATGTATAGAATGTATTGACGGCAATCACTATGTTCTATATCGGTTCGAGCCAAGAGGTAACTAGTTATGATAGCAAAAGAAGTATATGAACCACAAGACGTAACAGGAATAAAGCTTGACATTGCAGAAAATACAGAATATCCAGATGATCAAAACTACTATAACATTAACATTGTACTGACTCTTAGTATTCCTGATAAAAACAACAAGAAAAAGTCAGAGACGATTCAGGTTTACCTTTGTGCAACTCCACATGAAGTAGATGATAAACTTATAGGATACAGAATGATAACAGAGTGGGGAACGCTCAATCAGTATATGGAACTAGGATTCGAACTGGAGAAAATGCTCTCCAGAATCTGTCTGGCAGCATTCGGACACTTAAAGAGACTTAAGTCAGCAAGTAAGTCAGTAAGAAAGAAGAGGTGTCCAAAATGCAATAAGCCACTTGTAAAAACAGAAACGGATGGATATTGGTGCACAAACAAGTGCTATAAAACTGAAATAGCACTCTGGAAAGCACTACAAAAGACAAAGAAAATAGCCCCTTTTATATCTTAAGTCCCTCGTAGCTCACTTAATGACTTCAGGATGCAGGATCGGCGTCAGCTGGTCCTGTGTCCTACTTTTAGAAGAGGAGGTGATTAGTGAAACACCCAATTAAATTATATAGTGAGGACAAATGGAAAATACTGAAGGAGTATGGAATAGAAGATATGAATGTAACTGTGAAAGGAAACAAGGCAATAGTATCACTGATTTATCCGGGAGGAAAATCAATAACCGCCGAGATATCTACTAATCCAATAACACAGCGCTTCAGTAAAATCGACAGAGAAATTATAATGCCAGACGGACGGTCCATCGTAGTACCAAAGGAACTGATGAAGATGATTAATAAGTATGCAAACGAAGGACTAAACATTAATTCAGTAAATGAAGAGACACTGTCTAGCAGGAAGAAAAGTCAGTAAAGCCGAGTGAGTTGTGATTCCAAAAGTTACTACTTACTCAGTGAATCCAAAATGAATCCATAATCCAGGAGGAAAATTAAATGGATGTTAAATCTAATGAGGCAACGCTTGGCACTCCAATCACAGGAAAAGTTGTGGTTGAACGCGAATTCAAGACTCAGAAAGAGTTATTCGATGAATTCGGTATCGATCATGTAGATTTTCACGTGAACAGGTCAGGCAACAGCTGTCGGGCTGAAATCTACCATAAAGGTATGGTTGAACCGACATGGAATGTAATTCTGTTCCCGGACAAAGAAACTGAAGAGTATCGAACACGGTTCTTAAGCCGTGGTCTGTATACTGCCCAGAACACAAGGGAATGGGAAGACAACGACGGCAACAAACACGAGCAGGAAACAGATAAGGTTCCTAATCTTATTCTGAATTATATTGCTCAGAAAGCCAACTCCGGCGTCTTACCCAAACCTTCAGAATTACAGCCAGCAGCTTCCAATGCATCATCTTCTTCCGGTAAGAAGAATGCAACGCCGAAAGGCTCCAGCAAACCGCCCAAGGGCGGAAAAACAGTATTCTAATTGAATACTCCCAGAATTGGAATGTGAGGCATAGCGGAACAACGATCAAAATCCGCTGTGCCTCTTTTATTCAAAAGACCAAGGAGACCTTATGAATAAAACACAACAAACTAGAATAGAATTACCCAAACAGGTAAGCAAGTTCGAACATGCAGTCGCATTCATGTACAAGAATACCAAAGAACTGCTTCTCGCCAAACTAGCCCCAGCATGGCTCTTCGGCTGTGATACAATGACAAAGATACCATTCTCCATTGTTAAATCACAGAAACCAGTCATTTTTAATGGACATCCCCACCCTATGTTTGAAAACATAGACAATCTCAAGTTAAAAACCCAAGACAGGTACGGAATTGATATTATCAGCCATAGAATGAAAGCACAGGAATTAAATGATCTGATATCCCATGTTCTCAGTGCTATATCATTAGTCGATGGCGAAACAAACGGACTTATCTTGACAGAACTTCTTCGAAGCACAGCCGTGCGAACAACTGATACAACAGTAGCCCTACCATATACTGCAATCCTGGAAGATAAAGTAATAAACAATCCAGACGTATGTATCAAAGAGAAGGACGGCACCCTTACCTTTAACAATACTATCAACGTTGACTCAGCAGAAGATATGTTAGCACTGATGTGTACACTAAGACTGCGGAATCTCATAAACATTAATATAGCGTACCGAATCCATAACAACGTCCGATTCAAGATAGGAAAAACAACAATGACATTGCATGAACTATCAGAGATGAGTCCCGACTCAATTATCGATGAGATTGGCCAGGATGAGGTCAAGATCGGCACATATGTCATATCTAGGGCTAAGAAAGCAGAAATTCCGAGGAATTTATGGAACAATATTGACAAACATGAACGTAATAGGATAAGTGTAGTACGTGGACCTGCCTTCCACTCACTGTATATTGGAAGGACCATTTTATTCACAGGTAGCAACCAGGAATGGGCAGCGTCCATGGATATACCCGAGCGGACTAAGTGACCCCAAAACAAACCAAGGAGGAATTTGAATGAACATCAAAGACATCGTCAATGCACTCCCCGACAGATATAGGGAGGGGACAGAGAATGTACTGGAAAGAGTGAGCAATCCACCGAAGTACACAAAGTATCCATACTTTGCAGTGCTTCCAGCGTTTGAAGGAGATGATGGAAAGTACCATATCCTTCATTCTTCACTAACAAACCTATCAATCAAGACTCTTGTCAAAACAAGTGGCGGTTTTGTGACCGCGGTAAGCAGGAGTCTAATTCCTTTAATTAAACCACTTAGTACAGTATTTGGATACAGCATGATAACTCCAGACAATATTAGCCATGCACTCCACAATGCTCTAACCAAATGTAAGTTTGATAATCTCAAGACCTGGGTATACCTAAAGGCTGAAGAGATGATAGCCCTAAAGATATCCGAGATATTCAGCACTGCTAAGTTCGGTAACCTATCTCCAGCCAGATTCAGAAGAATTCTGAACAACGTGGCTGGTATGTGCTCAGAGTATCAAACATTCAAATATGACATGATAGAACGAAAGGTCATATTCCCTGAATGGTTTAGCCATGAAATGGTAAAGCCAAATCGCCTTGTTGCGGTAACGGACTGTCCACAAACAGAGAAGAATACCTTCAGACTCTGTGTTGGTGCGGACGTTAAACATGGGAGGGGAATTGAAGGACGCTATATTATATCTGATATTCATACTATGTGTCCGAGCCCCGACAAGATTAGCCATAATCGACTGATTGTTCAGAGAGCCCTGACTCAAGCTATGGAACTTATAAATCCTGATGAACCAGTCGTCGTATCTGGAATTCAAAGTAACCTGGAACAATTAAGAACTGCAAATCTTCTATCTGTTAGAATGGAATTCAAAGGAATGACTCATGAAGACGGAATCGTGATTAGTCAGAGTGCTGCAGAGAAGCTGATTGCAATCCAAAGACATGACGACAGAGTTCAAGGAACAATAGAAAATATTAAGGTATGTCCATTAGAAGTTACAGACGAATTCGCCGTAGATCACTATCTTGAGCTAATAAATACACTCAGAGATACATCAGCAGTCATCAGAAGAGGATCTACCATAGCCGTAGATAAGTTTGGACAGAAGACTGTCACAAGTCTTAAAGTACCCGGCCTGGTAACAGGGATTACAGAACAGCATGGTGGTATCTTTATCAAATCATTTGCTATGCACCAACTATCCATAGGTGATAAACTTATGGATATGCATGGTAATAAAGGCGTGATCAGTACCATTCTACCGAACAAAAAGATGCCTAAGATTGAGATAGACGGAAAGAAGTACAGTACAGATATTATCTTCGCTCCATATATCGTCAAAAGATGTGACCCATCAAGAATTATTGAAGAAGAGAGGTCTATGGCAGTACTTCGTAGTCTCGTAGGAAATGCACGAAGAAAAGACAATGGAAAGACAATTACTAACATGTCACAAATGCTTAGAGAAACCCGCAGAAACAATGTAGAAATGATAAGAACTGGAATTGGATATGGAGCTAATTTCGGAACGTCCGTCTCATCAGTAACATGCGATGGGAAAACGTACGAAAATATACCATATGGAGTTGTGCGTGTTGCAAGACTAGATCACATAGCCAGAACAAAATTAGCGTACTATACCAAGACAAGGAACAATCAGCAGGGTAAGCAACTTAGAGTTGGATATGCTATGGCTGACAACATATTTCATCTATACAAGAATGGATGTACACAAACCATCCGAGATATCATGAAGAGTTCCAGCAGCAGAAGAGTTAATGATATCCTATTTTCACTAGGATTCACTCTGGCGAAGTCTGGAATTAAAAGAATCAGGAAGAGACTAAGTCTAGACATGTTACGCTCTAAGTTACCGGCACATGTGACAAAAGACGGCCTCTTCTTAGTATCACATAATGATTATCCTCGAAAGGTAACTCCTGACAATATAGAAGATGAAACAAAAGGAACAGTTGTTGACAAAAGAAGTACCAGTAAGTTCATGATGCTTAAGGTGCCAAAATGGTTAACTACTGACATATCCGTCGATAGAGTACGTATGGATATAAAACATGGTGAATATCTAGTAATACCACCAATGAATGTATTCAATCTCAGCGACGGAACAATGACCGTAAATCAGATTCAGAACCTTCTGCAGAGACTAATTACTCAAATGCAGTCAGATGCAGAAACCAGCCTAAAAATTGAGAGCTGTAAATCACTTATATATGCCATCTACAGCACTATATCAGGCAAACTATTCACTAAATCAGGACTAGTTCGAGGTATGTTATTTCCAAGAACGTCAATGACTGGATATGGAGTAATTGTCCCAAATCCTGAGATACATATAGACGAAGTAATGATTCCATATGTAATGATGAAAAGATTTGCCAAGGAAATGGACACCAGACAGAGAAAGCTGTACAACATTACTCCAGATATGAGCTGCTCTGATATGGATATCCATGTAAAGGGATATGCTCTTTCCACTAGATTCCCAGGCCATCGAGAACAGAATGCCATTGCACTAAAAATTAGAGTATGGAACGAATATGCCATTGGATTACATCCAGCAATCGTACCTATCCAAGACGGCGACTTCGATGGTGACATGGAAATGATTTACATGCCAAAGAATAAAACCAGTATGAAGGAAATTGTCCGGGCGTTCTCACTGGAAACACATATCAAACATAGAGATGTAGAATTTAATCATTCAAGATGTCTGAGACATCTACCAACTGATATCTACAAGCACTCAATGGAAGATATAAATAAGATAGTTAAGGACATGATGTATAACTCTACCGGACTAGGAGAAGAAAGAACTCCGGACAAGAGATATAAGAAGACTGTCCAAGGACTGGACATAACAAGCAAAAAGAAGAGTGTATTCGGCGAAGCAGTTAAAGCAAGACGGGATGTATCATACATGAAACGTGGTGCTGCGAATGCCGGAAACATTGGTCTTTCTCTCAGAGCACTATCACAAACCCCAGAAGAACTAGGCCTAGCCAATCAGATTTACCACATTCTGGCACAATCGGCATTGGATGGTAAGAACAGCGAAGGAAACGTAGACTTTGTAGAATACGTATGCGAAGCACTAAGAATGGGAACATCAGAAGTCAAACGAATACTATCAGAAGAAAACAAAGAATTTAACGAAGAACAAAAGACATATTTGAGAAAGCTCCTATATTCACAACGTGGATTACAGGGGCTGGCTGCGCAGGTAGCCATGGAACATCCGCTGGCTCATGCTTGCATGACTGGCAATCTACGAGACATAACAAGAGCAACAGATATCAACAAACACGATGGATGTTATGAGATGTTATATCACGAGATCAAAATATAAAGAAAAGCGAAGAGAGAAAACCATAAGAAGTCACCGTAATACGCGGTGGCTTCTTTTTTAAGGATAGCTTATGCATGGATATCTAAATACGCCACCAAATATGAAAAAGATAAACAGAGAATATATAGGAAAGTACTTCTGTCGTAAATGGCGTAGTGGAGAGAATGGTAGATACAAAAATGTCGACTACTTCCACATTCATGATATCAACTACAAACAAAATCTGAAGCAAAGAGGTAGTTACTATATACAATGTGCATATACAGCTATATCACTTACCATAGACATAACGCATGTAGAAATAACCAGATGGGAGATTATACAGGATGTCTATGATGCATCAGAAGAGAGAGGATGGAATATTGCACAACATATTAACAGAAAGTATAGAACAACCGAAAACATATGGAAAAGAGTCTGGAATAAATACATCAAGTGGATAGGAACAAAACTAAAAGTATAAAGGACTTGAAGTAAGGTAGAGGTGTCATATGAACATAATAACTAGGAAATACAGAGAGTGGAAACATCGTAGACTTATACGATCAGTTAATCGGTATATCAAGAATGTAAATAACAATATGATTAAGATGAACTGGTCCAGACAGCAACGTCGTCAATTCTGGCGGGAATTCGTTAAGAGCGATATAAATACAAAGCTAACAACATTAGCTAAGGAGAAATAACATGCCAAAAAAGAAGAAACTACCACAAACCTACATTACGATCATACTGGATTCCAGTGGATCAATGCAATCGTGTCTAAGTGATACTATTAGTAGCTTTAACGACACAATTCAGAAGACTATCAAGGACTCAGTAAAAGATGCAAAATCAGAGACTCATGTATCATTTGTAACATTTAGCAATGATACCAAGATCCACTTTTTCAATGAGGACCCATCCAAACTGGTTCCTCTAACTACTGAAAACTATATTCCAGACGGAATGACTGCATTGTATGATGCCGTTGGAACAGTTATTACTAAACTTGGAAAGGAAACAGATCTGGAAGATAAGAACAATGCATACATGATCATTATCATTACTGATGGTGCAGAAAACGCATCAAAAGAATGGACATCCAAGGCTGTATCTCAGAAGATAAAATCCCTGAAAAGGAAGCGATGGACATTTGCATACCTAGGCTCCGGACATGATCTTTCAGAAGTACAGAAATCCATGGATCTTGACCTTGGAAACGTCGCCAACTATAATGCATCCAGCGGAGTTGCAATACGACACGCATATCACCAGACGTCAGAAGCAGTATCCAACTATCTTGTAGGAAGAGCAAGAGGAGTTGATCACACCAGTCACTTCTTCAACGACGAAGATGAAATTCGCGATATGACAGAAGAAGATCAAGAAGATCACATAAAAGGAGAATGATATGAAAGTATACAGATTAAGATTAGATTGTAATAGAATTGAAGCAGAAGATATTGATGATGCTATTAATGAGCTTATTGGTAATTTAGGGTTTTTCATTGAAATTGAAGAAACAGATGAAGAGCCAGAAGATTAAAAGGAGAATGATATGATTTTAAATGTTATAATTACAATTATGTTATTGATTATCGTATTGAGTATGTTGTGTATCCTTTCCAATTATTTAGGAGCGAAGTATGTGATGTTACAATTGACAAAACGCAAGGAGAAAGCCAATGAAGAAGTATTGCGAATGGGAATATGGATTTTTAAATGAATCAAGTTCGTTTAAAAGTTGGAATACTGCTTGTAATGTAGCAACAGTTTCTATTACAAAAGAGACGCAATCACATTTTACATATTGCCCTTACTGCGGAAAACCAATAAAGGTCAAGGAGAAAGACAATGATAGTGAAATATGTGAAGGTGGAAAAAGGCTTTTAGGAGTAATATGATAAGAAGAGTTAAATACATTGATTATGATGGTACATATTATTACATATATGTTATTGATTATAAATAAAGGAGAAAGCCAATGATTGACAGAAACAGACCGAAACTAAACGAGGGTTATTCAGAGGGTTATGATAATGGTGTGAGTGATACAATGGACAGGGTGGAAAAGGTCATTAATAACTATTTAAAAGAGACTTATTGTAGTTTTTGTCATTTTATAGAAGAGTGTAAGAATCATAAAGATTATAATGATTTTGTGTGCATAGAAAGAGATATGCTTGAAGAACTTAAATCCAAAATAAAAGGAGAATGATATGACTTACCGAGAACAGTTTGAAAATGAAACAGGGGAGAACTCACGGTTTACAGATGGACGATACACTAAATGGCTCGAGGTGAAACTATCTAAATGCCAAAAGGTGCAGATGGATTACAATAACAAGTGTACACAGATTAGTGCTTTGGAATTTGCAAATGGTAGGTTAAAGGCGAAACTTGATGAATTGGAACACGGCAGGAAGTTGGGCGAGTCGTATAAGTTCGGCGAGGGTGCGGACGCAGGGTGGAAAAAGGCTATGGAGAAAGTGGAAGAGATTATTGATGAATTGAAAAAAGATAATAGATGTGATAATTATGATTATGGATATAATTGTGCTATTGATGACATTAAGCAGAAACTCAAGGAGAAAGTCAATGTATAAATTTCAGGAAAAGTCAATGATGCGGAAAGCCGATAAATTTGTAACCAAATTTCTAAATGCACAGAAAGAAAATTGGGACATTGATAAGATTGATAAAGCTGAATATGAGGAGAAGCCAATGAGCAAAAAGCGGTTTAAATCAGTAAAAGAGATGACAGATTATTTACAGGGCAAGATTGACAGAGAAGATGAGATATTAAAAATAATTGATAGGCGGTTCAAAATGTACAGGCGTAAACTTAATGCGAGTAATGGTGAAGAAGCCCAAAGATATGCAGCCCTGATGAACTCTATGGATTGTCTAAAAAGAGAACTCAAGGAGGAATAATGATAGTACGAAGTAATTGGAAGTTTTGGAAATCACAACAGTTTGAACTATTTTACATCAACTGTGACCTACCGATATTTCTGCAGAAATATTATGCCCGAGAGTTTTCGTTGTGCATAAGCCTATTTAATACTACCCTGTTTCATTTATCGGCATCCAGAGAAAATGTATATCTAACCTTGTTTGAGATACAGTTTATATGGGGCAAAGATGCAAAGCGAATGAGGAAAGGATTTAGAGGGTGAAAGGAGAAAGCCAATGGTAAGTAATAAGGAATTACAAAAAGCAATTAATGTGTTATGTAATGAACTAAAAAGAGATTGGGGGTACAGGAGAGGATGGGAAGCAAATATCTCTATGGCTATTTTTGACGAATGGGAACGGCGTAGAGAAAAAAAGAAATATCTCAACAGAAAAGATATGTTGGATATATGTAATACTGGTGCAATCAACTTTTTACATCTGTTAGCAAAGGAGAAAGACAATGGAAATTAGTCATATAATAGTTAATCCTATGCTTATGATTACAAGTTTTTGTCTTGGACTTATAGTTGGTATATCTATAAACTTTATATTCGGTGGATGGAGAACTAAGAGAACTAAATGAGGAGAAAGACAATGACAATAACAATGATAAGTAACATAGTATCTAACATATGTATCTACATTGGTGGATTTATAGTTGGACTTGTACTAATCGGGGCTATACCACAGACTGGAGATAAACAAACCGGAGAGAAAGCAGCCAAACTGATTATACTAGGATGGTTTTTACTCTGGACCGGTGTATTCGGTAAATGCCTAAGTTAGGAAAAGGATAATAAGACTAACAAAAAGTGCATAAGGAGAAACAAATGCGACATATCAAGACAAAAATAGAGGATCTCAAAGAATTATATAAAATTACGCCAGCAATGTTTGATCCAATTGCAATTGCATTCCATGCACTAATGACAACAGAAGACCAGTCTATCTGGGATAAACAACTCAAAGAGATATTTAAAAAGATAGAAATGAAAATAAAGCCCGACAACGAGTTGCACGAAGAATGTAGAGATTTCATGCGAATATGCCTTATTGACCAACTCAAATATATCAATAGGATAAAGAATAGAGAGCTAACTGATCCAAATGCTAACATCCTAAGAACAGACATCTACTTTGACATGGTCAGAAAAGAACACGAAAGAGGAAATATACCAAAAGACGTAGTAAAGTTCTATGGAAAGTTCTACAAAACTGCTGTAATCCGTCTGGATAGAAATCCAATAGAAACACCTATACGTGAAACAATACTCGATACACCATTACGAGTATTTCTAGACATAGCCAATACAAAGAAGAGAGTACCAATGCCCAGATGGAGAAGGATAGTTAACGATCGTTTATCACTGTCAGTCTATAGGGCTAAGAAGAAAGAAGGAAGAAATCCTATATTAATTAACGAGACAACTATAGGCGACGTTTTAGAATATATAACACATGAGAACATACATACAATCCGTAATCTCGGTATCAAAAGTATTAGACCATTTATACTCAAGCTAAACCGTTACAATATAGACTTAGCATACTACAACCATATAGAGAACTTTCGATATTTGAAATAGGAGAACTAATATGCCACAACTTCATGAAACAAGAATGGGAAAGAAGTTCTTTGAAGCCGATATACCAAACCTTATCCAAGCGCTAGAAAGAATAGCAGACAATCTTGGAAACAGAGCACTTTTACACACAATAGCAAAAGAAGAACAACATATGACCGAATCCGAAGTAGAGGAAACGGTAGCAGAGCTAGTGAAATACAACGAACAAGCTCCGAAGAAATGCATATGGATACTGCCCAATCCTGAAGCTGGTGAATATCATGATTCAACATGTGGAAGAATAATAATGCACTCTAAACATGATATAATACACTTTAAATACTGTCCATATTGTAGCAGAAAAATAGAGGTGATAGATGAAACACAGAATAAAGGAAAACGATGTCCTTGAAGCCTTCCGATTCGCAGAGGAACGACATAAAGGACAGAAAAGAAAGAACGAAGCTCAGGACGACTACATACAGCATCCTATGCGTGTAGCATCCGATACTTATACACTAACACATGACCAGACACTTACATGTGCTGCAGTTCTTCATGATACTCTAGAGGATACAGAAACATCATACAATGAAATCCTCGACAAATTCGGAAAGGAAGTAGCCAACATTGTCCAGGAACTGACGGTAGACCGCGAAGAACGTAAATCTCCTCCTTATAACGGAGACTATGGTAAATATTTCATTGACAAGATGATAAATATGTCCAATGGAGCTCTTACAATAAAGCTTGTCGATAGACTAGATAATATACTAGATCTTCCTACAACAATAGGATATCGTGAAGCATGGAAAAACAAATATGCCCGTCAAACAATGGAAATCATAACAAGCCTCATTAAATACAGGAAACTAAACAAAATCCAGAAAGAATTGGCATATAAAATAGAAAGAAGAGCAAGGTTAGCAATAAATGATTAAGCATATAGTTACATCGAAGTGCGACAGACACTGTCCATACTGTATATCACGAAATGTCCACCACAAGAGATCTAAAGATCTGGAAAAACTCCGTGTAATATACAAAACTATCGTAAATTTTACAATGGATAGAGGATTAATGATTACCGGAGGAGAACCCACACTTGTCAATAATCTTCAGACAATCATAGATATAGCTAAAGACCACTTCTTCAATATATACTTAACAACCCAGAATCCTAATGTTATTACTAAGAATCTATACAAAGGGATAGATGCTGTAACGTTCTCTATACATGATGATTATACACTATACAGAGTACATAAGGATATTAAATATCCGGTATATGCATCTATCATGGCAGATAAGTATATTAAGAACATGGAATCAGATATTAGAGAAAGAGGATTCCGTGGACTTACAATCAATGAAGAACAACGCAATGGAGTACCATTTACCAAGCGAGTAAAAGGACTGCAAAACTTTACATGTAAAATTAATAGAAAGGGATCCTGCTTAAACAACTGGTTTATAATGCCAGACTTGAAAATATCAAGAGGATTCCAGGAGTATCTATAATGTATCCAGTATGCGCAACGTGTCGAAGAATCATGAAAGTTGAAAAGAACGGAGTTCCATTCATCGAACGAGATGGATATGGAAAAGAATATAGAATATGGTCATCCGACCAATACAAATGTCCAATGTGTGGCTACACAGTATTAGCCGGATTTGGTACACCAACAGAAAGATTCCAACCAGGATTCCAAGCTAGACTACATCGTATAAAAAGAAGAAGAGAAGGTGTAGACTATATTGAAGAACAGAGTCCTGAGGAAAAGGAAATAATGAGAACCCCAATTATATTCAGAGCTGTAGAGCCAGATGAACAGGAGGAATAAAATGAAACTATACTGTAGCCATTGCGGAAAGGAAAAGAAGACAGCATATGTCGATGGATATCATTTCGGAGAACGTCTATTAGAAGGTATCAAGTTCATGCTAGAAATACAGGACAATAAGCTTACATGTACAGGTGTTGCTGAACAGGATCAGGAATACTTCAGTACACTGAACGAAGACAAATGGATTGATGCATGTAACGAATACTGTGAAGATGTTGACATTATAAAATGCATTGATTGTAATCAGGACGTCGAAGTAGATCGTGATGACGACTACGATGAACTGGATAAGCATGTCGGTCTTCCAATTAAAGCCACGGCATTATCAGATATATTCGGACTGGAAGACACAATAGATGACAATGAAGAATAACATCCTTGGTCAAACGCACTAAAAGGGATAGCGAAACTGCATACGCAACGTAGCTATCCCTACAGTGCAAGGAATTGAAATGGAAAAGAAAACAGTTATAGAGCCAGGATCACTAGTTACGGTAGTGAGTAATAAACATACCAAAAATAGCGTATATAAGTGGAACGATAGAATGGATCAATTACTAAACAGAACAGTAGTCGTTGTATCCATCCATTCATATAATTCAACAACGGGTGTCTATATTATATCAGTTCCAAGTATTGGCTCAGTTCCACAGAGACGCTGGTATTTACACAGTCACGACGTAATAGTTGAAGACTACCCTGAATCATCACTTATACAAAGGTTATCACATACAATAACCGGATCACCATTTCTATCTAATAAAGAAAAGGAAAGTCTCATCAATAGCATTGACAAAGATTGGAGGTAAATGTGGATAAAAAAGAATGGATGTCCCTGCAGGCATTCTCACTAAAATATAAGGTTTCACCAGATACTATTAGACGAATCCTTAGACATCACTTCAAAGAAGATGAAGATTATATACAGTATAGAACACAGAGTGCAGCAATGACGAAGTTCATAAAAATAAATCCAAAGATAAC
>Ga0272441_10007326_pt1 | contig 17977 bp, 15 predicted proteins | sample SSMProp6N_FD_193582 | JGI IMG/M metagenome (GOLD analysis project Ga0272441, IMG submission 193582) | Marine sediment archaeal communities from Little Sippewissett salt marsh, Falmouth, MA, United States - SSM-Prop-6N | ecosystem: Environmental > Aquatic > Marine > Wetlands > Sediment ... | reverse complement strand
GTGACCGATATGGCATGATATGCAAACCGGGTGTGCATGATAGTGTATCCTGTATTGCTGTTGGTATATCTGTTTGTGCGGGGTGATGATAAGGGGGGTGTTTTTTGGGTGGGATGGTGTGGTGGTGCGGTGATGTATGAATATATAAACAAGGTATAAGTATGCAATCCTCGTATTGGTATTAAAGGAGCGGGAATATTGCAGAATTTTGACAAACGGTCAATGAGTGAGAGGGAGATATGCACGAAATATATCACTCCTGCAATGATCAGCGCCGGATGGAATTTGCACTCCCAGATCAGGGAGGAAGTAAATCTTACGAAGGGTCAGTTCCTCGTGAGGGGAGGTATTCCGAAACGGGGGACGCGAAAGTTTGCTGATTATGTCCTCTATTATTCGTCAGAGGTGCCCATCGCTATTGTCGAGGCAAAGGACAACCGCCACTCTGTCGGGCATGGGATGCAGCAGGCACTGGAATATGCTGATATGATCGATGTCCCCTTCGTCTTCAGTTCAAACGGCGATGCCTTTCTGATGCATGACAAGACGGTGTCGTCGGATATAGAACATGAGGTCTCTCTCGATGCGTTTCCGTCTCCTGCGGTTCTCTGGGATAAATTCCGTGCATGGAAGGGATTTTCCGATGAGGCGGTCGCGCTCTATACAAAGGATTACTATTCGGATGGTTCCGGGAAGGCTCCTCGATATTATCAGATAAATGCAGTCAACAGGACGGTTGAGGCAATAACCAAAGGGCAGAAGAGGGTCCTTCTGGTGATGGCAACCGGGACGGGAAAGACCTACACGGCATTCCAGATCATCTGGAGGCTCTGGAAGTCCGGTGCAAAGAAGCGGATTCTCTTTCTTGCGGACAGAAACATCCTTGTTGATCAGACGAGAACGAATGATTTCCGGCCGTTTGGCAATGCGATGACCAAGATTACCAAGAGAACGGTGGATAAGAGTTTTGAGGTCTACCTTGGTCTGTATCAGGCACTCACGGGGGATGAGGAGTCAAAGAAGATATTCAAAAAATTCTCGCCTGATTTCTTTGACCTGATTGTTGTGGATGAGTGCCACCGGGGGAGTGCGGCGGAGGACTCGGCATGGCGTGAGATCCTTGACTATTTTTCGTCTGCGACCCATATCGGTCTGACGGCGACGCCAAAAGAGACGAAATACATATCCAATATCAATTATTTCGGCGAACCGGTCTACACGTATTCCCTGAAGCAGGGGATTGAGGACGGGTTTTTAGCGCCGTTTCGGGTGTTTCGTATCGACCTTGACCGGGACCTGTATGGCTGGAGGCCTGAATACGGGCAGATGGATAGATACGGGACTGAGATTGAGGACCGGGTGTTCAATCAGGCGGACTATGACCGGGACCTGATTCTTGAGAACAGGACCGAGGTTGTTGCAGAGAGAATTGCGGAGTTCCTGAGGAAGAGTGACCCGTATTCGAAGACGATTGTCTTCTGTGAAGATATCGATCATGCCGAGCGGATGCGCCAGTGTCTGGTCAATGCCCTGCCGGAGTATGCACAGAGGAGCAAGCGGTATGTGATGCGGATTACCGGGGACTCTGAGGACGGGAAGGCAGAACTGGACAATTTTATCATGCCGGAGGAGCGCTATCCGGTGATTGCGACGACATCAAAACTCCTGACAACGGGTGTTGATGTCCAGACCTGCAAGCTGATTGTGATTGACAAGCGGATCACGTCCATGACCGAGTTTAAGCAGATCATCGGTCGGGGGACGCGTATCAAAGAGGAGTTCGGGAAGAAATTCTTCACCATTATGGACTTCCGCAAGGCGACCGAGCTCTTTTCCGACCCGGACTGGGACGGCCCTGCTATTCCCGATGAGCACTTTGACCCGGAGAATGTGCGTCCCGAACGGGAGGCAGAGGATTCTGACGATGGTGACGGGAGGACCCGGTATTTTGTCAACGATGTGGAGGTCTCTGTTGTCGCAGAACGGGTCCAGTATTACAGTGCTGACGGCAGGGTGGTCACGGAGTCCTTAAAGGATTTTACCAAAAATGCGGTCGCAACCGATTATCCGACGCTGGACGCGTTTCTGAATCACTGGACGGATGCGGAGAGGAAGTCTGCGGTTGTGCGTGAACTGGAGGAGAAGGGCGTCTTAATTGATGCACTCCGGGAGCAGGTGGGAGGGGAGTATGACCCCTTTGATCTGATCTGCCATGTGGTCTTTGACCGGCCTCCGATGTCGCGGAAGGAGCGGGCACGGAAGGTGAGGACGCAGTCGTACTTTGACCGGTTCGGCACAGAGGCGCGTGCGGTGCTCGATGCCATCCTCGACAAGTACTCGGATGAGGGTCTGTTGGATATGGAGTCGATGGAAGTACTGCGGGTCGACCCGATTCGTAGTTTTGGCACGCCGGTGGAGATCATCAACGGCATATTCGGCGGAAAGAGTAATTATATCAAGGCAATCCGTGGACTTGAGACGTGTCTTTATTCTGCTGAGTGCTGAATTTTGGTTAAACCGAAGTATACATGTATTATTGATTCTTATTTCTCATTAGAGAATTAAAATGGGTGTTGAAACGGGGCAAAAGAATAAATATCGAAATAGGAATTCTAAGACCGATAAAGCCAACCTGTTTTTCCAGAATCTGGAGCAAAATGATCCGGACAGATATTATCAGGATACTAAAGGGGAGCTATACTATTTTTATAAGTATATAAAAAATTCAATCGAATCTCTGGATGTCGAGCGGTATGCGCTCAACTGGAGAGAGATAAAATCATTTCATTATTACCTGAACCCTCTGGCAAAAATTAAAATTTTTAAACCGGAGATCAGAATATTTGTTCAAATCCCTCCTCAGGACTTTGATCCCCGGAAACAGTTTTTTGATGAAGAGGATTGTATCGTAGAATTTAATCACCACGAAAAGACGGGAGATGGAATATATCTCTCATTGCAACCGGATTTCAATCTTACAGAGGGTGAACCCCTGTATTATGGACGGCGGCAGGTTGACTGGCGATATATTTCGTCTTCAAAGATGGAGGCAATATCGGATATTCGGGACTCAAAAAACAATAAAATCAGGGTGATTGGCACTCCTGAAGATTTTGGTGAGTATTTTATTCTGAATCTCTCGGAACATCCGGAAAAAAATGAGGTTTTGTATCTGGATGGGCAGCGTATCGAGCATAAGGTTTTGAATGTTGGGTTTTCCGGAAGTCTTCTTCCGGAACTCCGGGATAAAAAGGGAGGTCTGGACTATTCCTGGTTGAATAAAAACAGCAGTAACCCGTTGATTGAAACAGAACGGGAGATAAAAGGCTCTTTGTCGGACTCAGAAGGGGTTTCCTATCAGTATCATCCTAAGAAAAATTCAAAACAGAATGGAGGTGTCTGGATAGAGATTTCTGAACCGGACACCCAGACGAACGAAAATGATCACGATGGCGAGCAGAGCAGTGTTATTGATATATTCCTTGAACTTGCCTCTTCAGAGGGAGAAATCTGGGAAGATTCGGGGTTGAAGGGAGGAAATAAATATGATTTGGACAAAAAAATCCGTTTCATTAAATCATACCCAGAAGAGTCCAGAATACTGGTTGAAAGACTGCCAAAAAAGACGGTGATATACCCCCCCAAGGCAACGTCACAACTAAGAAAGCAGCAGAATGCCATTGAACTCTTAAAGAAATATCCTTCTCCGGAACACAGGTCGATCCTCGATTTTTTTGAAAAATATGATCATCTGGACTGGAAACCTTCAGGGAATGGTTATTCTCAATCTTCGATTGAGTGGGAATACCTTACTGATTTACAACGGGAAGGAACTGGTCAGCAGCGGGAATTTGTTATAAAAGCGCTGAACACTCCTGATGTTGCTATTCTTGAGGGTCCTCCGGGTTCGGGGAAGACAACAGCCATTAGTGAGCTTATTTGTCAACTTCTCAGAAACGGGAAGAGAGTGCTCCTCTGTGCATCCACCCATGTTGCAATCGACAATGTCATTGAAAAGATGGAGGAGCACTACCAGTCCGGAGGTTCAAACCTTATGGATGAAGGCATTGTTCCCCTGCGTGTGGGAAGAGACAAAGGGGTAGTTTCAGAAATTGTTCAAAAGTACCATATTGATGAGAGAGTGAAGGATTTCAGGACACGGTCAGGAAATCTCCCCCATATCTGTACTGAGATGATGAAAAACTCACCACCTTCAGATTACAGCAGGGAAGACGAACTCATCGAAGAGATGGTCATCCAAAGTTCAAATCTCATCTGTGGTACGACCATGGGGATACCAAATTACCCTCATATCTACCGGAAACACCGGGATTACATTAAACCTGAATTTGATTATCTGATCATTGACGAGGCAAGTAAAACCACATTTCCGGAATTCCTTGTGCCGGCAGTCCACTCAAAAAAGTATATTCTCGTAGGAGATATCCGACAGTTGTCGCCAAGTGTTGATGAACTCAATGTCCGGGTGAACCTGGACGGTATCATTAATAATCCGGCAATTGAGACTGCATTGAAATTATATCTTGATTTGGTCTTTGCCTTTAATAAATCCAGAAATAATGTTCCAAGATTCATTTGTGCTGTGGATAAGAGCGTAATCGAACAGGTTTATTCGATTTTTTCAGAGAAATATCTCGAAACACAGAAGAAAAATGAAGGGAAGCATTATTCACTCAGAATTCCCGGAACGGTTGTCATATCCGATTCTTTAAAAAAGAAGTCAAAAAGCCCTATTGACATTGTCAAACCGGCATCCTTAGACTCTGAATATTACCTGCTGGCCCTCTCGGATCTGATCTTTATTGATGCCCGGGCATACAAAAAGGTGTATCGGCGGTTACCTGAGACGCACATCCTCCTTGATTTTACAGATATGCAATTGCCCAATGTCCATGACTACAAGGTATGTCATATGATGAATATCCTTGGGCATCGTGGGGATTTCTATTCATATAAACCACAAAATTCCCCGGAAACGGACGTTCCAATTGAGATAAAAGAAAAAATCACTGAAGAGATCAACAGCAGCAACTGGGCAGGAAAGATCGCTTGGAGGATGAAGCGTGTCTATGAACTTGAGAATGCTATCGGTGCAGGGGGAGAAAGCAGCAGTTATTATGAGGCCAGTATGCACGCACTTCTGCCGCCTGATTCAGAAGAGCACACCAGGATTTGGCGTCAGATTAACAAAGTGAAGCGTGTTGCATTTCCTTCGGTTCTGACCAGCCTGCAAGAAGGAGTAAGTGGTTTTAATCGAGATGAAGAGGATAAGACCGTTTTATCGCATGGAATCCCCGATGCTGAACTCGAAGAACGGTATGAAAAACTTCAGTACCAGCACCGGATGCATCCTGAAATATCGGAGATTCCACGGGATATTTACTATAAAAAGGAAGCCCTCTGGGATGTCTCTTCGGTAATTGAAGTATCAGATGGGGGTGAAGGGGGGAGAGACTGGAGCTACGACAGCAACGGTGAGTTCACATCCCGGTTCTGGTGGCGTGACGTTGTTGATAACGATGTCAAAAACGTCAACAGAAAAGAAATTGAAGTTGTTTTGAAGGAACTCGATTCCTTTGTGAGATGGGTCCGTTCCGGGAAGAATAGTGATCCGGGCCGGACCTGGGAAGTGCTCGTTGTTACATTTTATGAGGCGCAGCGAAAGGCAATCATGCAGGAACTCAGGAAAAAGGGACGAGGGAATGAGAAAAAGAACACAATTTTTGACATTGATGGTGTCCGGGTATACAACTATACGGTTGACAAGGTGCAGGGACGAGAGGCAGATTATGTGATCCTCTCGACGGTCAGAAACCGTAAGATCGGGTTCATGGACAATCCAAACCGTCAGAATGTCGCGATTACACGGGCGAGATATCAGACTTTGATTGTCGGGAACCGGTGTTTCTTTGGAAAAAGGCAGAATTCAAGGGAATTTCAGATGATAGCAGAACGTTCCATGCCTGAATTTGATTTTGGGAGATGTGGGAGAAAAGGGGGTACGCGAAGATGACGAAACTTGTGGCAGAGAAAAAGACCGTAGTAAAGAATGTCAGGGCAGTTGTTACAGTATATAATCAGGAGAAACGGCCAGAGATTGCATACATTCTGAAGAATATTGAAGACCTTGACCTCCGCAGAGGAGAAAGAGAGAACCTGAAGCGATATCTTTCAGAACTTGGGTTATTTGACAAAAAAGCTGACCGAATGACGGAGAGTGGACGAAAGGCACTCCAGAATGGCACTGTCACGGTTCCCCAGTCCGGACTTTACCGACTCTCCTATGTCCGTGACCCGGTCCCCGGCGTGAATTCACAGATTATTGATTATCATCCGGAGAAACCTGAATGGCAAATCGTGAGCGATGCTACGCGGTCGATGGCAGAGTATCGCCACTTTGAAGGTGTTGAATTCATATCGTGGAATACGGACAGGACCCGGTTCCGGGTGGAATTTGAACGGCCGGAAGGGAGCAGCCCCAAAGTTATCGATACGAAGGACATTCCGGCAAACGTCCAGATTTCGGGAAGCACCGGTAATGCGTGTTCTCTGGAAATTACATCGGATGAGCTCTCATATCAGGATACAACATATCCCAATTTTTCATTAGAGGAGAATGTCAGTTCACTTGTCCCTGAGTATGACAAAAGTCTTGATGCGGTCCGGGTGAGTTTCAGTGACATCAGGGATGATAAAAATGCTCTTCATTCGTTCAAAAAGAAAAAATATTCCAGTTTAGATGGCAAAACGCTCATCTTCTCCACCGGAGATGACGATGACCGGTGGAATGTCAGGATTGAAGATGTGGGCCTGATTCCAAAAACAGAGTCTGATGCAGAGGAATGGATATTTTCTCTTGCTGCAGAAGACCTGAATAAAGATATTGAAAAATGCTACTTTGGCATGGACTACTGCAATGATGCCTGCCGTGAGTTGTTTGCCAAATCTCCATTTTTCCGTGCATTTCCAGGTCTGAGCCTGGATATTTTCCGGTACAGGGACTATCTCATGAATAATGCACCGTCGATATTCTCAGATATTCAGATTGCAGAAGACTTATGTCCGGGGAATTACGAGGTCCAATCGGGTGTTGTAGAGAATCTCGCGGGTTGTGGTGAGAGTCCGGCATTTTCTGTGGGTGACCTTGAAACCATTCTGTATTCCGGAGAAGACGAACGGACTGAATTTAAGGAGACACTCTTTGGGATCGATTCTGGCGAAGAAAAGAACACTTCCATTTTCAAGGCAATGAAGACAATTGCTGCCTTTATGAATTCCAGTGGTGGAGATCTGCTCATTGGGGTGTCTGATGACGCCACCATCAAAGGGTTGGACGGAGACTATCGCATTGTCAATAAAAACGGAAAAAAAGGAGATCAGGACGCGTTCAGACTTCGGTTTGATCAGGAATTTGAAAAATATATCGGGAACAGTTTCTGCAATGCAGTAAAAATGAACATTATTTCGGTGGAAGGGAAGGATGTCTGCAGAATTCATGTTACGCGACAGAGGTCACCTGTCCATATCAGTAGCCAGTCGGATGACGCTGAATTATTCTTTATCCGGAGAACTGCTTCGACTGCTGAATTGAATGGCTCATTACTTACTGATTATTTATTCAGTCATTTTGAGGGGAGATATTGATGAATTCCAATGAAATGATGCCGATTGTCCCAAAAAACATGTCTTCGGGCGTTATCGATAATTCTGAATACATTTTAAAGGGATTTTGGGAGCGGTCTGAAGGTGCTCCGAACAGAAAGAAAAAGAATGGTGTCGAAAAAGCATTGGAAATAATTGAGAGCAGCACAGAGGCGCTCTATGTCTGCACTCCCAGAATAGCCGCAAAGGACCTCCTGATTGCGCTTGAAAGAAAGCAGAAGAGTGGTGTCAGGACGTATTTTTTGGTACGTGACCTTGATACTCACTATTCTCAAAAAATATTCGAACATTTTGGAGTTGCAAGAGAACGAACTGACATTACGTCAACATGTGTTGTAAGTGATCCCAAAGGGGATTGTCATGGAATCTGGTTCAACGGAGACCTCTCTTCAAAGAATTCTTCCTACCCCATGATCCTTACCCTGAACCGTGGACAGGCATACGATGCCTACTGTCATTTTACCCATCTGTGGTGGAAATCAGAGGGTGATGAGGTCCGTGATAATCGTAAGCTGAAAACGAAGCCAATGCATCCGAAAACACCGGAATATGCCTCATCGCTCTCATCTGCATTCCGTATTGATGCCCTTGATAAAAACGTACCTGACAGTATCCGTGAAATCAGTCTTGCGTCTGATGTTCCGGAAGTTGCGACGATATTTCTGGATGAATCCGAAACCCTTTCCTGTCTTGTGAGTGAGAAATCTCGTGAATATATTGACGATGCAGACAGGGTGACGATTGCAGGATTTGACAGTCTGCCGTTTTGTTTCATCTCCGGAGCAGAAAAAACGGTCGCGTTTTCAAGGGATTATGGGTTTCTTCTGGATGAAAGACAGAAAACCGATGTTCTCAATTATACACAAAACCCGGAGTGGAACTACCACCGGGAAAAAGAGATTGGACGGGTGCGGGGGAAAATTCTGCCGTCGGAATCCAACTGGGATGAAAAGACAGCAGTTTCGATTGAACCGACTGAAGTGATTCAGTTGGATGATATCTTTACAAAAAGTATTGATGACTGGGTTGGGGGTGAATGCCGGCCTGAGTATCCCGACATGTTGCGCTATGCAAAGAGCATCGAATATACATGGAGGGTTGTCCCGCCGGTTCTTCCAGGAAATGCAAAAAAACATGCGTTATACGGGCAGTGGAATGAATTTGAGACCCGTCTGAGAAAATCCTGTCAGGAGGTACACTCAGTGATAGAGAAGTATGAGGGTTCTCTGGAAGGGATGCAGAAAATTACCAAAAAGAATCTCATTTCAGACTGGTCAGATTTGATAGCGTCGTTGGTCAGTGTCGAATGGACAAAGGAGACTGATGTTCAGAAGGCAGGAGATGCCCTGAAAACACTTGGAGTGATCAATGAGGCAATATCCCGGGAATCAGAGGAAGTAGAGAAAAGCGGCGGGAAAGATGGTGAAACAAATGAGTATGCTGCGTCTTCAGGGAAGAAGAATGCAAAGAAGAACATAAAGAAGAATATTGTCTCAAAAAAAGTCAGTCCCGGAACCATTTCCATTCCGAAAAAACCGTTGCCAGAAGTTGGTGTTCTCTACCGGGTGGGAAATGACGACTTTCTGGCGATAAAAAATATGGATGAGATTGAACCGGCAAAAGAAGAGGTTCTGAAATACACGAACTGCAGGCTTGTTGCTGAGAAAACGTGGTGATCTGATGACGGAAGAGATATCTATTGAAATTGATGAGAACGGCGAGATTTTTATTGAAACAAACGGTATCAGGGGGCCTGCATGCATCGACCAGGTTGAAGAACTGCTCAAAGACCTTGCTGTTGTCTCTGACACCAACAAGTCCGATGAATTTTATATGGATAATTCGGTTCAGGTGGCCAGGAAAGATGTTGTCCGGAGGTCACAGAGATGAGTTGCAGGATACGTGCGAGTATTGTTCCCATACAGTTTCTCAATTCTGAGTGTGTGGAGCAGGCACTGGAAGAATGTCCCTGCCCGGCGGGCCTTACTCTTCAACGACAGGAAACCACATTTGTCGTTAATTACACGGATGATAATGTGGGTCATCGGACATTTCTGAGAGATTTTCCTGTAGTGTATGAGCGAAAGGTCAGTGAGATGCTGGAGCGGTTACGAAGAGAACAGGCAGAACTGAAAGAACAATCTGCACTGGTGGCATTCGCAGAAGAGGACCGGCGAAGAAAAGAGATCGAACTGAAACGGGAGATCAAGCGCCTTGAAAAGGAACGAAAGGCCGAAGTGGAGGAGCACAAAAAAGAGATCGAACGCAAGGTTGAGATCATGGTGGAGCGGGCAAAAACCGCAGGGTTTGTGCCGAAAAAAGAGGAGATCAACGGAAAGGTGCGAATTCAACTCGTCAGAAGGGTGTAATGGCGGGCAATTCTTACCTGAATGTTGCGTCGTACTTGGAGAACAGTGCGATTTACGGGCCGGGGAACCGGTTTGTGATCTGGTTTCAGGGGTGTTCTCTCCGGTGCAAGGGGTGCTGGAATGCAGAGCTCTGGCCTTTTGAAGAGAAACACCTGTTCTCTCCTCATGATATTTTTGCGATGGTACAGGAGACGGAAGGAATTGAAGGTGTTTCGTTTCTCGGGGGAGAACCGCTTGACCAGGCAGAACCTCTTCTCGTTTTAGCAGGAATGCTGAAACAGAATGGATATTCCATCATGCTCTATACCGGCTATAGGATGGATGAAATATTCGGTACGGTAAAAGAAGACGTCTTTTATCTCTCCGATATTGCTGTTTGTGGGCGTTATATTGAGAGTGAGCGTTCTGTCTATCTCAAGTGGAGGGGCTCCATGAACCAGAGGATTTTCTTCAACTCTGATTTGTATCGTGAGTATGAGTCTTTTGTTGAAATGAGAGAAAATGAGGTCGAAATCCATATTGATGAGGCCGGTGAGGTGACGATTGCGGGATATCCGGAACCGGATGATGTGGAGATGATATTATATGGCAAAAACAGTGAATGAAGATATTTCTTTAAAAGTGAAGGCAGGAATCCCAATTATCCAGCTGATTTCGTATGAATGGCGGAGAGTGATGGGGTTTTGTATTCGGGCACAAAAAGAGAACAGCCGTTCCCTCTATACCTGGAACAACACAGCCGGTATTTCGAAATACAACGAATATGATGAAGTCTGGGAACCGGAAAATGCTGACATTCTTGAACCGTCCGGTGCTCTTGCGTGGTTTGAGCATGATTGTTCTGAAAACAGTATTTTCCTGATGGAAGACCTGCACCTGTACTTTGATGCAGGAAATTACCGGGAAATCTTCGGGTATCTGCGAAAGATGGCCAAAAACAATGACGGGCTGGATAACAAAAAGACCCTTGTCCTGTCTCAGCCGGTGAGATACCTTCCGGCAGAGCTTGAAAAGGATGTCTATGTGATTGATATCGACCTCCCGGAGAAAAAGATTCTTTCTTCTGTTCTTGATGAAGTGGTTGACTACCTTGAAATCGAGGGTTCATGTCCGCAGAGATCACGTGACCGTCTGGCAGAGGCTGCGAGAGGGCTGACCACAATCGAGGCAAAGAATGTCTTTTGTGAGATTGCTCTTGACAAGGGCAGACTCACGGAAGATGAGATTCCTCTGGTTATCGGTGAGAAAGAGCAGGTGATTAAAAAGTCCGGCATCCTTGAATATTTCCACCCATCTGAGAGTTTTTCTGATATCGGCGGTATGGAGAGTCTGATTGAGTGGCTCCGGAAGAGGAGGAGAGGGTTTGATTCTGATGCAACGGAATTTGGAATGACTCCTCCCAAAGGCGTTCTTCTTCTTGGTGTGCAGGGCTGTGGGAAAAGTCTTCTTGCAAAGTCGATTGCGTCCGACTGGAACCTGCCGCTGCTGCGGTTTGACCTTGGACGGGTGTTCGGCGGGATTGTCGGCGAGTCGGAGAACAATATCAGGCGGGCTCTTGATACCGCAAAGGCAATTTCCCCCTCGATTCTCTGGATTGATGAGATTGAAAAGGGTCTTTCCGGGGTCGGGAGTTCGGGTGACACGGACGGTGGTACGACAGCACGGGTATTCGGGACATTGCTCACCTGGATGCAGGAGAAGAAGGAACCGGTCTTTGTGGTCGCAACGGCAAATGACATCTCCTCTCTCCCCCCCGAACTTCTCAGGAAGGGGCGGTTTGATGAGATCTTCTTTGTGGACCTTCCCGGTGAGAAGAGCAGGCGCGATATCTGGAGCATACACCTCAAGAAACGCCTTGGTGTGCGCTACACCGACGGGATGTTTGATTTCGAAAAGCTTGTCGAAAAATCCAGAGGTTTTTCCGGTGCTGAAATCGAGGAAGCGGTAAATGAGGGTCTCTATCAGGCCTATTATGATGGACGTGAACTGCAGACTGATGATCTTCTCCATGCGATTGATGAAACGGTGCCGCTCTCCTGGGTGATGGGAAAATCGATCCAGTGCCTGCGGGAATTTGCCCGGTCAAGGGCGCGCCTTGCAAGCGACGAAGAGCAGGAAGAGATTACAACTGAAAATGTTGTCCAGACGGCTCAGGAAAAACGGAAATGTCGCGCTATTTTTGAAGAATAGGAACCAAATTATGTTAGGGAAGCCATGTCTGTCAGCGCCACAATAAAATCAATACAGGATATCATGCGTAAGGACGCCGGGGTGGACGGCGATGCGCAGCGAATCAGTCAGCTCGGCTGGATGCTCTTTCTGAAAATATTTGACGACCGCGAAGAGGAGTGTGAGATCCTCTACGATGACTATGTCTCACCGATGCCTGAGGACCTCCGGTGGAGGAACTGGGCGTCCGACCCGGAGGGGATGACCGGGGACAAACTCCTTTCCTTTGTAAATAACGAGCTCTTTCCCCGTCTGAAGGACCTGCCGGCACCGGAAGGGGCGAGCCCGATGGTCTTTGTGATTCGTTCGATATTTGAGGACTCCTACAACTATATGAAGAACGGGACGCTGATCCGGCAGGTGATCAACAAAATCGAGGATGGCATCGACTTCAACAACACAAAAGACCGGCACACCTTCGGGGATATCTACGAGAAGATCTTAAAAGACCTTCAGAGTGCCGGGAATGCAGGGGAGTTCTACACCCCGCGGGCCGTGACGCAGTTCATGGTCGACCAGACGAACCCCCGTCTGGGTGAACGGTTGATGGACCCGGCGTGCGGGACGGGCGGGTTTCTGGCATCGGTGATCGACCTGGTGAGGCGGGCGGACGTGAAGTCGGTGGAGGACGAGAAGGTCCTCCGGCATTCCATTGCCGGGACGGAGAAGAAGTCCCTGCCGCACCTCCTCTGCACGACGAATATGATCCTGCACGGCATCGACGTCCCGGTGAATATCGTGCACGGCAACTCACTCGCCCGCCCACTGCGTGATTACAGCGAGGCGGACCGGGTGGACGTGGTCGTGACCAATCCCCCGTTCGGCGGCCAGGAGGAGGACGGGATTGAGAAGAACTTCCCTGCCGTCTACCAGACGCGGGAGACAGCAGACCTCTTTCTCGTAATGATCATGCACCGCCTGAAAGCAGGCGGGCGGTGTGCGATTGTCCTCCCGGACGGCTTTCTCTTCGGGGAAGGGGTGAAGACGAAGATCAAGGAGAAGCTTCTTGCGGAGTTCAACCTGCATACGATTGTCCGTCTCCCGAACGGGGTCTTCAACCCCTACACCGGCATTAAGACGAACCTGCTCTTCTTTGAAAAGGAGGGGAAGACGACCGATGTCTGGTATTACGAGCACCCATACCCCGCCGGCGCAAAGTCGTACAACAAGACGAAACCCATCCGCATCGAGGAGTTTGCACCGGAGAAGGAGTGGTGGACCAACCGGACAGAGACAGAGCAGGCATGGTGCGTCCCGGTCGCAGAGATCATCAGGAACAACTACAACCTCGACATCAAGAACCCGCATGTGGAAGAGGTCGACCTCGGTGACCCGGAGGAGATCCTCGCACAGTACCAGTCGGCACGGGCGGCGGCGGATGAGACACGGGCCGAACTCTTGTCTGAGATCCGTGGGGCGCTGGAGTAAAAGAGTGGATGTGCGAAAGATAATTTTTTGTTCATGGATTGGATAAACATTGGATGAACATTGGATAATTAATACTGCATTTATCCAATTTAATGGGAAAAAGAAGCTTATTGCGTTGATTTTTCATTCTCCAATTGGATAAAGGATTCAAAAAATTCAGATATTTATCCAATCTGTTGGTGTGTACTTCCTCCGTTTTCTGAGGGCGACAATCGGTTGTTCAAATATCGAAAAACCCGGTCGAAAAATACTCTGAGAGTTAGTTATATGAATCAATATGACATATTATCTTATATGACAAAAGAGGGAGTGAGTGAACCTGTGGCAGTGTATTCCCGTTCAAGGCCCTCGCCCCGCCTTGAAACCATACGGATGGTTGAAGACTTCATCCGGGAGTGGAGCGGACACTACAAGCGTCGGGCATTATGGGAGCATCTTCCCAAAAAGATGATGTACCAGACATATAAGGAGATTATCGAATACCTCCTTGCCTCAAACAAGATTGCGATTGACTCCGAGGGGCATGTCGGGTGGATCTTTAACTGCGAACTCTACGAGAGATATGCACAGAGACCTGATCTCAGGATCCGGTGACCGGACCCTTCTCTGTCATCAATCATTAACGGCTGGTTGAAAAACGGGTTTTTCAAAATGAGATGTATTCTTTCCTTTGCTGATGAAACGATAAGAGCCGAATGGGACAGGCTGAATGCATCCGGCAGGGGAGAAGACAAAGAACTTGTTTCAATGCTGAACAGGGCGTTTGATGCTCTTGAAGAAAACTGTCAGGCAGGCGTTTATATTCAAAAGAAAAAAATTCCAAAGTATTATACCAAAAAATATGGTGAACTGCCGAACCTCTGGAAATACAACCTCAATAATTCCTGGCGTCTGGTATATTTCATCACCGGAGCGGGCGGTGAACCCCTGAGTGTTGTTCTGGAATGGATGAATCACAAGGAATACGAGAGACGATTTGGCTATGCGTAATACGAAGAGCACCCCAAATACAGAAATGACCAAAAATACCAAAAATTCCGAGGATTTAGACAATAGTCATCATCCGGAAGAGATGAGCAAAATATCCGTTGACATCCTGACAGAGAACTTCGCAACCCTTGCACGGGCAAAGGGTGGCATCCCGAAACTCCGGGAGACCATCCTCCAGCTTGCGGTGCAGGGGCGCCTTGTCGGGCAGGACCCGGCGGACGAGCCGGCATCTGTTATGTTGGAGCGGATACAGCAGGAGAAGGCACGGCTCGTCAGGGAGAAGACGATCAAAAAGGCGAAGGCCCTGCCGCCGGTGGATGCAGATGAGGTGCCGTATGCACTGCCGGAGGGGTGGGAGTGGACGAGATTTGGAACGATCCTTTCAGAAGTACAACCCGGTTTTGCATGTGGAAAAAGGGACAATGATGGTGGAATTATCCAATTAAGAATGAATAATGTAAATACAAAAGGAAAATTCATTTGGGAAAAAATCATCAAAATTCCAAAAGATTATAGTGATAAAATTGACTTTTTCCTGTTAGAGGAAGGAGATGTTTTATTCAACAATACAAATAGTACCGATTTAGTAGGTAAAAGTGCCAGATTTGATCACTTCAATGAACCAGTTGTATTTAGTAATCATTTTACAAGGTTAAGAGTTGCTGATGAGAATCCAGACACTTTCTTTATAGCTCTTTGGCTGAATCATTTGTGGCAAAATGGATATTTTAAAAATTTATGCAATAAATGGATTAATCAGAGTGCAGTCAATCGTGAAAAATTAATAAATATCGCCTTTCCTCTCCCCCCTCTCCCCGAACAACACCGCATCGTCGAACGGGTGGATACCCTGATGGCGCTCTGCGACGAACTCGAAGCCCGGCAGGACGTGGAGGGGGAACGGCGGCGGATGCTTCTCGAATCTGTCCTGCACGCCCTTCAGGACGGGACCGACCCGGAGGGGGTGGCGGCGGCACGGGAGATATTCGCTGCGAACTTCGACCTCCTCGTTGACGACACGGAGAGCATCGCGGAACTGCGAAAGACCATCCTGCAGCTTGCGGTGCAGGGGCGCCTTGTGGATCAGGACCCGGCGGATGAACCGGCATCTGTTCTGTTGGAGCGGATTTCAGCGGAGAAGGCGCGGCTCGTTAAGGAGAAAAAGATCAAAAAGGCGAAGGGCCTGCCCCCGGTGGATGCGGACGAGGTGCCGTATGCACTGCCGGAGGGGTGGGTGTGGACGAGATTGGATGATCTCAGCTATATTAGTACTGGAAGCACTCCCAGCAGAACAAACTCAGATTATTATCAATGTGGGACAATTCCTTGGGTTACTAGCTCATTGACATCTCTAGATTGTATTGAAGAATCAAAGGAACATATAACAGAAATAGCATTAAAAGAGTGCAAACTCAAAATTTATCCAATTGGTACTTTATTAGTTGCCCTTTATGGACAAGGAAAAACACGAGGGCAGGTTTCAGAATTAAAAATTGAATCAACAATTAATCAGGCCTGTGCGGCTGTTGTATTCTTTAAAAATCAATTAAATGTCAAGGAATACGTAAAAACAGTTCTAATTGGGAATTATGAAAATATTCGGTCGATATCAGCTGGAGGAGCACAACCCAATCTCAATATCAGTAAAATTAAGAATACATATATTCCTCTTCCACCTATTGCCGAACAGCACCGCATCGTCGAACGGGTGGACGCCCTGATGGCCCTCTGCGACGAACTCGAAGCGCGGGTGCGGGCACAGGAAGACGCGGCAGAGCGTCTTTTGGCGTCAGTCTGCGACGGGATCTGCGGGTGAAATATCAATCATGTTTGGAGTGCATCTCAAGGTTGATGCTCTCATTCTCCCAGCTTTCACCATCAAACCAGTTTAAATCAGCGCTTAATGGTGATTTTTCCACATTGAATATAATGAACAACCCAAAATCGTATTTGTATTTTTGAATGTGATATTCAATTTTCTGTTTGTCTTTACTCTGATATTTCTTTAGGTCAGAAGAACTGTCTTTTTTTGCCTCAATGACAATCAAATTCGGCCCTTTTCTCCCTCTTTTATGGACAATGATGTCAGGCAATATCAGACAGTTGGAATTTCCCCTTTTGACAGCGTCCCCATCCCGGTTGTACTCGCAGTCAGTGTCCCACCTCGGAAACTCCTTTTCGATATATATTGCAAACCGGTGGGTGATGGAGCGTTCATTTGCATTGATTGAGAGAATCTGTTTGTCCTGTTTGTAGAGCTCAAAGAGGGCAGAAAGAATCCCGCTGCGTATTTCGTCGAAAGTATGTCCCATAGTCATTCATAGGAGTAGTGGTCTCTTAAAGGGACGATATTTAAAAATGAATGCTTGATTGGAGGGTTTTGCACCTGCCGGTGTCTGCTCCTCCATCGCCACATTTTATACAAGTCCTCATTAATATACTGAATGTCATGACCCAAACAATCGCCGTCTCCCCGGAAACCAAAGAGGATCTAAAGAAATTCGGTGAACCGGGTGAGACGTATGACCAGATCATCCGGCGTCTGATGGAGGATGTCTGCCGGAACACAGCCGACGCACGCTGGAATGCAGTCCTTGCCAATGAAGAGTTCATGCCTCTCGCTGAACTGTGAGATGCCGGGTGCTTCCCCTTTAGGGACCAATGGGGGGGCAATGAGGTCTCCGGGAGGTTAAATGACAATGAATTCAGATGAAAAATTACCCCTCAAAATGCCCATCACAATACCGCAAAAAGATGAGGTCCTCTCCGTACTCAGAGAGGAGATGCCATACCTCCGGGAGCATTTTCACGTATCGGAGATTGCTCTCTTTGGTTCATACGCACGGGGCGAAGCAGATAGTGACAGTGATGTTGACATCCTCGTTACGTTTGCACAGATGCCCGGTCTGATTACATTCATGAAGTGTGAGGGGTATCTCACCGAGAGACTGGGTGTGAAGGTCGACCTGGTCTTAAAAAGCGCACTCCGTCCCCATATCGCACAAACGGTTCTTTCGGAGGCATTGTATGCATGAGGGAGAATCCATGAATCACTTTTGCATGTGAGGGTGGCAAAGGGTATTAAGGCAAATCAGAGAATGTCAAATACAAAAAGAACAAACGCACCCACTACCGGTAAACATGGGGGGGGGTCACTCCCGTGCTTCCGCATGAGGCGAATCGTCAGGGAAACACGTCGTTGAGTTTCTGCACAAATGTCCGGTCCGAGAAGAGTTCATCACATTCCTTCGAGAGTCTGCAGCGGATGACATCATATT
>Ga0272441_10007325_pt1 | contig 17979 bp, 13 predicted proteins | sample SSMProp6N_FD_193582 | JGI IMG/M metagenome (GOLD analysis project Ga0272441, IMG submission 193582) | Marine sediment archaeal communities from Little Sippewissett salt marsh, Falmouth, MA, United States - SSM-Prop-6N | ecosystem: Environmental > Aquatic > Marine > Wetlands > Sediment ... | reverse complement strand
TGGAAAGACCGCTACGGCTCAAAAGCATCGTCATCGCCGCCGTCAGTGTCGTCTTTCCATGATCAACATGACCGATCGTGCCGACATTTACATGCGGCTTCGTCCGTACAAATTTCTCTTTCGCCATTGGCTTACAACCTCACTATATCTTCAGTTAAACATTGTCGTCGCAAACATCTTACTGGACACATCTTCCGGCAACGGGGAGTACTTAGCAAACTGCATGGTATAAGCACCGCGCCCCTGGGTCAAATTTCGCAGGGCGGTCGCGTATCCGAACATCTCTCCCAGCGGGACGGTGGCCTTGATCACCTGCACCTTATTACGCGGAACCATGCCGAGTATTTTGCCACGGCGCAGGTTCATATCACCGACCACACTCCCCATATAATCTTCGGGGCAAACAATTTCCACATCCATCACCGGTTCCAGAATAATGGGATTCGCCTTGCGCGCTCCCTCCTGCAGGGCCTTGGAGCCGGCGATTTCATACGCCAGTTCGGTGGAATCGATCTCATGGCTCGAGCCATCGATCAGGATGGCCTTGATTCCCACCATCGGATACCCGGCGATCACACCGCTGGTCATGGCGTTGCGGATTCCCTTTTCGACCGACGAGATAAACTGCCGGGGAATGGCATTGCCCTTAATTTTATTTTCAAACACGAAAGGCGTTCCATTGCTGGTCGGCTCGATGTGAATCTTGACATAACCGTACTGTCCCTTGCCGCCGGACTGCCGGATAAATTTACCTTCAGCCTCGACATTGCTTGATATGGTTTCCTTGTAGGCGACCGACGGTTTGCCAACATTGGCCTGCACGTGAAATTCGCGAATCATACGATCGACGATAATTTCCAGGTGCAATTCCCCCATACCGGCGATAATGGTCTGTCCGGTTTCTTCATTGACTTTGGCCTTAAAGGTGGGGTCTTCCTCTTCGAGCTTGGCCAGGGCCTCATTCAATTTATCCTGATCGACTTTAGATTTCGGTTCAATGGCGATCCAGATAACCGGTTCCGGGAAGCTCATCAGGTCGAGCCGGATCGGGTTTTTGGGATCGCACAGGGTGTCACCGGTAGTGGTTTTACGAAAACCGATAACGGCGACAATGTCCCCGGCGGACGCCATCGGGACGTCGCTCCGTTTGTTGGAGTGCATCAGCAGAATGCGGCCAACCCGTTCCTTGATATTGGAGGTCGGATTCAGGATATATGATCCGGACTTGATCTGCCCGGAATAAATTCTCATATAACATAGTTTTCCGGAATGGGGATCGGTGGCGATTTTAAATGCCAGGGCGGTGGCCGGTTCGTTAATATCCGGTCGGCGCAAGACTTCTTTTTTACCATCAAGTGTGATTCCCTTCACCGGCGGCAGTTCCTTTGGAGACGGCAAGAATTCGACGATGGCATCAAGCAGCTTGTGGACGCCCTTGTTTTTCAACGAGGATCCGCACAGAACCGGTACCAATTTGCACTCAATCACTCCCTTGTGAATGGCACGCACCACGTCGGCGCGTTCAACCGGTCGGTCATTCAGGAAGTCGTCCAGCAGGGTATCATCAAAATCCGAGAGGGCCTCAAGCAATTTCTCGCGGGCTTTTTCGGCGTCTTTCTTCATGTCATCGGGGATGGGGCCGTCGGAAAATTCCCTGCCGAGAGATTCTTCGTGAATGGTTCGATAGTTCATCTCGATCAGGTCCACGATCCCGGTAAACAAATCCCCCTCCCCCGCCGGAATTTGAGTCGGGATACAGGTCTGGTCGAATTTCTCGTTCATATCGCTGACGGTGTCGGCAAAATCCGCTCCGACGCGATCCATTTTATTGACATAGGCAATACGCGGCACGCGATATTTGTCGGCCTGCAACCAGACCGTCTCGGACTGCGGTTCCACCCCACCGACGGCGCAAAACAGCCCGACCGCACCATCAAGCACTCTCAGGGAGCGCTCGACTTCAATGGTGAAGTCAACGTGACCGGGCGTATCGATAATATTGATCTGGTAATTGTTCCAATAGCAGGTGGTTGCGGCAGAGGTGATTGTAATTCCTCGTTCCTTCTCCTGATCCATCCAGTCCATGGTTGCGGCACCATCATCGACTTCACCGATGCGATGCGTTTTCCCGGTATAGTACAGGATTCGCTCAGTCGTAGTGGTCTTACCGGCATCAATATGGGCCATGATTCCGATATTCCGTATGTATTGCATGTCTTTCATTTCAGACATAAAAAAACCCTAACTGAATCCTTCAACCATCAACAGCCTGATCAATAAGAAACCACTTCCAGCACCGCGAAAATTCAGCAGGGATCGGATGTGCGTTGTCCGTAGGTTTCCTATCGTATCTTAAAAAAGGCTCGCAACTGGTTCTCTAACCTTCCTTCTTCCCTTATTACAACCTATCTGCGGTTTAACCCGCTACCACCTGAAATGCGCGAAGGCCTTATTGGCTTCCGCCATTTTATGCGTATCTTCTTTCTTCTTAATCGAGGCGCCTTCGTTGTTCGCGGCGGCGACGAGTTCGGCCGCGAGTCGTTCGGCCATGGTATGTTCGCCACGGCTTCGCGAATATGAAATCAACCATCTGATGGCCAGGGCGACCCGGCGATCAGCGCGGACTTCAACGGGGACCTGGTAGGTGGCGCCACCCACCCGGCGTGACTTGACTTCAAGCACCGGCTTGACGTTGTTCATCGCCTTGTGGAAAACATCGATGCCGGTCTGACCGGTTTTCTTTTCGGCCAGCTCGAGAGCGGTGTACAGTATCCGTTCGGCGGTCGACTTTTTCCCGTCTTTCAGTAACGATCCAATAAACTGGGTTACCAATCTGTCCCCATATTTGGTATCTGGTACAATCTCCCGCGTCTGCGGTGTCTTTCTTCTCGGCATTAGGTCAACCTACCTCTACTCAATCAGTTCTACTTTTTCGGTCTCTTGGTTCCGTATTTGGATCGACTTTGAGTTCGATCCGTCACACCGGAGGTGTCCATTGTACCGCGAATGACATGGTACCTAACGCCCGGCAAATCTTTGACACGGCCGCCGCGGATCAGGACGATGGAGTGTTCCTGCAGATTGTGTCCCTCGCCCGGGATATACGCCGTCACTTCCATCTGATTGGTCAAACGCACGCGTGCGACCTTGCGCAGGGCCGAGTTCGGCTTTTTCGGTGTGGATGTGTACACACGAGTACAGACGCCACGTTTTTGCGGTGAACCTTTCAAGGCCGGCGTGGTTGACTTTGACATGATGGTCTTGCGACCCTTCCGTATCAGCTGGCTAATTGTCGGCACTACAACTCCTTACAACAACACATATTCTTATCAACAAAAAAAGAGAACAGTAATGTATCGTTTAATCCTTAATTGTCAAGCGTTTTCTTTGAAAATGTTCGCCAGAGGTTCATCTGTTTCAGCGACTTCCAGTTCTTCGTCCTCCTGAATGACCTCGACACTGCGATAGCGGTCAATCCCGGTTCCGGCGGGAATCAAGCGACCGATAATCACGTTTTCTTTCAGCCCCCGTAACCAGTCGATTTTGCCGCTGATGGCGGCCTCGGTCAGAACCTTGGTCGTCTCCTGGAAAGAGGCGGCGGAGAAGAAACTCTCGGTCGACAGCGACGCCTTCGTAATCCCCAGCAGTAGCGGTTCGAAGAGGGCCGGTTCACCACCTTCGGCAATGACGCGGGCGTTTTCTTCGGCGAAGCGCTGACGATCAGCCTGTTCACCTTCGAGGAAAGTCGTATCTCCGGACTGGGTTACGCGAACTTTCTGAAGCATCTGTCGTACAATAACTTCAATGTGTTTATCGTTTATCTTCACGCCCTGCAGGCGGTAGACTTCCTGAATCTCATTCACCAGGTATTCCTGCACCGCATTGACACCGGAAATACGCAGGATGTCGTGGGGATCAATTGATCCCTCGCAAAGCCGTTCGCCGGCATACACCCGGTCGCCCAGGTGAACATGCATATGGCGTCCGTGAGGAATGAGATATTCCTTGGTTTCACCCTCATCCCCGTGCACCATAAGTTGTTGCTGACCACGGACGATTTTGCCGAACTCGATAATACCGTCGACCTCGGAAATAACCGCCGGATCATGAGGTTTGCGGGCCTCAAACAATTCAGCAACGCGCGGCAGACCACCGGTGATATCACGGGTCTTGGAAATCTCACGCGAAATCTTGACCAGGAATTCGCCGACATCGATGCGCTGTCCTTCGGAAACCAGCAATTGCGCTCCGGTTGGAATGCGATAGCTACCAACTTCCTTACCCTTGCTATCCTTGATCACGATGGTCGGAAACAGGGTTTTGTCTCGTTCTTCGACGATAATCGGCTGGATCAATCCGGTGGTTTCATCAAGCTCTTCGCGCAAGGTCACGTCAGGAATAATATCCTGATAGGCCACCTTGCCACCGACTTCGGAGACGATGGTTGACGAGTATGGATCCCACTCAAACACGGTTGCGGCTCTTTCCACGGCGGCGGCATCATCCAGGGTCATTACCGATCCGTATGGCACTTTCAGGCGGGATCGGACCCGCTTGTTTTTATCAAGGATGTGAATTTCACCATCGCGCCCGGTAACAATTTTGGTGCCATCGGGTCGTTCGGTGTATTTCACTTCAACATACTTGATCTTGCCGTCGTATTTGGCTTCCACCTTGGACTGCTCCGCGATACGCGCCGCGGTGCCACCGATATGGAAAGTCCGCAAGGTCAACTGCGTGCCCGGTTCACCGATGGACTGGGCGGCAATAACGCCGACCGCTTCCCCGATGTCAACCATATGCATGGTGGCCAGATTACGTCCATAACAACGGGCGCATACACCTCGCTTGGATTCACAGGTCAACACCGAGCGAATCCTGACCGAGTCAATACCGGCTTCTTCGATCTGAAGAGACTGCTCTTCTTTGATATGCTCGCCGCCCTTGACGAGAACTTCATCGGTAATGGGATCATAGACATCTTCCAGCGCCACGCGTCCGAGAATACGGTCGTGCAATGACTCGATGACTTCCTCCCCTTCCTTGAGGGCGGTAATATTAATTCCGAGAATGGTATTGCAGTCGATTTCGGTGATGATAACATCCTGGGCAACGTCGACCAGACGCCGGGTGAGATACCCCGCATCGGCGGTTTTCAGGGCGGTATCGGCCAGACCCTTACGAGCACCATGGGTTGAGATGAAGTATTCACTCACCGACAACCCTTCGCGGAAGTTCGAAATAATCGGGGATTCGATAATTTCACCTACTCCGCCGGTGATTTTCTTCTGGGGTTTGGCCATCAGGCCGCGCATTCCGGCCAGCTGACGAATTTGCTCTTTGGAGCCACGGGCGCCGGAATCGGCCATCATATAAACCGGATTGAATCCCTGGCGGTCCTGCGCGAGGTTGTCAAACATAACCTTCGCGACCTCCGAGGTGGTCCGGGTCCAGATATCAATAACCTGGTTATATCGTTCGCCGTTGGTAATAACACCGCGCTCATAGCGCTTCTGGATTTTCTCAACATCCTTGGCGGCTGACTGGATAAGTTTTTTCTTTTCATCCGGAATCAGCATATCGTCGATAGACACGGTCACGCCGGCAAGTGTGGCGTATTCAAATCCAAGTTTTTTCAATTTATCGAGGAATTCCACGGTACGAGCCGCGCCGACAGTACGGAAGCAGTTCAGCACCAGTTGTTCGGTCTTTCCACGCGAGGCGATATCGTTAAAGTATGGTAATTCATCCGGGATGATCTGGTTGAAGATGATGCGTCCGACCGAGGTTTCGACCAGGGCGCCATCCATCATCACTTTAATCCTGGAGTGCAGGTCGATCTGCCTGGCGGCGTGGGCGGCCAGTGCCTCATCCTGCGAATAAAAGGCGGAGCCCTCTCCGGGCGCGCCCGAGCGAGTCTTGGTCAGGTAATAACATCCGATAACCATATCCTGCGAGGGAATGGCGACAGGGCGGCCGGAGGACGGCAACAACAGGTTGTTGCTGGCCAGCATCAACAAACGCGCTTCAAGTTGGGCTTCGAACGACAACGGAACATGGACCGCCATCTGGTCGCCGTCGAAATCGGCGTTAAAAGCGGCACACACCAGCGGGTGCAGGCGAATCGCCTTGCCCTCAACCAGTTTCGGATAGAAAGCCTGAATTCCGAGTCGGTGCAGAGTTGGGGCACGGTTTAACATAATGGGATGATCTTCGATGATCTCCTCCAGAATGTCCCAAACTTCGGGGCGCTCCCGCTCCACCAGTCGTTTTGCAGATTTGACAGTCTGGACATAGCCCTTTTCTTCAAGCTTCATAATGATAAAGGGCTTGAAGAGTTCCAGCGCCATATTTTTGGGCAGGCCGCACTGGTATATTTTCAGTTCCGGGCCGACCACGATAACGGAACGTCCGGAATAATCAACACGTTTACCGAGCAGATTCTGGCGGAACCGCCCCTGTTTGCCCTTGAGCAAATCGGACAGGGATTTCAGCGGGCGCTTGGAATCGCCTCGCACGGAATGGGTACGGCGTCCATTGTCAAACAGGGCGTCGACCGCTTCCTGCAACATACGTTTCTCGTTACGCAGAATGACTTCGGGGGCCTGGATATCAATCAGTTTTTTCAATCGATTGTTGCGATTGATCACCCGGCGGTACAGGTCATTGAGGTCGGAAGTGGCAAAACGGCCGCCCTCAAGCGGAACCAGGGGACGCAAATCAGGCGGAATAACCGGGATGACATTCATGACCATCCATTCCGGCCGGTTGCTGGACTGGCGGAAGGCCTCGATAATACGCAGTCGTTTCAGCGCATCCTTTTGTCTCTGGACCGAGGTTTCCACCTTGACCTGGGCTCGCAGGCTGATCGCCAGTTCATCAAAGTCCATGCGGGAGAGGAGTTCCCTGACGGCGTCGGCGCCCATGCGGGCGTCAAACTGCTTCCCGCTCTCCTCAAGCTCGAGGTATTCCTCTTCCGAAAGGATATCCCGCTCCTGATAGGGAGTATTTCCGGGATCAACCATGATGTAGGCTTCATAGTAAATAATTTTTTCCAGTTCGCGAACCGACAGGTCGAGCATGTTTCCAATGCGCGACGGAAGTGATTTCACGTACCAGATATGAGTCACCGGGACTGCCAATTCGATATGTCCCATTCTTTCGCGACGGACCTTGGACTGGGTTACTTCCACCCCGCATCGATCACAGACAATGCCGCGGAATCGAATCCGTTTGTATTTTCCGCAACTGCACTCCCAGTCTTTGACCGGGCCGAAAATCCGTTCGCAGAACAGACCGTCACGCTCGGGCTTGAACGACCGATAGTTAATCGTTTCAGGCTTGGTCACCTCTCCATACGACCAGGAGAGGACAACTTCCGGAGAAGCCAGTTGAACCTGAATGGCAGAGAAGCTTGAGGGCTTCTTCTGCAACGCCCTGGGAACGTTTGAGGGAATGGTTACCACCACAAAACTCCTTTATCTCATTGCCGCCGAGCGGCAGACTATTCCTAATTCACACCCTAACCCGAATATCATGCTTTCGCCTCGTCCTTGTCGATTAGTTTGACATCGAGTCCGAGGGACTGCAGTTCCTTCACCAGCACATTGAATGATTCGGGGATACCCGGTTCGGGGGGATTCTCACCCTTGACAATCGCTTCATATATCTTGCTACGTCCGGTCACGTCATCGGACTTGACCGTCAGCAGTTCCTGAAGCGCATACGCGGCGCCGTATGCTTCCATGGCCCACACTTCCATCTCGCCGAAGCGCTGACCACCGAACTGCGCCTTGCCGCCCAGGGGCTGTTGCGTAACGAGACTGTATGGCCCGATGGAGCGGGCGTGAATTTTATCATCGACCAGATGCGACAGTTTCATCATGTATATCTGACCAACGGTAACCTTTTCATCGAATGTCTCACCGGAATATCCGTCATAGAGGTCAATTTTGCCGTTTTCGGGAAGCTCCGCTTTTTGGAGCATTTCCTTAATATCATCAAGTTCGGCCCCATCAAACACCGGGGTGGCGATTTTGACATTCAGCTTCTTGGCGGCCCAGCCCAGGTGGGTCTCCAGAATCTGGCCGACATTCATTCGTGACGGCACCCCAAGCGGATTCAACATGATGTCAACCGGGGTTCCATCTTCGAGGTACGGCATGTCCTCCACCGGAACGATTTTTGAGATTACGCCCTTGTTACCGTGCCGACCGGCCATTTTATCACCAACCGAGAGTTTTCTTCGAATGGCAACCTTGGCCTTGACCAGTTGTTTGACTCCCGGCGGCAATTCCGCACCGCGCACCACCTTGTCGACTTCGATTTCCATCTCGTCATCCTTGGCGTTCAGCAATTGTGCGGCCTCGGCCAGAACGTTGTCGATCTTCTTGTTTAGGGTATCGTTGTCGGTATATCCTTCCGGCGCAACGGCGGCATCATAGTCGAAGTTTACCAGTTCTTCCGCACTGTACTTGTGTCCGGCGCGAATCAGCACGATATTGTCCACAATGGAGCGAATCGTCCGGCTGGTTTGATCACTCATCATTTCCGCCAACCGTTCGTTGCGATGGGTTATGATGGCGTGTTTGATTTTGCCGTACTGCCGTTTAATCTGCGAGACTTCCTGTTTCTCCTGTTTCTTGGCATCATCGGTACGCTCTTTACGTGAAAAGACCTTGGTATCAATCACCACGCCCTTCATTCCGGGAGGTGCTTTCAGCGATGCATCCTTGACATCGCCAGCTTTTTCACCAAAAATGGCACGCAGGAGCCGTTCCTCCGGAGTCAGCTCGGTCTCCCCTTTCGGGGTCACTTTACCGACCAGAATATCGCCGGCCTCGACCTCCGCACCGACCCGGACAATGCCATGCTCATCGAGATTCAACAGGGCTTCCTCGGAGACATTGGGAATTTCACGGGTTATTTCCTCGGAACCACGCTTGGTATCACGAACCTGCAGTTCAAACTGCTCAATATGAATTGAAGTAAAGACGTCTTCACGGATCAGCCGTTCCGAAACAATAATGGCATCCTCATAGTTGTACCCCCGCCAGGGCATGAATGCGACCAGGACATTATATCCCAGCGCCAGCTCTCCGACATCGGTGGCCGGCCCATCGGCAATTACCTGCCCTTTCTCGATGCGGTCATCGACATGCACGGTCGGGCGATAATTAATGCAGGTATCCTGGTTGGAACGCCGGAACTTGGTCAATTTGTATTCATCATCCTCATAAAAACCCAGTTGATCGCCACGCGGCTTGATATCGGGCCGAATGACAATTTTGTCGGCGGAGGCATGAACGACAGTCCCGGACCTGGTGGCAGTAACAGCCGCGCCGGAATCAATGGCGACCTTGCTTTCCATGCCGGTTCCCACGATGGGTGAGGCGGTGCGCAGAAGCGGCACGGCCTGACGTTGCATATTCGACCCCATCAAAGCCCGGTTGGCATCGTCGTGTTCGAGAAACGGAATCAGGGAAGCCGCAACGGACACGATCTGTTTGGGTGACACTTCCATGTAGTCAATCTTGTCCGGCGGCAGAACCGGGTAATCGGAACGACTTCTGGCTTTTACCAGGTCACCGGAAAATTTGTTATTTTTCTCCAACGGAGAATCGGCCGGGACAATGATGTATCGGTCCTCTTCGTCCGCCGCGAGATAAGTGATCTCATCGGTAACCTTGCCATTTTTCACTTTACGGTACGGGGTTTCGAGAAAACCGTATTTGTTGATCCGGGCAAAAGTCGCCAGTGAGGCAATCAGTCCGATATTGGGACCTTCCGGCGTCTCAATCGGACAGACCCGCCCGTAGTGAGTATGGTGCACATCACGCACTTCAAAACCGGCACGCTCGCGGGTCAGTCCGCCCGGCCCCAGGGCCGAGAGACGGCGCTTATGCGTCAACTCCGACAGCGGATTGGTCTGATCCATAAACTGCGACAACTGCGACGAACCGAAAAAGGTGTCGATGACCGAAGATACGGTGCGCGCGTTAATCAGCAATTGAGGGGTTACCTGGTCGCTGTCTTTAAGCGAAAGCCGTTCCCGAATGGATTTTGCCACGCGGGACAAGCCAACCGAAAACAGGTTGGAGAGCAATTCCCCGACGGTGCGGGCGCGGCGGTTGCCGAGATGGTCGATATCATCGACGAACCCGGTGCCGTTGCGCAGTCCGACCAGATAATTAATAATCGCGGCGAAATCCTTTAGGTCCAGAACGGTGGTTTCGAGCGAGATGTCAAGTTTCAGACGCTGATTGATCATATAGCGTCCGACCTCACCGAGATCATAGCGCTTGGTGTTGAAAAACAGCTTTTCCAGGAGAGCCTCGGCCATTTCCATGGTGGGGGGTTCTCCGGGACGAAGCAGGGAGTAAATTTTGGCCAGCGCCTCTTCACGACTCTTGGTGGTATCCTTTTTGATGGTATTGATCATGACCAGTGCATCACGCGGATTTTCGCGAGTGACCACCTTGATACTCTTGATGCCGACGTCCTTCATGTGCTCGAATTGTGCATCGGTCACGGTTTCGGCGGCGGCGGCGATTACCTCGCCGGTCTCCTTGTCGATAACCGACTCGGCCAGGACCTGTCCGCTGATCGCCTCGATCTTTTTGCCGGACAGCGTGATTTTCTCCGTCTTATAGAAGGCCTTGATGATTTCCTCATCGGTACCATAGACCATTGCGCGCAACAATGTGCTGGCCGGGACTTTGCGGCGCGAGTCGATATGGACGAGCATCACGTCATTGACATCGATGATAAACTCGACCCAGCTTCCCCGGTAGGGGATAATACGGGCCGAGTACAACAGCTTGCCGTTGGGGTGGGTTTGTTCGTCAAAGAAGACCCCGGGCGATCGATGCAATTGGCTAACGATCACGCGTTCGGAGCCGTTGACGATGAAGGTTCCCCAGTTGGTGATGATCGGCAGTTCGCCAAGATAGACGTCCTGCTCGATGATATCCTTGACTTCCTTTTCCTCGCCTTCCCCCTGCTTGGCAATCAGGCGCAACGTTGCGCGCAGAGGTGCGGCGAAGGTCATGTTTCGTTCTCGACATTCCTCGATTGAATAGCGGGGCGTCCCCAATGAATAGTGCACAAACTCCATCGAGAAATTTTCATTGATGTCAGAAACCGGGAAGACATCCTGAAAAATCTGCTGGAGTCCCTGATGCCGCCTTTTTTCAGGCGGAACATGGGTCTGGAGGAAATCGTTGTAAGATTGCAATTGGACATCAAGCAGATTCGGCATTTCGGTCGCATCTACAATTGTCCCGTAATTAATCCTCTCAACACTCTCTAACGGCGCCAAAATAACCTCCTCCAAAAAAGGTATGAGACAGCCCCATGTGTATCCAGCCGCCCGGGATGTATAGACAACGCAAGCACATCTGAAGACACAAAGCTATCATCGGCGATTCTGTCTCTCGTTTTTTTCTCCCGCCCGATAAGGTCCTGGGAGCCCACTTTATGCAGATCATTCGCCTACTGTTTATAAAAGCGGGGTTCAATTCAGGTATAACAGGCCCGACACCTTGTGTGTTTCCACTCCTCACAAGGTTTATTTGATTTCGATCTGGGCCCCAACCTCCTGTAATTTCTCCATTGCGGCCTTGGCTTCGTCTTCCGGCACACCTTCCTTGACCTTTGAAGGCGCGCTGTCGACGACTTCCTTGGCTTCTTTCAGTCCGAGACCGGTAAGTTCGCGGACGACCTTGATCACCTGGATTTTCTTGTCGCCAATCGCATTCAGCATAACGTCAAATTCGGTTTTCTCTTCCACTGCCGCTTCTCCGCCACCGGCCGGAGCCGCCGCCGCCACTGGGGCCATCGGTGTCACGCCGAATTTATCCTGGATCGCCTTGGAAAGATCGGCCAGATCCATCGCGGATAAGGTCGCGATTTTTTCTACGATTTCATCAATGACTTTATTCTCGTCAGCCACGGTATTGTCCTTCCTATCCAAACAGTTACATTTCTATTTTGTTTCCGCTATCACCCTCGAATCCCGCGGGCGGGCAACTCCGCGGAGAAGCTTGATTCGCATGACAGCATCCTGCCCATCCGGCAAATTATGCCTTGCTTTTCTCCAACGCCTCCAGGGTCGCAATCAGCTCTTGGAAGAGCGCATCAATCGAACCGATCAGGCTACTGAACGGAGCCTCAACGGCCGCCACCACCTGGGAGTACAAGACATCCCGTGATGGCAATTCGGCTAGGCGCACCACTTTGTCTCCGGTGAACACCTGTTCTTTATCATCTAACACAAAAGCCCGGATAACCGGCTTTTCAATATCCTTGAAGGAGTTGTACAAAATCTTCGCGGCAACCGCGGCATCATCGGCTCCAAAGGCGAGCGCAATCTGCCCGGTCAGGTGTTCCGCCAACCCGTCGTATCCGGTTTCCTTGGCGGCGATCCGCATCAGGGTATTTTTGGCTACCAGGTACTTGACGGAATTCTCACGGAGATCCTTGCGCAACCTGGTAATTTGTTCAACGTTGAGTCCGGTATAATCAGTCACAAAAACCGATCCGGCGCTCTCAAGATGTTCCTTAATCTGATTTACCGCAGTAATTTTTTCCGGTTTCGGCATGGCATTATCCTCTCTTCATCGCGGCAACAAGTGACTGATGATCCAATTTCAATCCGACGCCCATAGTCGAACAAATGGCTACACCCTTCAGGTAGGTTCCCTTGGATGAAGTCGGTTTGGCCTTCAAAATAGTATCCAGAAAGGTCTTCACATTTTCGGCGAGCTGATCCGCACTGAACGAAACTTTACCGACCGGGACCGCCACGTTGGCCTGGCGATCGACACGGTATTCAATTCGTCCGGCTTTCAACTCCTTCACGGTTCGTTCGACATCCTTAGTCACCGTTCCGGCCTTGGGATTCGGCATCAATCCACGCGTGCCGAGAATCTTACCAAGCCGACCGATAATTTTCATCATATCCGGGGTGGCAACGGCGACATCGAAGTCGAGCCAACCGCCCTGGATTTTCTCGACCAGGTCGGTGGAACCGACATAATCGGCCCCGGCGTCCTTGGCTTCCTGCTCCTTATCGCCGACGGCAAAGACCAGCACCCGGACTTTTTTCCCGGTGCCGTGGGGGAGGACAACGGTGCCACGCACCATCTGGTCGGCCTGTTTGGGATCGACCCCGAGCCGAACCGCGACCTCCACGGTCTCGTCAAACTTGACGGAGCTGTGTTCCTTGATAAACTGCAACGCCTCATCGAGGGGGTAGGCCATAGTGCGATCCACCTTCTCATGATAGACGTGATATCGTTTTGAATGCTTCATATAATGTATTCCCTTCTCCCCGCAACGCGCCTCGGACGGAAGCGGGTGCAAACGAATTGAACGTTAAACCTACATATCCACTTCAAGTCCCATGGAGCGCGCCGTGCCGGCGACCATCGAGATGGCCGTGTCGATATTGGCGGCATTGAGATCCACCATTTTAAGCTCGGCGATTTCCTGTAACTGTTTGTGCGTAACCCGGCCGACCTTGTTGCGGTTGGGTTCGCCCGACCCCTTGGCCAGGTTTGCGGCCTTTTTCAAGAGGACCGCGGCTGGCGGGGTTTTGGTGATAAAGGTAAAGGATTTGTCCACATATACCGTGATCACCACCGGCGTGAGAATGCCTCCCAAAGACTGGGTTTTGGCATTGAACGCCTTGCAAAATTCCATGATATTGACGCCGTGCTGGCCCAGGGCCGGCCCCACGGGGGGCGCGGGATTGGCATTCCCGGCGGGAATCTGCAATTTAATCGTGGTCTGTACTTTCTTTGCCAACGTAGATCTCCAAAACTAACAATTATCAGACTAACTTTTCTGCTTGACCGGCTCTATCTGTAGAAAGTCGAGCTCAACCGGCGTCGGCCGCCCGAAAATAGAGACCATCACCTTAACTTTCTTCCGTTCCAGATTGACTTCGCTGACAAACCCGGAGAAATCTGCAAAAGGTCCATCGGTCACCTTGACCGGGTCACCGGCCTGGTAAGGGATATCCGCCTGCTCGGTGGTCCGGGACCGATCGATCTGCCCCATAATGCGTTCCACCTCGGCCCGCCGGAGTGGGTGTGGTTTCCCTCCGGCGCCGACGAAATTGGTAATACTGGGGGTCGACACCACCACATCCTGGGTTTCGCGATCAAGTTCCATTTCAACCAAAATATAACTGGGGAGGAATTTCTTGGTTGAGGTTTTGCGAAGCCCCTGCCGCATTTCCGTCACCTGCTCGGTCGGAATCACGATTTCGCCGAACTTGCCTTCCAGCCCCTTGGTAGCGATTGATGATTCCAGATATCGCTTGGCTTTCTGTTCGTGCCCGGAATACGTATGGACTGCATACCACCGTAACGCCATGTTTGCTGTATCCTTATCCAAAGACATTTTTTGTCATCAGAGTCAGAACCCGATCGACAATACCGATAAACACCGAAATAATCAGCGTTACCACCACGGTGACAATCGTCGATCCGATCAATTCCTGTTTTGTCGGCCAGGTTACCTTATTCAGCTCGGTTCGAACCTCTTTGAGGAACTTGACGAATTTCCCAAACATTATCAGCCTATCGTCTCTCCAAGGTTAGTAAAGCAGGCCAGGAGGGACTCGAACCCCCAACATCCGGTTTTGGAGACCGGCGCTCTAGCCATTAGAGCTACTGGCCTACTAGACCTAACCTTTAAAATGTTATCGTGTCTCCTTATGCGGAGTATGCTTGTTGCAAAACGGACAGTACTTGCGGAACTCGACGCGTTCCGGGTGTTTCCGTTTATTCTTGTTCGTCGTATAATTACGGCGCTTGCATTCACCGCACGCCAGTATCACTCTATCTCGTGGCATATCCACTCACTTCCAATCAACCCGTGAAGTTATATTCTATTCAATAATCTCCGAAATCACGCCGGCGCCGACGGTGCGGCCGCCCTCGCGGATCGCGAAACGAAGTTCTTTCTCCATGGCAATCGGCGTGATCAACTCCGCCTCGACCGAAATGTTATCGCCCGGCATCACCATCTCAACACCTTCGGGAAGCGTCACCGAACCGGTCACGTCGGTCGTCCGAAAATAAAACTGCGGACGATACCCGGCGAAAAACGGCGTATGACGACCACCCTCTTCCTTGCTCAATACATAAACTTCAGCTTTGAACTTCGTGTGAGGCGTGATCGAACCCGGTTTCGCAATTACCATACCGCGCTCCAGGTCGGTCTTGTCAAGACCACGAAGCAAAAGACCGACGTTGTCGCCCGCCCGACCCTCATCAAGGATCTTGCGGAACATCTCAACACCGGTGCAAACCGTCTTGCGCGTCTCGCGAATACCAACCCGCTCGACCTCTTCACCGGTCTTGACCATGCCGCGCTCAACACGACCGGTTCCGACCGTTCCCCGACCGGTGATCGAAAAAACGTCCTCAACCGGCATCAAAAACGGCTTGTCGATGTCACGCTCCGGCTCGGGAATATAAGAATCCAGTGCTTCCAGAAGCTCGTGGATCGACTTGTACGATTCATGCTCCTCAACGCCCTGCTGGGCATGGGTCATCGCCTCAAGCGCACTACCCCGAATAACCGGAATGTCGTCGCCGGGAAACTTATACTGCGTCAGCAAATCACGAACCTCAAGCTCAACCAAATCCAACAGCTCCGGATCGTCGACCATGTCAACCTTGTTCATGTAAACAACGATGTAAGGAACGCCAACCTGACGCGCCAGCAGGATGTGCTCACGGGTCTGAGGCATCGGACCATCGGCCGCCGAAACGACCAGGATCGAACCGTCCATCTGAGCCGCACCGGTAATCATATTCTTTACATAGTCCGCGTGACCCGGACAGTCAACGTGCGCATAGTGACGTGTTTCTGTTTCATACTCTACGTGCGCCGTTGCAATCGTGATCCCGCGTTCACGCTCCTCGGGAGCGTTGTCAATCGAGTCAAACGTCCGAACCGTGGAAAGACCGCTACGGCTCAAAAGCATCGTCATCGCCGCCGTCAGTGTCGTCTTTCCATGATCAACATGACCGATCGTGCCGACATTTACATGCGGCTTCGTCCGTACAAATTTCTCTTTCGCCATAAAGAAAAATTCCTCCCCGAAACTTTTCCTTTTCTTGTTTCCTTTATAAAAGCCCAAGACCGGATTTGAACCGGTGACCTCATCCTTACCAAGGATGTGCTCTACCTACTGAGCTACTTGGGCTTATATAATTATCCACACCAAATAGGCATACCTCGCCATTTAGGCGAGCCTTCAATATATCAAGCCGAATATGCTTGTCAAGAGTATTTTTATAAGAAAGCCCCATTTTTTTGCCTATAGGTATTGTCTTCCTCCCATACAAAATCGCCGGGATATCTTTCTATACATCGGTTTTACCCGTCCGGACTTTATCCCGGTGTCCAAAACTAATACAATATTTTTTTCAAGGGGTTCCCAACCGGGGTGCGGTGCGACATTTTGTCCGGTTTCGGCACATAAAAAAAGCGGGAGACGAGGCTCGAACTCGCGACCAACAGCTTGGAAGGCTGTGACTCTACCAGCTGAGTTACTCCCGCTTATTGAAGCATTCCAATATTATACGAATCGGAGCGATTTTGCAAGCGTTATCTTGCATCAAATCAACCGCCGACGCCCCCCCCCACTTGCACCAGCGATCCCAGGGCGGTAAAGGCGACATGCAGGATCGACAACAGACCAACTGACAGCACGGCAATGGTATATCCCTTCCCCCGGGTAAAGCCGTAGACAGTAGAAAAGCCGATACCGGCGACGATAATCTCCCAGATATAAAAGATGCCCACTTTTGACAGGGCGGCGTAGGCAACGCTTTTATACGACAAATCCGGGAAAAAGGCCGCCAGCGAATATGACACCATCATGCTGTCTTTGGCCAATACCAGCGGCAGGGTCGCCAGCATCCCTACAATATATATAATGTTTCCATAGAGGGCGACGGACAATACCTGTTTGAAGGTAGCTTTGCCGCCAAAGATGAAATTACCCCAGAAAATCGCGATAATCGCCGTTATCAGTGGAATAAAGCCGACGGTAAGCGCGCCGAAAAAGAACGTTGACCCTTCCATTACACCTTCGGGAATCATTTCGGGATCAAAACCGGGATTGGTATTGGCAACCTCGGCAAGTTGCAAAGCAACCATTTTATCCAATACCAGCATGAGATAGACACAAAACAGCAGAATGGCCGCCAGCCACGCGACCAAAACCCGCGGATGAGCTTTAAGTTTACTAAACAACTCGACGGGATTGGACAGGACCAGCCACAGTCCTTTCCATGACAAACCCGCTTCCGGCTGGTCAATGGCGGTCGGTTCGATATGCATCTCATCGGACATGGTAACCTCCCTGCAGTTTTATCATATTATACTATTATGCACTATTTTTAATAGTACGGCAATATTAATGATATTACCGTACGAATATATGAGATATTCAAAGGAATTTTGTCGTCAGTCCTGACTATCGTCGGGTTTTATCAGAATGTCATGTTTTTTATAATCGACGACCGGCTGTTTGCCCCAATGCAGTTTTTCACGAAGAATGTTATAAAATTTGTTTTCGGCAAACTTAATAAATTTCATGGTGTGCTCGGCGCGCTTAATCCGAACCGATCCTCGCGGTGAAAACCTGGTTGCGACCTGTCCGTCGATAGTCAGCAGGGCCTCGCCGTGTTCGGAGCGAATACGAACTTCCAGTTCGAAGTCGGGCGGAAACACCAGTGGTCTTGAGGTCAGTGAGAAGGGTGAAATCGGGGAGGTAATGATAGCCTGCATGGTGGGATTCAGGATCGGTCCCCCGACGGCCAGCGAATAGGCGGTGGACCCGGTCGGGGTGGAGATAATCAATCCGTCGGCGGTATAGGAGCAAATGTATTCCCCGTTAGCATAAATGCTGATATTAATAACGCGGGCAACGCCGCCCTTGTCGATCACGAT
>Ga0272441_10007324_pt1 | contig 17979 bp, 24 predicted proteins | sample SSMProp6N_FD_193582 | JGI IMG/M metagenome (GOLD analysis project Ga0272441, IMG submission 193582) | Marine sediment archaeal communities from Little Sippewissett salt marsh, Falmouth, MA, United States - SSM-Prop-6N | ecosystem: Environmental > Aquatic > Marine > Wetlands > Sediment ... | reverse complement strand
TTGCATCCTGCTATTTCTGTTATTTCAGCTCCTTTTTCTGGATATAATCCAGTGGTTTCTATATCTATGACTGTGTACTTCACTTTATAATATCCTCCAGTTCCTTTATAATTTTCTTGCAATATTTTATTTCAACAGATAATCTGATTATTGATGTATTAATCTTCATCTTTTTTTGTTCTATATCATAATCAAAATTATCTTTTAATCTTGCATGTTCAATTTCTAAGTATTTCTTATTTCCTTCTGCTTCGCTGAGTATTTTTTTATACTCAGTGATTAATTTTTTAATTCTTGTTTTCATAATTACCTCACTTAAAAATCATATATTTCTATGCTGTATTCAAATGAATTAACATCTTCATCATATACATAAGCCTTAAATTTCCATGTTTTACCCATCTTTAGATTATCTGTCATATCTAATGTATCACTAATTTTATTTCCATCTGAATCATATAAATCAAAATTAATTGTAATGCTACTTATATCTTTGCCCAGTGTATTTTTAATACTTCCAGTAATATAATCACCATCAAGTTTTGGATCTAAAACTTCCAGTTTTTCAATATCATTTGTTCTTTCGATTTCACTTTGTTCTATCTCGTTAGACACTGCTGCTGCTCCTGTTCCAACTGCTCCAAGTATTCCAACCACTATAACAAATAACAAACATATAAAAAATATAATGCCGATTACAGAACCTATAATTATTTTTTTCATTTCATTTATTCTCCTTTTAATTTAATTTATTTATATTCAATTTTACTTATTTCTAAATTGCAATAATCAAAATCATAATAAAACAAGTAAAATGTAAACCTCCATTTTTTATCTTTCTTCAAACTTCCAATATTACAAATGTCAGTAAGTATAATTCCTTCATCATCAAACATTTGCAATTCTATTTCAATATACTTTATATCTTTGCCTGAAGTATTTTTTACCTCTCCTGTTATTCTCCTAGTACCATTTTCTATAACCAGTTCAAGATTATCTAATTCAATCTCTTTATCATCAGATAAATTAAATTTAAGCGACAACATTATAGCTGTTGTAATTATCAGCATAAATATAATTATTGTGATTATTTCTTTTTTAGTAAATTGCCCTCTCATAATTGATATCCTTGATTATAATAATTATTATCATGGTTGCATTTGTAAATATCAGCTACAGGAGTTTCAAAATCAAATTTAAATTGCCCTGTATCAGAATCTTTTACAACATCTACCTTTTTATTATCAGAAAATTCAGATACATTTGAACAGAATTTTTCTAAATTCTTAGAATGTAATTGTTCTTTTAATTCTTCAGGCAAATTTTCAACAGAATATTTATCTTTTGCAATATTAAGAGCATATTGCAATTGTTCATCCCTCGAAAGCGTTCTGAATTCTGATGTATTAAGTTTTTTAATTGGAGTATCGAATATAATTTCTGTATCTTCGATGACTGGTTCTATTGTGGGTTCGTTTTCTATGAATGATAAGCTTGTGTCAGTTTCTTCAATGCTTCTTTCGATTTTTGATTGATAAGGTATATCATCTTTTTCAAAGTTAACTTTTGATATATTTTCAAGCTCTTCTTTAATGCTTTTTTCATGAAAATTCACAAGTGATTCACAAAATGAATTAAGTTCTTTATTAAAATTATCATAACCTTTTTTATATGATTCTGGTTCTTCGACAGTTTCGTTTATTTTACCAATAATTTCTTCATTGTTTATTGTTTCTGTTTCAGAATATTTTCTATTTATTTCTGCTCTTTCAAGTGTTGTTGTCTTTAAAAAATTACTCAATCTATGCCTCTTATCAATTTCATCATATGGCTTATCACCATCATCATTATTTCCTGAAATTTGTTTCATTTCATTGTTTTTGTATTTTCCATTCATAAAATTTAATGACTCTTTAATGTCATTCCTAAATAGTTTCATGAATGCAACAAACCAGACCCCAAAAAATGTACCTCCAACAATCATAACTACTATCATAATAAATATAGCAACAATTAAATTATCAATATTATTCATTTTTATTCCCTCCATTTACAATTATTGTATATATCTTAACATTTTTATATTGAAATGTCAAATTTTTATATTTGCACAAAAAAATAAGAGCGAAAACACTCTTTATAGGGATTGGTAATTTCTATTTTTCAAGAAGAAAATACATTAATTATATTTATTCTCAAATTTGTATGATATATAGTATAGTCAAAGCCCAACATAGGAGGGCTTTATATTATTATAACATATTTATTTTTTATTTGTATCATTTTCTTTATTTCCGACTTTTTTAATCTGCTTCAAAACATTAGTCAATTGACTTGGCAGTGGAACTCCAATGTCTGCGAAGTTTTCCAATATAGATATTCCCTCATTGGCTAAATAAAATAATATTGTTCCAGTTCTAAAAGAACTTCCATCACCTATAAATACAGTGTCTATAATATTAGCTATGCCAACAATTAAAAATATGCATACCTTTTTTAATATTCCTTTGTATCCTATTTCTGATGATAATTTTCCGTTTATCACAGCTTTTATTATGCCCGAAAAATAATCCATTACAACAATTATCATTAATGCTGTTAGCAGTGGGTCTATTTCTCCAAAAAAGAATCCTATCCAAACTCCTATGAATAAAAATATAAAACTTATATCTTTCATTTTTACTCCTTATAAATTTTGTTGTAATTGGTCTACTTTAGTAATTATTAAATGACTTCCAGCTTTTACAGTCACAGAAGTTCCATTTGATACATATTGAGACCACCTAAATTTTACATATCCACCACTTGTTCCTGAATAAATTAAAAATTCTTCGTAAGCAAATGATTGCAAGGAACCGTCTGCACCATATGCTACATCCGACCCTATTCCATATGTTGTCGAATTCATATTTGTATTTGTTGTCGCTGTGTTTGATGTGGCTGGCCCCATTACGCATTTATTTGTTACTTTTGATACTCCATTTGTATCCCAGTCTGTTTTTAGGTCGGGTGTGGCAGATGCACTATAATATTGTATAAATGCTTCTATTTTAAAGTACGCGTTAGGTGGCAAATAAGCATATAATTCAGGGTCATCTGCTAATGTTGTTGTTGTATCTCTTGAAGTATCATATTTTTTCACGACGATTTTAGGCTTATCCCAATTGTCTAAATCCATGTTATTCACATTAGATATCATAAAATCAGGTATCAAACACAATCCAACATCATCATAACCAAAATATAAATCGCCTTGTGTCACTGCATTTATACTTGTTTCATATTCTAATACCTTAATAATTTCGCTACCTTTTGACACTATTGCTCTTAATGTATCAGAATTTTTTTCTAATGTTATTTCAAGTCTTTCACCATAATCAAGGGATGTATTCAAAGTAAATGTTTCACTCGTTGGAGTACCATCTTCATTAATCAAAAGTGTAAAGTCATCATCATCAATCCATGCAGCAGCGTAATTATCAGAATCTATATACCAAGTCATTATACTACTATAATCATCATAACGACAATGCATAATAGTTTTCCAAACAAAATTTATAATATTGGATCTAACTTTTAGTCCATCATATTCATCGGTATCATTTGAATCATTTAGTAATTGTATGCATAAATCATTAAGGTTAGGGTCAAAATGTAGATTCCACATATCAGTATTCTGTTCAAAAAAACTACTCCACGCACTTCCATCATAAATTTGAAATGGGTTGCCATAACCATCATTATCTGGGTCATTACGATACATCATTAATGATAATCCGGTTATCGTAAATCCTAGTTTGTCAGCTGCTGTAGTTGTTTCAAGAGCAACATATGTAATTGCCCCCCAACCTCCAGCAGGTACACCAGTTTGGCTAAATGCACTCTTTTTTGCCTGGAATGTAACTCTTCCAGATTCAGTCATAGAAAAAGTATAGGAATAATAATTTCCATTATCTTCGCCAATTTTTAGAGTTAGGTCTGCCGTAAATGCAGTATAGTCAAGAATGCTAACATTTAAACAAATAACATCTGCTGTAGTTGATGATTCTCCATCGTTAAATTTAGTTAAGTCAATAGATGCTATTGTGTCATCCATTCCTATATCTCCGGCATTATTATCATTATCCCCAAAAGTAACATCTTCATTTCCTGTGTCTGGGTCAGATGCTTCGCCTAGTGAAGTACTTGCATTTATCGCAGCCCAATCATCCTGGTCATCAAACATATGAATTTCTTTGCAATTTCGCATCCAGAAATATCTTTTCAACGAATCAAATCTATAATTTGATGAATAAGCTAATTCATCATCTATTTCATTTATTTTGTTTTCTCCAGGCTGCCAGGTTGATGGATTAAATGCCGTTACTCCATATTGGAATGTTTGTTTGTCATAATCTCCAAAAGCCATAATTTACCCCCTTTCTATACTATCCTGTCTGATTATGTGTATTTCTTCATCAGCTGATTTATCATAACTCCATAAAATTCTAGATAATAGTGTTCCACTATCTGCAGCTGCTCCTGCACTACTTCCGCAAAATATTCCAACCTCTTCTATAGTTCCAACCGCTTCGGCTTTTAATAGCACAAATTCAGATTGAACTATAGTATTTGATACTATAGAAAGTGTTGCTACTGCCTTTCTTTCTGTTTCATTTACAAGAGTTGTTTCATTACCAGTAACGGCTGTGTCATCGTCACCAACAGCAACATATTTTATTTCAAGGTCTGGACTATCTCCATTTAAAGGCTTTGCCATTTCCGCCAAAGCTGTGGCTGTAATAATATTATGTATTTCAAAGTTTTTTATTTTATTTGTTTTAGCATTAATAACTTTAATAAAAAACTTACCTTTTCTTATAAACTTTTCTTTAATCATTTACAACCTCCGTCTTTGTCAAGTCACCCATAACTACATCATCAGACATAACTACATCATCAGACATATATACACAATCATAACAATAAAAAGTGGTTTGCCCATCATCTGTAATTACTTCATTTTGCTGTGTAACTATTATCAATACATCAGTGTCATTGATACTATAATCCTTAGCATTCTTTATTAACTCTAAGAAATATCGTTCCCATCCTCCGACAGCAGCGCCGTCTAAAGCTTCTACATCATATATCAATTTTGTTTGAGATGCCTGCGTAATTCCAACAGACCTCACTAAAAAATAATCATCTATATTATAATAAGATTTTTCAACTTTTAATAATTGCCCTGCACTTATACCACTTGTTTCGGTTTGAAATGTAACTGTATCTTTTATTTCACCATATTTTTTCAGTAATCCGTTTCCGTATTCTATAGCCTGTGTAGTATCATCTATTTGACTTTCTTTGTACATATTTTCATATTTACCGCTATTGCCTTCTATAAGTGCTCTTGCATCTATTCCGTGGGGATTATTAGTTAATATTAGTAGGCTTCTGAGTCCTACATAAGTTATTTCTAATGTATCCCCTCCACCGGCATTTAATGCAGCTTCACCATCGTCGTGAGTTAAAAGGTTACTTCCGTATGTCCAATACCATTTTTTACCCGTGTCAATTCCGTTTATTCCAACATCACTAGACGCGACTGGTGCTCCGTTTACTGTAACTGTTGGCTCTTCGGCAAACGGATATCTTGAATAGTATTTTTTTATAACTCCATCAGGTGTTGGGTCTGGTACTTCATCTGTTTGTGTATCAGTTCTGGCTTTTCCACCCCACACATATTGATTATTTCTATATGTGTCAAGAGACTTTGACCTTCTAAAATTTCTGTGGTATAAATTATTATTTAATATTACACTTGAAATATTATCTACTTTGTTAATAAAATATAGCTTTTTAGACATATCTATATACCAAATATATCCATCAACTAAATCTGCCAATATGTCTAATGCTTCACTGCATTTGCAATAAGAAAATATTGCCTTTGTAATAGATATATCGCAATCTATTGTACCTGCACTTATATTTTCCTCAGCTAGAATTGGAATTATTGTGTTTGTAACTATATTTTCAACTGTTTCACTAGTTTCTACACTTGCAACTAATCTTTTATCAGCTAGTTTAGAATAATCATTTGCAACAATAGAATAATTAAGATAAGTGTCATGTCCATCTGATGCAAAATCTTCTATAGACGTTACCAGCCCTTCAAAAATTTTGTTGTCGTCATGGTCATACATTTGTATTATGCTGCCTAAATTTAGGCTGGATAAATCCTGTAAATCAGTTACAATACATGTGAATATGCTTCTAACTTCTATGTTGTTGTCTATTCTCCAGTTATCATCTATTAATACTGTTTCGGTATCTATTTTACAATAATGAGCCATTAGAAACTACCAGCTCCTATCTGTTGTAAATACCTTACAAAAGGCTGATATATATATTTCTTAGCGTCATTAGTTTGCCATACATTCGGATTATTTATTTGTAATATTATTTGTTTATCCATTCCAAAACCTGCATTACTTTTATTTATTTTTGAATTAATTCCTATATTAGTGTTAATTCCATTTGACATATATAATTCGCTACTTAATTTATTCATTGCTGCTCTTACTTTATCTTTGTTGTTTATAATGTCATCTGAAAACATTGTAACAAGATTAGGTCCCCAGGTATCAGCATCTTTTCCGGGTCCTTCTTCTGTAGGAGAAGAAAAACCAAGAAATTTTTTAACTTCACTTGATATATTAGATACTGCATTTCTAGCATCTTGTATTTTACTATTTATTCCTCTTATAAAGCTGCTTATTAAATTTTTACCCCACTGCAAAGCCTTTCCTGGAAGAGCTTTAAATGCTTCAATTATAACTTTTGTGGTGTCTTCACTAGCTTTTTTTACTTTTCCTACTCCGTCTTTTATACCTGTTACAAATTTGTATACCCATTTTATAGCTCCCCAAATTGTTTTAGCAGATTCAACAACCTTTATAGCGAATTTAACCCACTTTTCAATAATTTGAGCTATTTCTTTTCTATGCTCGTAAACCCATTTTGAAGCATCTTTTATTTTTACAGCCAATATTTTTATGGCTTCAATAAATTTTTCTTTAATTTTTCCAGCTGTTTCAATTATTTTTTCTTTTAGTTCCATGACTTTGTCAGCGAATTCTTTAGCTTCTGTTTTTGTATATCCAAATTTTTCACGTAATAAATCTATAACTTTTTGTTTATCAGCTGAAAAGATTGCTTTTATTAAACTTCCTACATCTTTAGCAATTTCAATAAATTTTTGGATAGCATGTTTAGCATCTAAAATTTTAGTCATAAATTCACCAGCTTTTTCTTTGCTCATGCCTAATTTTTCTGTAAGTATTTCAAGAGATTTTTTAAAGTCTCCTTTTATAACTAAAGAAATTGCTGTAAATATATTTTTCAAAAAGTAAAAAGCTCTATGAAAAATGCCTAATTTATATGTAAAAACAGTAATAGCTGTTACTATACCGCTAATAACGCCTATAATTGGAAGTAATGCAATAATTGCAATTGTTACAGGCAATCCGATTGTTCCTATTGCTGCAACCAAGCCACCTATAAAAGTAATTAATGTTCCAACCGCTAAAACTACTGGACCAACTCCACCGGCCAGTATACCAAGAATTACAAATATTTTCTGTATAGGTCCAGGTAAATTTCTAAACCTATCCAAAAGTTTATTAACAATATTTACAGCCTTTGTAAAATAAGGTAAAAATAATATTCCTATTTTCGCTGCACCTTCTTTTACTCCTTCTGTAAATATTCTCATTTGGTTAGCTGCACTATCTTGAGTCCTTTGAAAATCGCCTATACTATTTTTCGCTGAATCCATTACATAGTTATATCTAAGCTGTATTTTTTCAGCCTGTGTCATTTGCTTAATGTCTTTTTTAATTCCTTGCGTTTTTGCATATTGAGCCAAATTAGACTCTAGCATTACTATACCAAGACGTTTTAAACTCTCTGTTTCTCCTGTGTACACTCCGGTTAAAGCAAGGTGAATTTCATCAGGACGCATATTTTTAAAGCTTGCCATATCTCCGGTAAGATTAACTAAATCCATTGACATTTCTCTTGCAAGTTTAGCATTTAATCCCATTGATGTTCCCATATCTCCATTTACGGCAGCATAATCAAGAGCTGTGCCTTTTGCTAAGCCAATACTTTTAAGTGTAGTATCAGACCAACTTAATACCTCTTTTGCTGCGCTTCCAAATACAACTTCAGTCTTAGAAATTGTTTCGTTTATATCTGAAGCTCCTTTTATAGCTGCTCCAATTCCGGCTAATATAGGAAGAGTAATAAATTTTGACATCGCCCCACCAGCATTAGACACAACACCGCCAATATTTTTTAATTTTCTTGCTGCGTCATCAACACGATTATTAAAATTTCTTAATCCTGTTATAGCATTTCCAGCATCAAATATAATAGAGCCTGCAATTCTGAATGCCTCAAACATTATTCTTCACCTTCTTGTTTTTACTAACTGGCTTAATTTTATGTAAATCATTGTTCGGATTAAGCCTTCTCCTTGCTTCTTTTGCTTTTGCTCTTGCTTCTTCCAAATCAGCTTTCTTTTCTTCTTCTGTTCTATTTGCCATTCTTCCAAGTTCTAATACAAATCTTTTGTAATCTTCAAAACTTTTAAAATTGCTTTCATCCATGTAAGGTAGCTCAACAAGCCACCTTTCCCATATCATTTTTTCATTAATTTTCTTCCTAGCTACTTTTATAATTTCGCCAGCTTCTAAAAAATGCATGGAAAAAATGTATGACGGGTCATTATATCTATTTAGTATTAGGTCTTTTTCTTCTGCGATGCCATTTGTTTTTTCTTCTTGTCTATGTAAGATTTGACAACACGCGAAAAAAAACTCACTAATTCCTCATCTTTGAATAAATTCTCCCATAATTTCACCTCAAACATTAATCCTTTTTCTCTTAAATGTTCAGGTTCTATTTTATATATAGCTGCTATAAAATTTAAACTCTCCTTATCTGTAGTTTCAAAATTAAATAATGCATTTTGAATCATTTTTACAAACATTATAATATCATTAAAACTTTTTATATTTTTTGGATCTATATCAAGATCCAACTTAGCTAAAATTTTTGTAAATAAATATACATGATTTCTTTCTAAAAAATAACTATATTCTTTACCATCAATTTTTATTTTATTCATTCTGTTATATCTCACTTTCAAAAATATTAATATTAATACTAATTTAATTACTTTTATAAACATCATATAATCCTATAATTTGTATCCTGTTTAAACTTTCCTCCTGCGTTGGTACATCTCTAACAACTTCTATTTGCCCAGCAAAATGTATAGAGCCATTATTTTCTAAGTTGTTAATCCTGTCAAGCGAATTGATTAAGGTATCGGCCTTTTGATTAAATTCAATTAAACCGAGCGAATCATCCCATAAATCAATAAGTATTTCGAGTTGTACACCTGGAGGTTCTGACCTTAATTCAGATTCAAAAACAGCAAAAGGGTAATTTACATTATAGAGAGGCAATTGATTATATACTCTTTCAAAAGTTTTACTTATTATATCTTTTATTATGCTTTTGCTACAATATAATATATTCATACTGCCCATCAAAAACCTCTCCTTAATTCCTGCCTTATAAAACTTCGTATCCTTGACATATTTTCTCTTACAGCATCATATAAAAACCTTCGAGGCCTCATTCTTCTAGTGCCTTCATGGACATATCCAGCATATTCAGCCCTTGCATATATAACAAGTTTCTTTTTAAATACCCTAAATCTTTCTACTTTGCTTCCTATACTTCCGCGTAAATATCCAATATCTACAGGACACCTCAATTTAGCCTGAGAGACAAGAAATCTACCAAGCAAAATTAAACATCTATCTACATTTCTATTAAGATTAGATTCTACTACACCTAAGTTGTTTCTAACAGTTACCCTAATACCTGATTGTGCCATATTATCACCTTAATTCATATGTGTTACATACTCTAAATCTAATTTATAATGATGTCCTAAATTTAATGTATCTTTCGGTTTTCCGCTTAACCTATATATTTTACCATCTGTGTCCTTTAATCTATTTTCAGGTTTCAAATATATTGTTGATGTATCTGTAATTTCAAAAAGTCCATTATAATTACTAAGTTCTCCGCTTTTACCGCCTTGGTTACTCTTGTTTGCATATCTTACATTTATTACACCTTGAACCGTTGCGACTTCTCCCCAATTTTCTATTCTTCCCCCAAGCTGGTCATCCCCTTCTATTTGTGCTAATACTGTAATGTCTCTGAAATAATCTTCTAAAGCCATATTTATCACCTTATTTTTTTAATGGGTATAATCTTTATTATACCCATTAATTTATATTAATCCTCTAAGCGGATAGCAAAAGGCGGTGTAGTTGGTGTTGCTGTTCCGTAATGTGCCGTATACTGAACATTTGCAACAACATCTTCCTTATCCTTAATAGGTAATTCCATTTTTCCGTCACCAAGAGCATTGTATAATATAATTATTCCATATTTACCATCATGCCTTTCTCCGTTCCAAGAGACATTTTCATGATAGTCACCTGCTGCAATTGTCAAATCTCCGACGATTTGATGATATGCTCCAGCATCTGTTACTGCTAAACCCACAAAGCAATCATCAAAGTTTTGCCATGTAAGTGTAAGAAGCCCGAATGTAAGCGTTTGTACACTTTTTATAATTTCTGTCAATCCTTCAATTGGTCCATACATACCATTGAATTCAGGGTAACGGAATTCTTTATCATCTATAAACTTTATTTCGTCCTTTGTTGCTCCAATTTCTCTTGCACTTCCTTCTCCATATTCTTTGTATACTATTCCTGTACCTCTCCACGTACCTGTAGCTGTTGGTACGCTCGGCGTAATAGCTGAACCCATAATTACACCTCCCTTTTATTCTAATTTATAAGCACATGCAGAAATGTCCGTGACATCACTATTTGCTGTTAATCTAATTGTAACTTTCCCATTTTCATCATTAAATCGATGTTTAGGAAAAGGACCAACCAAATAGTCATCTGCTGCCGGAATTGCAATCTCAACATCATGTACAGTTGTTCCTCCGAAATCACAAGGCTGTGGATTGTCAACTGTTGCTGTCAACTCTCCATCATCTGCATTTATTATATTTACAATTGTTTTCCCATCATTGACAAACTGAAAACCATCCGCTGCTGTCGCTGCTGTATAATCGGCTGTATCGCTATAAGCTTCAACACCCTCATAATTAACCGTTTTTGGTGTTAGTGTTGCAACTGCCATATTATCACCTCATTTATAATACTTTCTAGAGTTTTGCATCATGGCTATTATTTCGTTAGGATAACCATATTTAGAACTCCCTTTACTTTTATCATATTTAATATTATAATCATCAACTTTTTCAGATTCTATGCCTTTATTTTTCTTTGTAGAATCAGAACTCATTTTATAATTAATCATTGCAGCAATAGCAAATTTTAATTCTTTTGGATACCATAATTTATATATGCTTATTGCTTCCCCTGCATCCTCATCTGTCAAACTTCCATAATCAGAATTTATTGTCAAATAACTTCCATCTTCTGCAACTGTATCAACATAATATACTCCATCATTTTCTAAACTTCCAAATACCTTAATAGAATTTCCAGATATAAAAGCATCATATAAATTATTGTCACTGTCTAATATTTTATAAGTATCAGCCTCAAAGCTTATTGTATCAGTAGATGGAAGGTATTTTTCATTAATTAAATCTCTGTCTCTTATAAAATCATTTTTACAAATTGTATGTATCTCTTCTTCGCAAATCTGCATAAAAAATTTTATATCATCATCTTTTGATGAATTAGATTGTGCAATATGATTTATTCTTTTTATTTCTGCTAGTATTGCAATCATGTTAACACCCTTTTACAAATAGATTTATCAAAAATTCTATAGAAGCTGATGGTGTAAATGCTCCATCGGTTTCTAGAATTCCATAAAGTTTTTTACCTGGACAATCTAACACCTGATTTATTGACGTTTTCTGACTTATTATACTACTACCAACATCTGTACAGGCAGCAAATTGAAAATTACCTATATAATTTGGTCTATCTGCTTCAAGGCAATCCCATACTGAATTGTCATTTTTTGCAGTAATGGCAGCCCTATATAAATGTAGTGTCCATGTATCCATTCCTGATATTGCAGCATCAAGATATATAATCAATTGTGCATTAAATATTTCTACAGCATTATGTTGCAATGTACCAAAATCCAATAATGTTGGTTCTGTTGTTGAATCACTCACAACATCCCCAGCTCCATAAGCTGTTGTATTATTAGGCCTTGTGAATGAATCATATATTCTTTGATAAGCATTTTCATGTAATTCTGTTAATCTTGTAATACTCATTCAATCACTCCTTAGGCTATATATCCGCCATCTTCACACGCACAATATTCAATTATGACATCTAAATCGACCGCTGTTGCACCAGTACCTTGTAAGTCAATTGTAATTGTTTTTGTAGCATCTAACGCAGAAGCACCTGAGAATGAAACTTGTTCATCATCTGCATTAATCGAAGCTGTTACCGCTGTAGCTGCTGAAATATATTCAACTACCTGGCTTGCTCCTCCTTCAATTGCTGCGCTTGTTAGGTCTGCTGTTGTAACTCCATTTGCTTTTAAAACAATTCTATTTATCATACATGATTGTGTTGTGATTGTTCCAACTGTTGTTACTCCTGCATTTGCTGCCGATGTAATGTTTTTTGTAAAGATTTGAGTTTTACCAGCTTGTCTTTTACACGCATCAGAAGGTGTTTCGATTTTATTTGCTTCTGTCTGTAAATTACCAAGTCTTGTTACAAGACTACTATTAGCAAAATCTCCCAATAGCGCTCCTAATGTTGCTGTTCCACCTGCGTTTACTATTGTTCCTATTACGTCAGTGTCTTCTATAATCTGTAATGCCAATGCATATAAACTGTCACCTGCTGTTGTATCTGTTTTATTTCCAAGGACATCACTTACGACTGCGTTATCGCTAGAATTTTGTGCTGGAACATCGTGGAAAGCATCAATTACAACTAATGCAGCTAATACTTGTTTTAATAATGCTATTGCACTAGTTCCGCCAACTGTATCATTTTTATTTCCAACTACATCACTCATCAGGCTGTTATCGGCTGTGTCAGCAGTTGGCACATCTAATGTAGCTGGAATAGTTGTTCCGGTATCTGTCAATATGTCAGCCACTTCTGTATTTACAGCATTTAATATTGCAGCAACTTCTGTGTCAACATATCCAGAAATTGCATCAACCACAGTTTTGATTGCTGCTATATCTGTGCTCATATCTGTTCCGGCTGGAGACCCTTCATTTGCTAATATTTGCAATGCTAAAGCATAAATGCTATCCCCACCAACTGTATCTGTTTTATTACCTATTACATCTCTCATCTGAGAATTGTCAGCACTATCTTGAGTTGGTATATCATGAAATGCGTCAATTGTAGCTATTCCGCTTGTGTCTGCTGCTGCAATTGCACTATCTTGCGAACCTGAACAATTTGCACCAGTTTCACCATCTTGACCATAAAATATCCACGTGCTTGAACCTGCTGTATCTATAACATGTTTTGCATAATTTGTCATTCCTTGATTATATACTCTTGCAAATATCTTTACATTTTTACAAGATGTTGTGTGCATTTCCACAAGTGCTGTTGTTGCCTGCCCAAAATAATCTACATTAATAGTAGCATAATCAGATCCAACTAATCTAATTACTGAATCATTTCCAGAGCCATCTGTAAATCCAACATATCTTAAATTCAAATCAAGATAATCCGCTGTAGCTTCTGTCAATACTCCAATATTAGCCTCAACCGTATTTGATGTATCTCTTATTTCAATATCGAGTTTACATCCACTTCCAGAAATTAATACAGGCTGTGTTGCTCCATCTTTATTTACAATAATTATAAAATTCTTGAATATTACACCATTTCCACTGATGTCAACTCCTGCATCTGCTGCTGTTTTAACCGTTAATTTTGGTCTGTTTTCACCTTCTCCTAATCCTATTACTTCAACCCCATTTGTATCTAATACACAAGCTGTAGCGCTTGCCAAATCCTCAGCATGATTAGGGAATACAAATATTTTATCTCCATTATTTGCTGTTGTTAAATTATTTGCATTGTCAATAGTATCAATAGGGCTATCCATTGTTCCAGAACCTACACTACTTCCGGAATCATCAACAAAATATGTATTACCTGTAATTGGCCCGTTCTGTTCAACATATTTTTCAAATGCTTCCTCTAACTGTTTTCTCATATCTGGATTTCTTACTTTTGTTAACTCTACCATGTTTTTACCTCCAATAATATAAGCTATACATAACAAATGTATAGCTTATTTGTTATGTAGACAGGTTCAAGCCTGTCATTCGTTCCATAACCTTAATTTATTTTTTCATCAGTTTCTTTTTTTGTTTCTTTTTCTTCAACCCAACTAATAAAAGGATATTTTTCTTTATCTTTCAAAAGTTTAATTAACTTTGCATCCTTTGTTTCAAATTCTCCACTGGTTTTAGAAACTGGTTCAAATTTGCAAATATCTTTACCATCTTTATTTGTTAATTTTATATTCCTGTACCTTCTTTTTGTTGTATAAAAAATCATCTTCTCACCTTCTTTTCTGTCAACTTGTCGAAAGACCAGTAAGTGAACCATGGTATTCTTCAGGTCCAAAATCTAATCCGATTTGTAGATATAATTGATTTTCATCTTTAGCCCCTGTTTTTGCTAAAGGTTCATCAACCATAAGCATCCCTTTGTATGGACAATACATAGGAGCAACAACAGCCATATCTATAATATATAAATCGTCTGTAAGCATTTGTGGAGCAAAAACCACACCTATCATTGCAAAATCTGTTTCTATTTGTTTTATATTTACACCACCAACATTTCTGTCTTCTGGAGCATATCCATATATATCACTTAATTGCTGTTTTTGAAAAGCGTTGCAGAAAATAACAGGGTTAATAAATTGTGCACCATTTCCGACCATTGTTCTTAATATATTATTAATTAATGCTTTAGAAAGTGCAGCGCCTCCTGTTGCGACTGTATTTGTAGCAATTGCATTTGCAAAGCCTTGTGTTTTTGTATTTGTGCTTGAATCGGTTACAGCTGTTTCACTGCCTTGAAAAAATGAAAATTCTATATTAACTGCTAATTGTCTTAAGGCTCCAGTTCTTTGAAATGCTTTTTCATCTGTAACTGGGTTTCCTCCATCAGTTGGCCCTGCTACATTTGTTATTGCTCCGATTTCTCCTGTTGTTGATTGTTTTGCATAACTTGAGCCATATGCTTCATGCATAATCTGTATCGTATTTGTGTCCTGTCCTCTTGTGTAAGTTCTTACTGTTGGACCTGCTGCTGCTGTATCCTCTGATACTGTGTCCTGATTTGCTGCATCTAATGCCCAAGGTTGTGCAACTGAGAATGTAAAACCCTTGCATGTCTTACCTCCACCACCTGCTAAACCACCCATCATATTTAACAATGGTGTTTGATTAGCTCCGATTAAATATAATTCACCTAGATAATTCAGATCTTCTCTTTGCGCGTAAGCGTTATGATTAGCCATGAATTACACCTCTATTCTAATTGATTAATTTGCATTCTTATTGATTGCATTCTTATAACGTCTTTTTGTTCTGCTGCTTTGTTGTAACTTTCTATTAATTGCTGTTTCTTGCTTAAATTACTTGTATTGCTTGTCAAAGGATTGTTGTTACCTGGTTCAACATTCCCCTGTGTTTGGACAGTTTCAAACATATTAGGGTATTGTTTCTTCTTTGCTTCAATATCAAAATTTTTAATACTATCTCCTTCTAATTCTATTTCATCAAGATTAATAGTATTAAGTAATAAGTCAGGATAAACAGCTTTATTATCTGTCAATAATTTTGATAATGCACTTTTCTTTGATATATCTGTAATTTGCTTATCCTTAGCCTTCAATTTACCTGTAAAATCATTGTTCAATGTATCAATTTGACTCTTCAACTCTTGATTGCTTTCAACTAATTTATTGATATCTTTACTATTTTTTTTATATTCTTCAATTTGCTCTTTCAAAAGTTTGTTTTCTTCATTTTTTTCATTGAACTTATCCCTTGGTAAATAATCTCCCTTTGATATATCTGCTATTTTTACCTTTGCTTCTTCAAGCTTAGGCTTAACTTGATTATACAAATCTTCTCCTAAAATATGTTTTAACCATTCCATTTTTATTTCTCCTTCTATTCCGATTTAGTTTTTTAGCCTGGTATACTATCCAGGATATCGACGGTTAAGTGAGTAACCGACTCTTTTATAATAGCATGGATGGATTTGCACCATCACCTTGGCTTTTTACACCACATTCTACTTGTTAAAATACACACTATACCAACTCGGATTAACATACGATTTAATCCTATTGAATTGCATATATTGCCTCATTGAAAATACGTTCAAATATTGGCTCAATGCGGAAAGCCACTCAAGGGAGTCGAACCCTTGAACTTCCGAGCTTTCGCCGTGACTATGGTGTTGTGAGATATCCACAACCTTACATACTAGTATATATAATACATTCATACGGTAGCTAACCGTAATAATTGAACCATACTTTATTTATAATAATATAAGTGTGTTGTTACACCAAAGAGACTGGGACGCTCCCATAAAATTTATGTGTGTTCCGGCATTTTGCCATCTTGCTATACATACAAGACCTGTTGTCTCACTCCTTAGATGATAGCTACCTCTAAGCCCACATCCTTATATTATTTATTCTTCTAAAACAATATTTTTTGTTGCAAACATTAATGACTCTTCTAATTTTGTTATTGCAAGACTTTGTTCTCTGGATTGCTTACTATTTTCTAAAAGTGCTCTAACTAAAGATTTATAAAGCGTTCTTATAATTTCTATCCTATTTATTTGTTCCTCGTTAGGCTTTATATTTGTCATGCCTTTTTGTATCTGCTCAATTCTTTCATCAACTGTTAAATCTCTAATATCCATTATTTATTTCTCCATTCCTCATATGTCTTATAATTAATATATTCTCCTGTTGTCTGTTCATATCTTGTATCTGTACCTTGTATTTCTTCAAACACTTGTATTGTAGTACATCTACACCTGATATCTTCCTTAGCTATACCAAATCCCCCAGGATATTTCGTATTTTCTCCAGAACTATAAAAATATCCTTCTTCATCTGCATACTTCCCGTCAAGTTTCTGGTGTGTATCTCTGGTTCTCATATCCAATGTCGAAACCCATCTAACACGAAAATTTATTCCTGCTATTCTTGCTCCTTGATATCCTTTATTTGTTGCCTCTTCTTGTATACGATGTGCTTCGGTTCTTGCTATTAATAAACTTCTATTTTTATCAACATTAAGCCTATCTCTAAGCTTCTTTGCAATCTTATCAATAGATTCTCCTTTTTTAACACTCTGCTTAACTATTCTTTTAGCTTCAATTAAGATATTATTTCTATTTCTTGTCAATCTTTGTATAAGTGTTTTTCCTGCAACTTTTCTATTGATAATTTTATTGACAATTTCGTCTACTTTATTAATCAAATTTTTACTTATGTTTATTTTACCTTTTTTTTCGGAATTATACAATGTTCTTAGATATTTTCTGCTTGCTATTTGTTTGAATCTTTTGAAAAGTGATGGATTCATCTTGTCATAAGATTTGTTAATCTCATTCTCTATCTTTCTAACAAGTTTATCCATACCCTTTAATTTTGTGTCTTTAGTTTTGTCAAATATTAATAAATGCTTTTTAATCTTACTTATCAATAAAGCATATAATTTTCTAATTTCATTTTGAGTCATTTTATCAACTCTAATCCTCTATTTTAAATTATATCAGAAACATGGATGTTATA
>Ga0272441_10007323_pt1 | contig 17983 bp, 12 predicted proteins | sample SSMProp6N_FD_193582 | JGI IMG/M metagenome (GOLD analysis project Ga0272441, IMG submission 193582) | Marine sediment archaeal communities from Little Sippewissett salt marsh, Falmouth, MA, United States - SSM-Prop-6N | ecosystem: Environmental > Aquatic > Marine > Wetlands > Sediment ... | reverse complement strand
CACTATCCCGCCAAAGGAGTGAGCCGGCGAGAGGAGTCGAACCTCCGACCGATGGTTTACGAAACCATTGCTCTACCACTGAGCTACGCCGGCGCTACAATCGCCCTGGGAGTATAGCTATCCCGAGGGGGGACATCAACAGCGACAACATGGACGGACTCGCCCTGGCTGCCGTGGTTTCCGAGATCGCGCCCTGCCTCCGCGGCGCCCGCCTCCAGGGCGTCAAGGAGCCGCTTCCCGGGCTTCTCACCCTCACGCTTCGCGGCCGCTCCACGCGACGGCTCCTGCTCGCGCCAAACCGCGCGGCGATCCATCTCACTACAGTCGAGCTCCCACCGGCGCCCGATCCGTCGCCGTTTGTGATGCTTCTTCGCAAGAGCCTTCGCGGGGCGCGTCTCGTTGACATCGTGCAGTGCGGCTGGGATCGGATCGTTCGTCTTGAGTTCCGCCGCGCCGCGGTCGGCGGTCCCGAGAACGCAGTACTCGTCGCGGAGCTGCTCGGCGCCCACGGCAACCTCGTCCAGCTGCGGGAAGGGGTTGTCGCCGCTTCGTGGCGCGCCCGCCCACGGCTTGCGGTCGGCGAGCCGTACCGCCCGCCGGCGCGGCAACCCAAGCTCGACCCGCGCACCCTCACCGCGAACGATCTCCTTTCCGTCCTCGCGGACACCGACCCCGTCCGCGCCCTTGTCAGAGCCGTCGACGGGATCGGTTCCCGGAGAGCGCGGGACCTCCTCGACGCGGCGCCCGACGCCCCCACCCTCGCCTCCCGCATCGCGCAGGTGTCCGCCGCTTCCTCGGCAACGCTCGCCGGCACGTCCGCGGATTCCCCGTGCACGCCGTTCCCGCTCTCCGACGCGCTCGACCGCGAGCTCGCTTCCGATCTCGACGGCCAGCAAGCCGAGGACGAGCGCACCCCCCTGCGCCGGCGGCTGCGGCGCGGCCTCACGCGTCGGGAACGGGCCATCGGCCGCGTCACCGAGTGGCTCGCGGCGGCCGACCCCGCTCGACTCCGCCGCGAAGCCGAGCTTCTTCTGGCGCACGCGGCCGACGTCCCGCGAGGCGCCGCCCGCGTCGAACTCGAGGATCCGCGCACGGGAGGAACGATCGCTATCCAGCTTGACCCTGCGGTTCCCCCGATCCCCCACGCGGAGAGCCTGTTTCGGCGTGCGAGACGGCTGGATCGCGGGATCCTCGCGGCGAACGCGAGGCAACGACGCCTCGCCAGGGAGGCGCGGCTTCTTCGCAGCGCGCTCGAAGATCTCGCAGACGGACGAGCCCCGTTTGAGGAGGCGCTCGCCCTCGTGTCGCCGCCACCGCGGCCACGGGCGAAGCGGGAGCCGCAGCGCCGTCTCCCCATGATGATCGACGGCCACGCGGTGGAGGTCGGACGAAGCGCCGCCGAGAACGACGCCCTGCTTCGGCGTGCCGCACCACACGATATCTGGCTTCATGCGAAAGGCGCCGCCGGGTCGCACGTCATCGTTCACCGAGGCGGCCGTCAGGCAGTACCCGACAGCGTTGTCGAGGCGGCCGCCCGGCTGGCGGTGCGTCACTCGAAGCTTCGCGGTGAGCGGCGGGCCGAGGTCACGGTCGCCGAGGTCCGCAACGTCCGCAAGCCCAAGGGCGCGCCCCCGGGCCTGGTTCGTGTCGTGGAAGCGGATACACTCACGGTGTCCATGGATCCCGGGAGGCCGACGTGACACTCAACTCCGTGTTCTTTCATGTCGTTCGCTTCGTGGCCATCGTCCCGGCGATCGTCCTTCACGAGGTCGCGCACGGCTACGTGGCGTGGCGTCTCGGCGACCCGACAGCGCGGGACCGCGGTCGACTCACGTTGAACCCCATTGCCCACATCGACCTGTTCGGCACGATCCTTCTGCCGATCCTGCTTCTTGTGCTGCGCACCGGCTTTGTGTTCGGCTACGCCAAGCCGGTCCCGGTCAACCCGTCCTTCTTCCGCAACCGCTCGCGCGGGATGCTCTGGGTCGCCGCCGCGGGACCTCTCACCAACGCGCTGCTTGCCGCCGCAACAACGCTCCTCGGCCGCCTCGTGCTTCTCGTCGTGGATCCCTCCTTCCTTCTCCAGACATCGATGGCCGCCGGGCTTCTGCGCACTGTGATCGCCCTTCTCTACTTCTTCGTCGTCTGGAACCTCGTCCTCGCCCTACTCAACCTGATCCCGATCCCGCCGCTCGACGGCTCCCGCATCCTCGCACATTTCCTCCCGGCCGAGGGCCGCCGCGCCATGGCGTCGATCGAGCGCTACGGGTTCTTCCTTCTCATCGCCCTGCTCGCCCTGGGAGTCCTCGACCGCATGTTCCTGTTCGTTGTCGGAGGCTGGGACTCGTTGCTCGGCCCAAGGTGGCAGGCCGTCCTCATTGAGTGGCTGCGTACACTCGGCCTCTGATCCCGGAAGCGTCCTTGCCCATGCCCGTTCGATCGCCTACAATCCTCGAAGCCATATCGCCGATCCAGAAAGGCTTTCCGTGATACCAACCGAGCCAACGTTCAACATCGAGGAGAAAAGCGACACTCAGGTCGTCCTTCGCGTGGAGATTCCCGCAGAGGCGATGCAACAGGCCCTCGAGGCGACCTACGACCGCTACGCGCAGGGCGCCAGGGTTCCCGGCTTCCGAAAAGGGCGCGTGCCGCGCGAGTACCTTGAGTCGCGCTTCGGCGCCGAGGAGTTCGCCGCGGAGACGCAGGACGACGTCCACGAGCGGTACGCGAGACGTGCGCTGAAGGACCTTGATCTCCGCCCCGTTGCCTCGCCACGACTCACGCCAGGCGCCTGGCAACCGGGTCAGCCGTACACGTTTCGCCTCGCCGTACCGACGTTCGCCGAGATCGTCGTCCCGGAACTCCACGGCCTCGAGATCGAGGTGCCCGCGATCCCCGCTGTAGGGGAGAGCGACATCGAGGACGCGCTGCAGAGCCTTCGCTGGAGGTTCGCCACCCTCCACGAGAAGCCCGCCACTGAGCCGGTCGCTGCCGACGACGTCGCCCGGCTCGGCCGCGGCGAGGCATCGTCGCAGCTGCGCGTCGACCCGGCGACACCGCTCGGCGCAGACCTCATCGGCCGCCACGTGGGCGAGGAGATCGCCGTTCCTGGAAGCGACCCGAACGACGACGCCACCCCCCCGCTGCGCCTTCTCGCTGTGCACAGCGCCACGCTTCCCGAGGCGGACGACGAGCTGGCGCGCATCGCTGGATACGACTCGCTCGACGCGCTGCGCGAGCATCTCGATGGTGCGCTGCGCCGCCATCGAGAGGAGCGTGCCCTGGACGCCAAGCGCGGCGCCCTCGTCGAGCGGCTCCTCGACGCCGCGGAGTTCCCGCTGCCCGAGCTTCTCCTCGACGAGATCGTTGAGCGCGAGATCGCCGAGCTTCGCGACCGCCTCGCCGAGGAGCGCCCGCCGGCCAGCCTCGAGGACGCCCTGGCGGAACGTAACGAGGACGAGGCGTCCCTCCGTGTCTCCCTGCGCGGGACAGCGACGCGGCGGTTGCGCCGGGATCTGCTGCTCGGAAAGGTGCTGGAGGAAAGCGGCGTCTCCCTGGACGACGCGGCCCTCGAAACCCGGGCGAGCGAGGTGGCAAAGGCGGAGGGGGAGAACCCGATGAAATACATCGCTCGGCTGAAGGCCGAGGAGAGATGGGAGGACTACCGCCGCGCCGAGGCAACAGCCGATGCCCTCGACCGGCTGTTGGAGCAGGTCACCGTCCGCGAGAAGGAGACCGAATGAGATCGCAAATCCCGTTTGTCATCGACGGAACCGGCCACTCTGAGCGGCACTACGACATCTACTCCCGTCTCCTTGAGGACCGCATCGTGTTCCTGCGCCATCCCATCGACGACGAGGTAGCCAACGTCGTCATCGCGCAGATGCTGTTCCTTGCGGCCAAAGACCCGTCGAAGCCACTCAACCTGTATATCAACTCCCCCGGAGGCTCCGTCACCGCCGGGCTCGCCATCTACGACACCATGAGGTTCGTGTCCTGCGATGTGGCAACGATCTGCCTTGGGCAGGCGGCGAGCATGGGAGCACTGCTCCTCGCCGCCGGCGCTCCCGGCAAGCGCTCATCGCTACCCAACTCTCGGATCCTGATACACCAGGTGTTCGGCGGCGCGCAGGGACAGGCGAGCGACGTGAAGATCCAGACCGAGGAGCTGCTTCGGTTGCGCGATCGCCTCATCGCCATCTACGCCGAACATACCGGCAAAACGGCGAAGCGCATCGCCAAGGACACCGATCGCGACTACTTCATGTCCGCCGAGGAAGCACTGGAGTACGGTCTCATCGACCGCATCATCCCGCCAAGAGCGACGAGCTAGCGCCCCACGCGCACCATGGCCCCGCTGGGGCTGTAGCGAAGGATCGCCTCGGGAAACGCGAGCACCGACGCGTACACCCAGATCTGTCGCCCCTCGAGCTCGACCCCGACGCGCAGGCACCCTTCGAGGTCGCGAAACACCCCGGCGCGAGGCAGAAGCACGCCCGACGCACCCGATCGCCAACTCGCCCCCGCCACCAGCCCCCAGGCGTCGCCCACGAGCCACTCGATCGAGGCCCGAGTCTCCCACGCGTCCCCCGTTGACTGGGCGCTGGCGTCGACGAGCAGCCGCTCACCCGCCGCCAGATGCAGCGCCGCAAGGAGCCGCTCGGGTGTGCCGGTCGCAAGATCGATCGCGCCGGAGACGGTGGCCTCCCCTCCCGCGATGACGCTTCGCGCCTCCCACTCGAGCGGCCCCGTTTCGTGCGACAACAGGTCCACCGGCAGGGCAACTCGAACCTCCTCCGCGTCGCGGATCCATCCGTAGGAGAAGCGAAGGTGGGTCAGTGCAGCCATCGACAGATCGTAGCTTCCGGTGACCCCGGGCCCGCGTTCACCGACGCGGTGAACGTCGAACTCGATGGGGGCAAGCGCGCCGGCGTCGAGATCCAACCCCCCGCCGAGCTCGGCGCGCCATCCCCCCTCGGCGAACAGCTCCCATGCCACCCGATGGACCGGCTCGCGCAGGTCGAGCAGCAACGGGCTCGTTGATGTCGCCCGCGCCAACTCGTAGGACACCCTTCCCCTGGCCCACTCCGCAACCACTTCCACGGTCCCCGCAAGGCGGTCGTTCGACGTGTCGGAGGTGAGGTAGCGACTCGCCTCCACGGTCACCGTGCGCTCGACCACCAGCCCGCCGAGCTCCAGCGGCACGGCGGCGGCCGTGAGCCCGCCACTGCCGCGGAACACTGCCTCGGGGATCTCTTCTCCTGCAGTCCATTCCCGGTACTGCCCTGCGGTCAGCCGCGGCACCAGCTTCCAGCCACGAAGCTCGATCCCGGCGCCGGTGAGCGCCAGCTCCGGGGCGCGCTCCGTGTAGCGGATCGACGCCTCGTCCTCCTCGCGCTCCCGGCGCGCCGCAAGGCTCACCGCCCACGGCCCCGAGAGCCCTGCGGCATCCACAGCGTAGGCAAGTTCCTCTGCGTCGCCCCGCTGCTCGTAGGCCGCCTCTCCCCCGACCGTCCACTCCCCGCCAAGCGCGACATCGTGCGCGATCGACACCTGGTACAGCCGTTCGCCCACCTTTGCGGGGAACGCATACACACGCGCTCTCCCGCTGTGACGGCCAACGCCGTAGCGCACGTCCGCCCCGAGGCCGAACTCGACAAACCGAGAGAACGCGTCGAAGAGCAGCGACCCGTACGTGCGCTCGCCGAGGAAGAACGGGAGGTTCCACTTGAGGAACCACCCCCGAAGGTCGCTTCTCCCGATCGCCGGGAACAGCGGGCTCTCGAGCGCCTCCTCGAGCGGCTGCACGTAGACCGGCAACCAGAACACCCCCACCCCGTAGATGCGGATCGTCAGGTCGAACGCCACCACCAGCCGATCCGGCAGCAGCCGCATCCTCCCCGCCTCCAGGACGTACGGCTGCGCCGCCGGGTCTCCGGCGCAGCAGTCGCAGGTCGTTAGCGTCGCCTCCTCCAGCTCGATGGTCGCCGCTTCTCCCTCTGAGCCAAAGGCCACGGTGCCCGCGGCCCCCTCGAACACGATCACCTGCTCCTCGCCGAGGGAGTTCACGAACCGACTGCGGCCACGAAACCGCTCCGCGGAGATGTCGCGCGTGGCGAGCGCCCCTCCCGCCTCCTCGAGGCGAACGTCGATGCGCGCCCCCGCCAAGCTGACCTCGTCGCCTACCTCCACGAGTACCTCGCCACTCGCGACAAGCGTCCAGTTGCCGTCGTCACCTCGATCGAGGGTCACCACGTCGGCAAGGACGATGATCTCCTCGTAGGCCAACCGCACCCCACCGGACGCCCGCACGTGTGTCCCGTCCGCCGACACGTGGAGCTCATCGCTCTCTACCGTCACCGGCAGCTCATCGCAAAAGGCGATCGGTCCCACGAGGAGCGCCACCACCCCTCCGATGAACGGGATCGCCCGACGCACGCGCCCCCACAGGTCGCGCGAGCTGAGGCGATCGAGGCGCACGAACAGCGCCGCGCCCATCGAGCCGAAGATGATGTTCGGCAGCCATGCGGCGGCGGCCGCCGGGATGATCCCCCGCTCCCCCAGCGTTCCCATCCACAGGAAGACCCCCTGGTACGCCCCCACGAGAAGGAAGCTCAGGACGATCCCCGCGGCGCGGCTTCGCCAGCCGAAGATCAGGCTGATCGAACCGCCGAGGAGCACGAACACCAGCGTGGCCAGCGGGATCGCCACCTTGCGGTGACACTCGAGGATCAGCCGATCCGCCGGTAGGCCCCGCGACCTCAGCAGGGAGATCCGCTGGGCCAGCTCTGTGATCCCCATCTCCGTCGGCTGCCGCGACTGCACGAAGAAGTCCGCCGGCGTCGCCTCCACCGGGATGGTCAACGACTCGAACGTCGCCGTGTGGACCAGCTTGCCGGCGTCGTCCACGCCGTAGACTCGTCCGTCCTCGAGCGCCCACGCGTCGCCCTGCCACGTCCCTCGCGCCGCGGAGATGATGGTGACGCTCGCGTCCTGCAGCCGGAACAGCTTGCCTACATGATCGTACACCAGGACATCCGAGAGGGATCCGTCCTCCTGGTTGTAGCGCCTTGCGTACAGCACCTCGCCCTCCGGCCCCTTGAAGAACGTGTCAGACTGCAGACGCGGCGCCCCTTGGCGGTAGATGAGGGACAGGTACGCCCGCTGGAACGCGTGCTCCGAGGAAGGAACGCCCCAGTTGTAGAGGGCGAAGTCCGCGGCCGCGACCACAAGCGAGACCAGCAGCAGGGGGAGAAGCACCCTGCGCAGCGAGATCCCCGCCGCCTCGAGGGCGATGATCTCGCGGTCGTGCGCCAACCTGCCCAGACCGATGAACATCGCGAACAGCCCGCTCACGGGAAGGGCAAGAACCACAAGACTCGGAAGCTTGAGGACCAGCAGGCGGACCAGCAGCCCCAACGAGACGCCGCGATCCACGACGAGCTCGGAGAGGTTGATGATCAGGCTGAGCATGATGAACAGCACCAGGCCGAACAGCGCGACGAGGAAAGGCCCCACCATCTCACGAACGACGTAGCGATCGCATGTGCGGATCCTCATCTCCAGAGAATCATACCGGATTCCTTGTTCCGCCTCCCGCGCGTCTCCACGATCGGCTTCGCGGCATCCGGCCCACTGCGCTCACTCCTTTGATCGCTCTTCGGCCATCACGTATAGTCTTCGAGAGAGATGCGAAACCGCGTTCTGATCGAGACATGGGGTTGCCAGATGAACCTTCATCACTCCGAAGGGATCGCCGGCGTCCTCGAACGCGCCGGGTACTGCATCGTGGACAGCCTCGATCGAGCCGACGTGGTGCTGTTCAACACCTGCACTGTCCGCCAGAAGGCTGAAGACAAGGCAATCTCCCGCATCGGCGCCGTCGCCAAGATGAAGGCGGATCGCCCCCTGCTTCTCGGGGTCGGCGGGTGCATGCCGCAGGTGCGCGGCGCCTCGCTTCTCGACCGCCTACCGGAGGTCGACTTCCTGTTCGGATCAGGGGACATCGCGAGCCTGCCCCGGCTGATCGAAGCCTCTCGCAGCGGCCGGCGCGTCGCCCACCTGCCGGCCCCGACCGGGATCGAGACGCTCCCCCACCGGCGCGCCGCCGGCGTCCGCGCCGCGGTCACCATCACCGAGGGCTGTTCGTCGTGTTGCTCCTACTGCGTTGTCCCCCAAGCACGTGGCCCGCTGCGCAGCCGCCCTCCCGGCGCGGTCATCGCCGAGGTCGAGCGCGCGGTAGACCAGGGATTTGTCGAGATCCTGTTGCTCGGCCAGAACGTGGATTCCTACGGCGTGGATCGCCCGGAGTACGGGACGTTTGCCGCGCTTCTAGAGAGGGTTGCCGCCGCCGGTCCTCGACGCGTCCGCTTCACCTCGTCGCATCCGCGCGACCTGTCTCAGGAGGTCATCGACGCCGTGGCCGCCTCCCCCGTCCTCTGCAACCACCTCCACTTGGCGTGTCAGTCCGGGAGCGATACGATGCTTGCGACGATGAACCGCGGCTACACACGCGCGGAGTTCGTGGACATCGTTCGACGTGCCCGGATCGCCGTCCCGGGGATCAACGTGACGACGGATCTCATCGTCGGCCATCCGGGAGAGACCGAGGAGGATTTCCTGGAGACGCTACGCCTTGTCGAGGAGGTGCAGTTCGGAGCGGCGTTCGTCGCTGCCTACTCCCCGCGACCCGGGACACGAAGCGCGCTCCTCGAAGACGATGTTCCCGCGGCGGAGAAGTCCGCACGGCTTCAGCGGGTCCTCGACCGCCAGCGCGAGATCGCCGGCGCGGCGAACGCCCGTCGGATCGGGGAGACGGTCGAAGTGCTGATCGAGGGCCCGGCGCGAGGCGGCGGATCGTGCGGACTCACCGACGACCACCGAATGGTCGTCGCCGCCGAGCCGATCACACCCGGACGGCTCGTCCGGGTGACCATCGAAGCGGCCACGCCGTCCGCGCTGCGCGGGCGGGCGGCGATGCCGGTCGGAGTGGAGGGGTGAGATGATCGTCACTGTGACGCTGAACCCAGCGATCGACAAGGTGTACTGGGTGGATCGCCTCAAGATCGGTGAGGTTACCCAGGAGGAGTTCATCACCCGAGCCTACCGCAGCAGCACCTCGGCCGGCGGCAAGGGCGTAAACGTCTCGATCCTCCTCGCCAGGCTCGGTGTGGAGAACGTCGCCATGGGCTTTGTCGGCGGACACACGGGGCATGTGGTCGTCCGGGACCTTCGAGACGAAGAGGTGACCACGAACTTCGTCTGGATCCGTGGAGAGACGCGGACCAACGTCACCGTGCTCGAGAAGGGCCGCGAGCACATCCCGATCAAGGTCAACGAGGCGGGAATCCCCGTCAGCGACTCGGAGATGGATCGGTTCATGCGCCGGTTCTGCCGGCTGGTGCGTCGCGCCAAATGGGTGATCCTTGGCGGCAGACTTCCCCCCGGCGCGGATGTCGGAACCTACTACGAGCTGGCGCGCATCGCCAAGGAGGCGGGAGCGCGCGTTGTCATCACCGCGGGCGGCGACCCGTTGGTCCGCTCCCTCGCCGCGTGTCCCTACCTGGTCAAGCCGGACATCCGCTCGGAAAGGGTGTTCGACGGCGCAAGCCTGGCAACGCTCGACGAGATCATCACCGTCGGACGTGGGATGGTGTCCTGCGGCGTGGAGATGATCATCATCTCCCACGACGTGACCGGCGACATCGTGATCACGCGTGACGCCGTATGGGAGATCCACGCCCGCGTAAAGACGACCAAGTTCCGCAACCTTGTCGGAGCGGACGACGCCCTGGTCGGCGGAGTGGTCTACAAGCTGTGGAAGGGGGCCCCCGTGGACGAGGCGCTGCGGTTCGGCATGGCCGCGGGGATCCTCAGCGCCGAGAGCGACGAGAAGATCTGCCGGGAGATCGACAAGATCGACGAGGAGATGAAGAACATCGAGGTTCGTACGCTGTAGCCCCGCCAAGGAGGCGACATGAAGGTCCGAGAGATCATGACCAAGGACTTGACGTCCATCGAGGCCGACGCCCCCTTGCGTGAGCTGATCTTCGTCCTCGACAACGCCCGCATGCCGAACATCCCGATTGTCGACGACGACGGCAAGCTCATCGGCATCATCTCCGAGAAGGACGTCATCCGCGCGGCGCTGCCCGGCTACTTCGAGATGCTCCACAGCACCTCGTTCATCCCCGACATGAACCAGCTCGCTCGCAAGCTCGCGGAGATCGCCGACGAGCCCATCTCCCGCTACATGCAGACCGAGCCGCTGTACGTCTCGTGGAACGATGCCGTGCTCCAGGCCGCCGACCTCATCATCCGCCGCGGCCTCAAGAACCTACCGGTGGTGGACGACGAGATGCACCTCATCGGCCGGATCAAACGCATCGATCTCCTCAAGCACTACGTGTAGATGGACGGCGCGATCTCGTGGGCCCTGCTCGGACTCTCGATCCTCGATGTTGTGACCGGAGACGGTTCCACGCGCCTGATCGACGGCCGACGCGCCGAACCGCCCGAGGCCATCGCCGACGCGGTGCCGGTGGCGAGTTTCGGCCGTCCTGTCCCATCGGAGCGGCCCCACATCGACGTTCGCCTTCTTGCACGAACCGTCCTTCCGTGCCTTCCGGCGCACGATCTGGCGACGATCGCGCGCGCACTTCGCGTTCGGGAGACACACGACGAGGCAGAGCGCCTCGCGTGCGTGCTCTACCGACTCCTCGAGCGCGTTGCAGAGACCCAGAGCGCTGATCTCCGGGCGCTGCTCGGCGGGCTTCTGCCGCCGGAACTGGCCGAGCTTCTCCGCCGCGTACCGCGGCCGCCGAGGGTCGCCCCAACGCCCCGAACCGAGCCCGGCACACCGGACACTCGCCAGGAGCTCCCCGCACCCTCCCTGGAGGAGGCGCTCGCGCCAACCGGCCCGATCGCCGCGCAGCTCCCCGCGTTCGAGGACCGCGAAGGCCAGCGGCAGATGGCCATCGAGGTCGCCCGAGCCCTCGACGGAGGCAACACCCTCGCCATCGAGGCCGGACCGGGAACCGGAAAGACGTTCGCCTACCTCGCCCCGTTGCTGCTGCGGCTGCGCGAGAATCCCCACGCCCGTGCCGTGGTCTCCACGCGCACCCGCCACCTCCAAGAACAGCTGTTCACCAAGGACCTGCCGCTGCTTCTCCGCTGCCTTGCCCCGCATGTGCGCATCGCTCTGCTGAAAGGGCGTGACAACTACCTCTGTCTGCGGCGCTGGCAGATCGCCGTGGGAGAGCTCGTCGCCGGGCTGGATCGCGAGCTCGTCCACGAGCTGGCCCCGGTCGCCACGTGGCTCGTGGAGACCGAGACCGGCGACATCGAAGAGAACACGGCGTTTGTCACGAGCCCCGTCCGAGACCGCCTATGGCAGGCCCTCCGTGACGATGGACGACACTGCGTGGCCCAGGCCTGCCCGTTCGTGAACGACTGCTTCTCTTTTCTGGCTCGGCGTCGGGCACAGGCAGCGCAGCTGGTGGTCGTCAACCACGCCCTGCTGCTCGCCGATGCCCGCCTCCGCCACCGCATCCTCGGCTCCTACGAAGCGCTCGTCATCGACGAGGCGCACGCGCTCGAGGACGTCGCCCGTGCGGCGTTCACCCACACCCTCACCCGCCGTTCGCTCGACGCCTTCCTCTACGAGATCACGGGCGGCGCGCGGCGGCGCGGCGGGTGGCTCGGCCGCGCCGCCCCGTCCCTCGCGCCGCCAATCCGCACCGAGATCGAGGAGCACGCCCGCGCCGTGCGCACCTCGGGCGAGCGGTTGTTCCGCCGCCTTGAGGAAGAGCTTCCCGCGGAGGTCCGCACCCGCATCGAACAGCCTGTGGACGTGCGCCCCGCAGACGCGCTGCACCGAGACGCGGTGCGGCGGCTGCACGACGCACTCGATGCCGTGGACGAAGCGGTCGACGACGACGAGCTACGCGCCGAGGCGGCAAACCTCGTTTCCGAGGCCGACGAGTACGGAGAGCTGCTCGACATTCTCCTCGCCCCCCCAGGCGAGGACGCCGTCCCCTGGTATGAGCGGCGCAACGGAGGAATCGCCCTGCACACATCGCCTCTCACGGTAAGCCGCCTCCTCGGCGAGACGGTTCTCGCCGATCTCGACGCCTTGCTCCTCACCTCGGCGACGCTCACCCCGAGCCGTGATCCCGGATACCTCCGCGACGCCTTGGGCCTTGACCGCGCGCCGGGCGAGCTCACGCTCTCCGAGGCGCCGCCCGCGTTCTCGTACGAAGATCGCATGCAGATCCTCGTGCCGCAGCATCTCCCTCCCGTCGACGGAGACCTCGACGCCCACGCCGCAGCGCTCGCCCGGTTGATCGAGAGGATGCTCCAGCAACTGTCCCGCAAGACGCTGGTGCTGTTCACCTCCTATCGGCTACTGAACGCGGTGCGGGACCGCCTGCACACCGACGCGGACGTGCTCGCACAGGCGCCGGGCCGTGGACGATCTCAGCTGATCGCCAAGCTGCGCTCTGCCAAGCAGCCGGCGGTTCTCCTTGGCGTCGACAGCTTCTGGGAGGGCGTTGACCTGCCGGGAAGCGACCTGGAGCTTCTGGTGATCACCCGCCTGCCGTTCCCCGTGCCGTCCGATCCGATCTTCGCGGCGCGTGCAGACCGTATGAGATCCGAGGGTGGCGATCCGTTCGCCGCCCTGTCCCTTCCCCGCGCGGTGCTCCGGCTGCGCCAGGGCGTCGGCCGGTTGATCCGAACGGCCGCCGATCGGGGAGCGGTGGTGATCACAGACGACCGGCTGTGCCGCCGCCCGTACGGCACGATGTTCGCGGACGCCCTGCCGGTGCCGCTGTGTGCTGTGGCCAACGGGCCGGAGCTTCTCACGCGGCTCGATCTCTGGTTTGCCTCCAGCGGCTCCGCTGCCCTCGAGGATTGACTTCGTTTCGCACCGGAGCTAAAATGCCACGACAAACCGATGTTTCCCGTTTGTCCACCCAAGTCTAGAACGTATGAATGTTTCCGTGGTGGTGCCGGCCTACAACGAGGCCAGTCGGATTGGAGCGGTCCTTGAGCCGCTCGTAGCCTGTAAGGAGATCGGCGAAATCATCGTCGTCGACGATGGTTCGGATGATGGCACGAGTGAAGTCGCTGTCCGATTCCCGGTCCGACTGGTGCGTCTCGATGCGAATCGTGGCAAGGCGGCGGCCCTTGACGAGGGCGTCCGTGCAGCGAAGAACGACGTGCTGCTGTTCCTCGATGCGGACCTCGTGGGGCTCAAGGCCGACCACGTTCGCCGCATGCTCGATGCCTACCGAACCGGCGAGCTCGACATGGTCGTCGGGGTGTTCTCCAACGGTCGGATGAACACCGACCTGGCGCAGAAGATCAACCCGTTTGCCTCGGGGCAGCGCGTGTTGCCGCGCCGGCTGTGGGAGCGGGCCAAGGAAAACATCGAGGAGATGGACTACGGGATCGAGATCGCGCTTTCGAGACTCGCCGCCAAGGAAGGCTGGCGCAAGGACAAGGTCAAGCTGGACGGAGTGACGCACGTCTTGAAAGAAGAGAAACGCGGGTTCGCTGCCGGTGTGTGGGACCGACTGAAGATGTATCGGGACATGGTCAAGTGGCTGGTGAAGAAGATCTAGAGCTGACCATCGTCCTTGCCCACCCCCGAGCGACGCTCGGTGTGGTCGCCTCCAACGGAACCTTGAAGCTCCCGAGCAGCGGGATGCATCGGAGTGATCGACCTCTGTCTGCAATGGGGTGAAGCACCAGTCCCTGCGCCGGTCGATCGGAGAACCCTCCGGGATAAGGAGCGAAGTGGCGTGTTGATCCAATGGCTGACGTTTGCACTGGCCTCGGTTGCCGTCGTTTTCGCCGGGATTCGTCTCGCCTCGTTTGGCGACGCCCTCGGCAAGCGTCTGGGAATCGGCCAGGGATGGGTCGGCCTCCTGTTCCTGGCAACCGTGACGTCGATCCCGGAGCTGACAACCACCGTGACCGGCGCCACCATCGGCGCCCCGAACATCGCTCTGGGCAACGCGCTGGGCAGCAATCTGTTCAACGTCGCCATCATCGCGTTCGTCGACATCCTCCTTCTGCGCCGCGGCACGCTGCTGCGCAAGGTGCGCTACTACCACGTCGCCAGCGCCGGTGTGGCCATCGTCCTCACCTCACTCGCTATGCTTGGGATCGTGCTGGAGACCCGCCCCATCTTCTTCGGCATCGGGCCGATCACCCTGGCGATCCTGGTGGGCTACATCGCCGGCGTGTTCCTTCTTTTCCACGTGGAGAAGCGGGAGGCACCGCCCGAGCCATCCGAGGGCAAGCCGCGGTCGACACGTGCAGCATCCATCGGTTTCGCCGTATGCGCGGCGATCATCATCGTCTCGGGGGTCTTTCTGGTGCGCGCGGCCAAGGAGATCGCCACGTCAACTGGGCTGTCCTCGTCGTTCATGGGTGCCGTACTGGTGGCGATCGTCACCTCTCTGCCGGAGCTTGCCACCTCCATCGGCAGCCTGCGGCTGAAGGCATACGACATGATCATCGGCAACCTCTTCGGCTCCAACATGTTCAACATCCTGACAGTGTTCTTCGCCGACCTCGCGTTCCGCAGAGGCAGCCTGCTCGCGTCACTCGGCGACGGAGCCACGGATCAACTGGTCCTCGGCATGCTGGGCATCGCCATTGCCGGCGTCGCCATCATCGGGATCGGAGCCCGCAGCCGCCGAACGCTCCTGACCGTCGGCGTCGACGCGGCGCTGATCCTGGCAATCTACCTCGGTGCGACGGCGCTTCTCGTGCACCGAGGGGTGAACCTCTAAAACGAAACAGGTGGTGAGAGCTATGGAACTGACCGAGCTTCGAGAGCTGAGCATCGAACAACTGCAACAGCTCGGCCAAGAGAAGAAGATCGGCAACGCCGGGCAGTTGAGCAAGGACGACCTTCTTCGCGGGATCATGAGCGTCCTTGCTAAGGGCGGCAACCTGTCGTTCCACTCCGGGTACTTGGAGATCCTGCCCGACGGCTACGGGTTCCTGCGGGACGGCAACTGCCTGCCCGGTAGGAACGACATCTACGTGTCCCCCTCGCAGATCAAGCGGTTCGGCCTGCGCGACGGAGACGGCATCGGCGGACTGATCCGCGCCCCCAAGAACGACGAGCGGTATTTCGCGCTCCAGAAGGTCGAGGACGTCAACGACGAGCCGCCGGAACGATCGCGTCAGCGCCGCGAGTTCCGCGACCTCACGCCGCTGCACCCCAACACGTTCCTGCGTCTCGAACACGACCCCGAGGAGATCTCCACCCGCATCATCGACCTGTTCTCCCCCATCGGGAAGGGGCAACGCGGTTTGATCGTCTCCCCCCCGAAGGCCGGGAAGACCACGCTGCTGAAGCACATCGCACACGGGATCAACGCCAACCATCCCGACATCAAGCTGTTCGTGCTTCTCGTGGATGAGCGCCCGGAGGAGGTCACCGACTTCGCCCGCTCGATCCTGAAAGGCGAGGTCGTTGCGGCGACCTTCGATCTTGAGCCGCGCCATCACACCCGCATCTCCGAGTTGGTGACCGCGCGCGCCAAGAGACTCGTCGAGGAGGGACACGACGTGGTGATCCTCATGGACTCGATCACCCGCCTCGCCCGCGCGTACAACCTCTCCATCGCCCCCTCCGGCAAGCTCCTCTCCGGCGGCATGGACCCCACGGCGCTCTACAAGCCCAAGGAGTTCTTCGGTGCGGCGCGGAACATCGAGGAGGGAGGAAGCCTCACGATCATCGCCACCGCGCTCGTCGACACCGGCAGCAAGCTCGACCAGGTCGTGTTCGAGGAGTTCAAGGGCACCGGCAACATGGAGCTCATCCTCGATCGTTCCCTGCAGAACAAGCGGATCTTCCCTGCCATCGACATCGAGCCCAGCGGAACGCGAAAGGAAGAGCTGTTGCTCTCCGAGAAAGCGTTGAACCGCGTCCACATCCTGCGTAAGATGATGAGCGAACTGGGTGACACGCAAGCCGCCCTCGAGTTCGTGAAGAGCAAGATGGTGGCGACGAAAGACAACGAACAGTTCATCGAGTTGATGAGCAGTGACTAGTCAGAAACCCATCAGGAAGGACCGGGTCGCGATGGTCGCCGTGCTCGTCGTTGCGGCGATCCTCCTTCCCCTTCTCCTTCGCTCCGGCCCGGCGGCTGTCGATACGCCGCCGCCCGAGGAGGACGGCACACTCGCCGCAGAGGAGACGGACGCGCTCGCCGATCTGGGCGAGCCGCTCGCGGTCACCGCGACCGACCCCTACGAGATCTTCGAGCATCGGGTCGCGGAAGGGGAGACCCTCGCCGAGATCGCCGACCAACTCGGCGTCACAGTGGAGCAGATCCGGCTCAGCAACCGCCTCGCGCCCGATCAGTCACCGCGGCCGGGAGAAACGCTGCGGGTTCCGGCCAACGGCTTCCTTCACCTCATCCAATCCGGCGAGACGCTGAGCGACCTGGCAAACGCCTACGGCGTCCCGGTCCAGGAGCTGGTCGAGGTCAACGCGGTCATCGACCCTGCCAGGATCATCGCCGGCGATTGGCTGATCGTGCCCGCGTCTCCCGACGAGGTGGCGGTCAACGTGTCGCTTGCGCTCACCTCGAACGTGGAGTTCGCGTGGCCGCTGCGTGGAGAGGTGCTGTCGACCTTCGGCTACCGCGATCACCCCGTGCTCGGAACCTACCACCACCACAACGGCATCGACATCGACGTTCCGGAGGGAACGCCGGTGGCAGCCTCGGCCGCCGGCCGCGTCGTTCAGGTGGGGGACGAGGAAGGGATGGGACGTGTCATCTACATGCTCCACGCCGGAGACTTCTACACCGTCTACGGGCATCTGTCCGAGACGCTGGTGGCCGCCGGCGACGCCGTGGCCGCCGGAGAGCGGATCGCCCTTTCGGGGAACACCGGCCTGTCCACGGGTCCCCATCTGCACTTCGAGATCCGTCACGGAGCGGAGTTCCCCGTCGACCCCCTGAAGTACCTCCCCTAGTACCATGTCTCGCCTGTTGATCGAGGGCGGCGCGCGGCTGTCGGGCTTCGTTCCCGTGGACGGGGCCAAGAACGCGGCGCTTCCGGCGCTGGCGGCGTCGCTTCTCACCGATGAGCCCGTTGTCCTCTCCCGCGTTCCCCACTTGCGCGACGTCGCCATCATCCTCGACATGATCGAGGCCCTCGGCAAGGGCGTGGTGCGCAGCGGTGACTCGGTGGAGGTCCTCCACGGGACCCGGCTCCGTGGCGACGCTGACTACCGCTACGTTCAGCAGATGCGCGCCTCGTTCCTTGTCCTCGGGCCGTTGGTCACGCGGCTCGGGCGCGCCCTGGTCCCCCTGCCCGGAGGGTGCAGCATCGGCCCTCGACCGATCGACCTGCATCTCAAGGGTCTCGAGCGGCTCGGGGCGCGGGTGCGACGTCTGGACGGCAGCATCGAGGTGTCTGCCGACCGGCTCGTCGGAGCGCCCATCCGTCTTGCCTATCCCTCTGTGGGAGCCACCGAGCAGCTTCTCATGGCCGCCGCCCTTGCCGACGGCGACACAACACTCGCCGGCGCCGCCGTGGAGCCGGAAGTCCTCGACCTCGCAGCGCTGCTGCAAAAGATGGGCGCCCGCGTCAGCCGCCGCGACACGACCTTCCTGATCCGTGGAGTCCCTGAGCTCGGCGGCGCCCGCCACCGGATCATCCCCGACCGCATCGAAGCGACGACCTACCTGCTTGCTGCGGGCATCACCGGCGGCGAGGTGACCGTTGGTGACGCCCGGCCCGACGACATGCAACACGTGCTGGCCACGCTTCGAAGCTGCGGCGGCGAGGTCACGGTCGACGGATCGTCGGTGGGGGCGACGTTCCCCTCTCGACCGCGCCCGCTCGATCTCTCCACCGCGCCCCATCCCGGATTCCCCACAGACCTCCAGCCGCCGCTCATCGCCTTGCTTTGCCTCGCCGAGGGCACAAGCTGCATACGGGACAC
>Ga0272441_10007322_pt1 | contig 17984 bp, 12 predicted proteins | sample SSMProp6N_FD_193582 | JGI IMG/M metagenome (GOLD analysis project Ga0272441, IMG submission 193582) | Marine sediment archaeal communities from Little Sippewissett salt marsh, Falmouth, MA, United States - SSM-Prop-6N | ecosystem: Environmental > Aquatic > Marine > Wetlands > Sediment ... | reverse complement strand
ATGAACCTCCCCTGCTGGAATTATCGGACACACTCGATGCCGCCAATGTAGATCTCAAGGGTTTTTCTGAATCCCTCTATGCAAGTCTTAACGCAGGACGTCTGAAACCGGTCCTGAGGACGCTCAGAATTCTGAAAGATCGCGGCGTCTGGTTTGAACTGACCGCCCTCATCGTCCCCACCTATAACGATGACCTGGAGATGGTCAAGAACATGTGTCACTGGATCCTCGAAAATCTGGGGGCCGATTATCCCCTCCATTTCTCCCGCTTCTATCCACGGTACAAACTGACCCACCTGCCCCCCACGCCCATCACCTTCCTGAGGAAGGCGAGACAGACAGCAATGGAGATGGGAATTCACTATGTATATGTGGGGAATATAGCGTCGGCGGAGTCGAATCATACCTACTGCCCCACCTGTAAGAAAAAGATCATTGAGCGCCGGGGATACACCATAGAACATGTCGGGATACGGGGAGGACGGTGTGTCTATTGCAATGAACCCGTTGCCGGTGTCTGGGAATAACCGAAGGGGGAAACACAACCGCTCGCAGAGGATATGATGGGGGACCCTTCTTGACAACGACAGTATCATTGCTTACAATACATTTATATCCTTGAATATGACACTGTGCCACACCGTATCTCTTTTCCCCTTCCACTATATTCACATGCCACCTCATCGTACCATGGAATGGAGGGGTTTTCAGAGAGGATACACGAGCACATAGAGGGAGGACATAATGGAAGCAAAAGAGACATATCGCTGTGACGGATGCGGCGAGGAAATCGAGATTAAGGACAGAGAAATACACGAAGCGGAATGCCCCGGCCTGCACGGACTGGATCCCTGTCGCAAGACAGACACCGCCGAACATGCCAGAGGCGGTGATGATGATGACTCCTGTTATGACGGCAGAGAAGGCAAGATATAGGCAATTCCTCCTGCTGTTCCGGAAGGGCTGATGACGGCAACCGATCTGTCGCTGAACGACAACGGGGACCCTTGCACATTTCACTGCGCGGGCATGCATACATATGAGAAATATGGATACGCCGATCCTGAGAAGAGACATTCAGATGATCCCCGCCCAGTCGCAGGGGAGAAGAATGATTGCCTTTCTCGATCCTTATCGGCTCACAGAGGGCACCATAGCCCTCGACATGAGGCTGCTGCCCATACTGAAACTACTGGACGGCACACATACCCTGCAGGACATACAGATGGCCCTGATGCGCCAGCAGGGAGGAACCATGGTCCCGCTCTCCGAAGTGGAGTCATTCCTTGATGGTCTGGATCGGGCCTTTCTGTTGCAGAGCCCCCACTACGATGAAGGCATGAAGGCACTGCAGGAAGCATTCAACAGACTGGACCGGCGGTATCCCGTCCATGCAGGTAAAGCCTACGAATCAGATCCTGACAGGCTGCGACACGATATCGAAGATGCGGAGGGAGATCTGCCGCCCGACGACAGGATAGGCGCCGGCGATTGCATCACGGGAATTGTGGCCCCCCATATCGACATAGCAGTGGCCCGGCATACCTATGTTAACGTCTACAGGACCCTGAGAGAACGACATTTCGACCTCGTCATCATCTTCGGCATCAATCACCAGGTGCAGCAGGGGCTCTATTCCCTGTCTGAAAAGGACTATGTCACACCCTTCGGCACCATCCCAACGGACCGGGCCTTTATCGCCAGACTGCGGGAGGGACTCCCCGAAGGTACCCTGGCGCCGGATGACTTCGGACACAAGATGGAACACTCCATAGAATTTCAGACTATTTTTCTCCATCACTACCTGGGAGAATCCCTGACTATCGTTCCCATACTGTGCGGTGCTATCCATGAGTTCCTCTCCGACGGCAAAAACATCTGTAACGACAGGCGCTTTCGCGCCATGGTCGAACGGATTAACATGCTCATCGGGGAACGGGCGGGCGATGTGCTGCTCGTCTCCGGTGTCGATTTCTCACACGTGGGACCGAAATTCGGCCACCATACCCCCGCAGCGGCCATCCTGTCGCAGGCCATGTCCAGTGACCGGACCATGCTGTCACACATCGGCCGAGGCAGCGCGGAGGACCTTTTCGAACATGCCCTTACAACACAGGATCGGTACAATGTCTGCGGTCTCCCCGCACTTCTCATCTGTTCGCGGCTGTTGCGGGGCGACAGGGGAACACTCCTGTCGTACGACAGCTATGACGAAGCGGCGACAGACAGCGCCGTCACCTATGCCTCCATGGTCTTTTCCCGAACAGAGAGTCGAGACAGCAAACACGGATACATTTGATAATTGTTACAATGACCCCCGCTTATAATTTCGCCTTGACACCGCCATACCTTTCTAGTAATTATTAATGTTATTACTTCTGCTCCACGGACTCCCGCCTCACATCCCTCTCTGTGTTCCTTAAAAACGAAACAAGTGAGCACTCATTGATCCTTTGTTTTTGAAAATCCTGCAATCAAGAAAGGAGGTGACGACGTCTGGAGGACTGATACGTCCAAGGTTATTGTAATAAAACAATTAACTGCAACAAAAGGAGGAGATATAATGAAGCGATCAGTTCTTGCATTACTTGTCGTGTGCATAGCCGTCAGTCTCGTATGCGTGGGACCGGCTATAGGGGCAAAGAAGATATACCTGACCCTCGGTTCGGGGAGTCCCGGCGGAGTTTACTATCCCCTGGGTGGAGGCATGGCCGTCGTGGTCCAGAAGACCGTTGACGGTATCAGATGCGCCGCCGAATCGACGGGCGCATCGGTGGAAAACAGCCGTCTCGTCGGTGCCGGCGAATCAGACATGGGCATGGTCATGGGAAGCGTGGCCTACAAGGCAACCCAGGGTATGGCACCCTTTGACAAGAAAGAGCCCCTCGTCGCCCTCTTCCAGATGTACCCGGCACCGGAACACATCGTAACCACGGAGCAGTCGGGCATCAAGGGCTTTGAGGATCTCAAGGGGAAAAAGGTATCCATTGACGTCCCCGGCAGTGGATGTTCCACCATGGCAAAGGCCATGATGAAAGAGTACGGCTTCGATCTCGACAATGACGTCAAGCTCGCCAACCTGTCGCAGACAGAATCGGTGCAGGCACTGAAAGACGGCATCGTCGACGCCTGTTTTTTCAACTTTGCATATCCCGCATCAGCCGTTATGGATCTCAACGCCACGAGGGACATCGTACTCGTTCCCGTCAGTGGGGAGATGGCAGACAAGATAGTGAAGAAATACCCCTACTACCTGAAGACGACCATCCCCGGCGGGACCTATGACGACGTCGCCGACGATGTCCTCTGCATAGGGGATTCAAATGTCATGGTGGCCAACAAGGCCATGCGCGCAGATATCGCCTACAAGGTTGTCCATGCCATCTACACCAATGTTCAAAAGGGCAAGTACGCCCTGATAAACATTCACCCCATTGCGGCCCAGCTGACTCCGGAGAACGCGGTGAACAGCCCCGTTCCTCTGCATCCGGGTGCCAAGAAGTTCTTTGTCGAAGCGGGAGCATATAAATAATAATACCACACGAGCCCGGCCGATTTTACCGGTCGGGCATGTCTTTATATCTTATGATCTCGAGACATTTCATCACTATCGTTGTCTGTATACTCCTCGTGTGTGCAACGGGAACCGCCCGGTGCGCCGAGGAACAGAGTCTTTTTCTCCAGGTGATAAAACAACCCGAGGGGACAGTGCTCCTCGAATTTCCCGTCGCAGTGCAGGATCTTTTCTATATTGATTACACCCATTCATCGGACCACACACCGGTTCACGACATCTTTACCATCGATGACAGGGGGACGATCATTCTCATCGAAGAGGATTACGCATGGTACGGTGCCGGACTGGAGTTTCACCCCCGCGCCCAGGCGAACATCTCTTTTACCGGAGACAGGGTAAGGGTCTTTCTTGACAGGGTCTTTCCCCAGATTCCCCTCCGCGTCGGACGGGTGGCCGGGCACACACTGACATACAAAGACAGAACGATACCGCTTCTTACCATTGCAGAGGGGGGAGATCGGGTATGGATCGTGACGGTACACAAAGGAGGCACACGTGATCGACAATGAAGGAGACAGAGAAGCAGTAATCAACCAGAGAGAGACCCGATCCGAAGAGGAACTGGCAGCGATGCGCGCACAGGAGGTACTCCAGCAGTTCGAGCGGAAGCGTGCATATGCCGGCATCCCCGGTCTTGTCATAACGACCATGGCAATAGCCACATCCTGCTACCACCTGGTATATGCCTATTTCCATCCCTTTTTCGCCCTCGATCACCGGGCACTGCACTGGATGTTTATGACCGTCCTCGTCTTCTCCCTCTATCCCTTCTCCAAGAAGCGATCCCCCCTTACAAGGATGTCCATCTTTGACTGGATTTTTCTCATCGCCTCCGTGGCTATCTGCCTGTGGATCTTTATCTTTTCAACACCCATACTGAATCGTGCCGGTGCCTTCATTCCCATAGACGTGACCATGGGGACGGTCATGGTTATTCTGGTCCTCGAGGCATCACGACGGTCAACGGGAGTGGCAGTCCCCCTGATTGCAATCGTCTTTATATGTTACGCACTCTTCGGCCCCTGGCTGCCTGACGTCCTCGCCCACAAGGGGTACAGCATCAAGCGTATTTCCACCTATCTGGCACTTTCGACAGATGGCATCTTCGGTGTCCCCATCGGGGTCTCGGCAAATTTCATCCTCCTCTTTATCCTCTATGGGGCCCTCCTGAGAAAGACGGGCGCGGGACAGTTTTTCACCGATGTGGCCTTTGCTCTCACCGGCTGGACGCGGGGAGGACCCGCCAAGGCCGCCGTGGCCTCAAGTACCTTTTTCGGCATGATATCGGGCAGTTCCGTTGCCAACACCGTGACAACTGGATCATTCACCATCCCCCTGATGAAGCGAACGGGCTACCCCGCCCATTTTTCCGCTGGCGTTGAGGCCTCGGCGTCCACCATGGGGCAGATCATGCCCCCCATTATGGGTGCCGCAGCATTCATCATGGCCGAGTTTCTCTCCATACCCTATTACAAGGTCTGTATCGCCGCGGCCATACCGGCGTCACTGGCCTTCTTTTCCACTTTCATGCAGGTGCACTTCAGGGCCGTCTCACTGGGACTTGCCGGCCTCCCCAAATCAGACCTGCCCCGGATCAGAACGGCCTTTGCCGCGGGGTGGCACCATATCTTTTCCATATTCCTGCTCATCTATTTTCTCATGAGAAACTTCTCCCCTGAACGGGCCGTCTTCTGGGCCATCTGTGCAACTGTCGTATCGTCATTCATCATGAGTCTGATACGAAGACAATCTCCGCGGGAGTTTCTCATCCTCATCCTCGATGGTCTGAAAGAGGGAGCCACCGGGGCCGTCGAGGTGGCCGCCGCCTGTGCCGCCGCCGGTATCATCATCGGATGCATCACCATGTCGGGACTGGGTATCAAATTTTCTTCCCTCGTCGTCGACGCCTCGATGGGACATCTCTACCTGGCTCTGCCATTTACCATGATCGCCTGCATCTTTCTGGGAATGGGAGTGCCGACGACGGCTCAGTACGTCATCATCTCCTCCCTCGTCGCACCGGCCCTGGCACAGATGGGGGTCATCCCCATAGCCGCCCACCTCTTTATTCTCTATTTCGGAACGAGGGCGGATATAACACCCCCCGTGGCGCTCGCCGCCTATGCCGGTGCCGGGATTGCCAAGTCCGACCCCTGGAGGACGGGTGTCAGTGCCTTTCAGCTCGGCATTGCCGGATTTATCATACCCTTCATGTTCATCTACGCACCCGAATTGCTGCTCATCGGCAATCCCTGGAAGATACTGACGGCCTTTCTGACGGCCACACTGGGCATTGTCTGTCTGGCCGCCGGCGTCCAGGGCTGCATGATGATACGGGCAAAGTGGTACGAGGTCATTATATTGCTGGTCATTGCACTTCTGATGATAAAACCGGGACTGGTAACGGACGGCATAGGCCTGATCCTCTTCACCATCGTCTGTGTCCTCCAGTGGTTGAGAAAGGCAAAAACATAGATTACAATAACGGGTATTATATATCTCTGACTATATGACACCAACAGGAAAGGAGATGTCCAATGGCAGACAAGGCAAACAAAGATCACGTGTTTTACCGCAACCCCCGGAAGTTTTACCCCACAGCCGAAAAGGGGCAGGGGATCTACATATACGACACCGAGGGGAAAGAGTACATTGACGGTTCCAGCGGCGCCGTCGTCGTCAATATCGGTCATGGCGTACAAGAGATACAGGAGGCCATGGTCAGACAGTCTGAACTGATCTCCTTCTGCCACGGTTCGCAATTCACGACGGCCAGGGCCATCGAACTTGCCGACAAGCTCTGCGCCCTCGCCCCGCCGAACATGTCGCGGGTATATTACAATTCCGGGGGCTCCGAGGCCGTAGAAACGGCGATAAAGATGGCGCGACAGTATCAGGTCGACAGGGGGATCTCATCGAAATTCAAGGTCATATCGCGATGGACCAGCTATCACGGCAATACACTGGGGGCCCTCGCACTGGGAGGCCATACGGGGCGGCGACGATACTATCAGCCCATGATCATGCACACGCCGCATATCGTCCCCTGCTACTGCTACCGATGCCCCTTCGGTCTGTCACCCCAGTCGTGCCAGGTGGAATGTGCTGACGATCTGGAAAAAATGATCCTCTATGAAGGTCCCGATTCGGTCTCCGCCTTCATCGCCGAACCCGTCGTCGGGGCAACGGCAGGGGCCCTCGTCCCGAAAGACGGCTACTTTCAGAGAATTCGAGAGATCTGTGACCGCTACGATGTCCTCCTTATCGTCGACGAGGTGATGACGGCCATCGGACGAACGGGTAAAAACTTCGCCATTGCACACTGGGACGTGAACCCCGACATGATTATCGCGGGGAAGGGACTGGGCAGCGGGTACACGCCCATCAACACGGTTATTACCACGGAAGAGATACACCGCACCATCAGGGAAGGAACCGGGGCCTTCGTCCACGGTCACACCTATAGCCAGAACCCCTCGTCCTGTGCCATCGCATCGGCCGTCCTCGATTACGTCAGGGATCACGATCTGGTCAACCGGACGGTGGAGATGGGACCACACCTCCTCGACAGGCTGCAGGACCTGTACCGCCACGCCATCGTGGGAGACATCCGCGGTCTGGGACTCTTTGTGGGTATCGAATTCGTCAGGGACAAGGAAAGTAAGGAACCCTTTGATCCGAAGGAGGGAATCAACGCGCGTATCGGAGCCCGTGCCTTTGCAAAGGGTCTCATCTGCTATCCCGGTGGCGGGGGTGCAGACGGCATCCGGGGCGACCACGTACTCCTGGCACCCCCTCTCGTCATAACGGAAGACGAGATAGACAGGCTGGTCACACTGCTGGACGAGTCCATAGGGGAAATAGTGACTGAAGGGGGTTATTAGCCCGGCTGAAGGGATGACCCTTTCTCATTAGCGTTGTTCAAACCCTGGTGTCATTGAGATGATTGTTGAATACACATCTTGATGGACTCGCAAAGAGTCAGTTTCCCCCGCATGAAGATCATTGCGGGGAATCGCCCTTCGTTACTCCTTGAGGCCGTACTTCTTCAGCTTGTACCGAAGGGTCCGTTCGGTAATACCGAGCATCTCGGCAGCTTTTGTCTGGTGATGCTGGGCCTTTCCCATGGCCTCTTCGATCATCTGGCGTTCCAGGGACTCGACAGAGTCCTTCATGGGGCCGGGGATCCTTTTGTGCTCATCGAAGTGGTGGGCGGATACATCCTTGAAGGGGAGGTCCCGCATCGAGATGACGGGGTCCCGCGCTACAACGGCAGATCGCTCTATGATATTTTCCAGTTCCCGCACGTTGCCGGGGTAATTGTATTTTAAAAGGATGTCCATGGCCTCGCTGCTCAGCCCTTCGATCTCCTTTCCATTTTCGGACGAGAAACGGCGGATGAAGAATTCCACCAGGACGGGGATGTCTTCCTTCCGCTCCCGCAGCGGTGGAATGTTCATAACGACGACATTGAGACGGTAATAGAGGTCATCCCTGAAGGTGCCGCTCTGTACCTGTTCCTCCAGATCGCGATTGGTGGCGCTGATGATCCTCACATCGGACGTGATTGTCTGATTGCCGCCCAGCCGCTGAAACTCACGCTCCTGAAGGAAACGGAGCAGCTTGACCTGGACGGGAAGCGAAAGATCTCCTATTTCGTCGAGGAACAGAGTCCCCCCATCGGCCTCTTCGAACCTGCCCCTCCTCCGTGTCGTCGCCCCCGTAAAGGCCCCCTTTTCGTGACCGAAGAGCTCGCTTTCGAGGAGTGTCTCCGGCAGGGCGCCGCAGTTGACCACGATCATGGTCTTTGCAGACCGTGGGCTCAGTGTATGGATGAGTCGCGCAAAGAGTTCCTTCCCCGTGCCGCTCTCCCCCTGCAACAGCACCGTCGCCCGGCTCGACGCGACCCTCCCCGCCAGATTTATCAGTCCCTCTATCTGGGAGCTCTGATATATGATCTGATCCGTGGTAATCCCCTTGTCCAGCAACTGCTGCCGGAGGATCTCGTTCTCCTTGATCAGTGTCCGCCGTTCCGCGATCCGATCCATGAGGATCAGGAGTTCCTCCAGGTCGATGGGCTTGGTAATATAATCGACGGCCCCCGCCTTCATGGCGTCCACCGCCGTCTCGATGGTTCCATAGGCGGTCATCATCACCACATCTATCTCGGGGTTGATCTCCTTTATTCTCCTCAGTACCTCCATACCGTTCATGCCGGGCATTTTGAAGTCCAGGAGGACAAGATCAAAATGCCCGTCCACAATGGCCTTCAGCGCCGTATCACCGCTCTCGGCCTCTGCAATGACGTACCCCTCTCTCTGCAGGAAATCACGAAGCATCTCTCTCTGTGATGTACCATCTTCAACAATCAGCACATGCAGTTTTTTCATATCCCGGTCCTGTCCTTTTCCACGGGGAGCAGGATTTCAAAGGTCGTCCCCGAACCCACCCTGCTCTGGACGTGGATTTCGCCACGATGGCTTCGTATGATTTCATGAGAAAGTGTCAGTCCCAGCCCCAGACCCTTTTCCTTTGTCGTATACTCGGGATCAAAGATATGTTCCACCTGTTCCGCCGTCAAACCGGAACCGGTATCTGCAATCCTGACGGCAACCATACCCGCGTCGGCAGGATGAATGGACAGGGTTATGGTACCACGGTCTGTCATGGACTCCATGGCATTCTTCAGTATGTTGAAAAATGCCTGCCTGAGCTTGTCTTCATCCATGGAGACCATAATGCCGTTACCGCTCCATCGCGTCTGTATCTCGATTCCCCGTGTCGTGGCCTCCTCCTCCATAAGGCCCACAATCTTTGCCAGCACATCACCCAGCGAGTGACTCTTGAGTTCCAGCCGCTTGATCCTGAAGAAGGTCACAAACTCCTCGATAATCCCGTTGAGCCGCCTGATCTCGTCACGAATGATTTCGGTGATCCGTGAAAATTCTTTTCCTGTCTCGTCATCGGGGGGAGAGTATTCTCTTCTCAGCCGCTGGCTGGCCATGCTGATGGCATTGAGAGGGTTGCGGATTTCATGGGCCACGCCCGCAGCAAGCTGCCCCATGGAAGAGAGTCGTTGGGCCCGCTGGAGCCGCTGACCCATGTCGGCAATCTTGACCAGATGTCTTCGCTGATTGAGGTAGAGGGTCAGGATCGAAACGATGCCAATCAAGACAATGAGTATGGCAGAAATGATCATGCGATTCCTCGTCTCACGGATGATCCCATCGGCCCTGTCCCATTTCAGGCCGAGGCGCGCATACCCCGCCATGTCTCCGTCCAGCCGGACCGGTGCCAGTATATCGAGAAACCGCTTGTCACCGAATGATATCTTGTGACTGAAGATACTGACCTTGTCCGCCAGGATATCCTCAGTAATGATGGCGGCATCCCTGTTTCGCTGGGGTATCTCGCCTGCCTGTCCCAGCTTTTTGCCATACCGGTCGACAAGCTCGAGATAGGCCAGCTCCTTTTTCCACCCCACTTCATTGATAACCTTGTTGACGGCGATCTTGGTACTCCAGTACTTCAGCCGCCTGGCATCGAGAGCGATAATGATGGAGCCGCTTCCGTCCTTCCGGCTGAGGGCAACATAGCCCATTTCACCGAGCTTTCCCAATCTCTTGAAGAGACCAAGGATATTTTCCTGACTCGTTATATCGATGTCTTCTCCCGTCGAGGGATCTCGATAGTAGCGCTTGCTCTGGAATATGATCTCATTCTCTTCATTGAGGATGATGACAAAGGAGAGACTCTCCCGCTCTTCGATCTCTCGCAGGGCCTCCTCATTGAGCATGTCCTCCTGCCACTTCTTGTCCACTTCACTGGCCACCGTGACCAGCGATTTTACCAGGGATTCCTGGATGGATTGCTCCTTGTCCGTCAGCGGGATCGGTTCCTGTCGATAGCCCGATCGTCGTTCCTTCAGGGTGTTTCGTAAAAAATTCAGGTCATCCTGGGCCACATTTTCGATGGTGGCAACGATATCGAGGCCCCTGTTTTCCATGAAACCGATGAGCGCCCTGTCCAGTCTTCCCAGGTCCATGACCCCCATGATCAGGACGAGACAGATGAAGACAACGACGATCAGAAACATCGTCAGGGGCATGATATACTGCTGTATCTTCTTTTTTTCGTGGGTCATGTTCTGTGGCATCTCGTTACCGTCCTGTAATGAAACTGCTGCTCTCCGTCTATTTTCCCTGATCACCGTATAACACAGTTTGGACGATTTAAACAGCCTTGTCATTCCATGAGGCACGGGATTCGACAATTTTGTCGAATTTGACGCGATGGCCACAAAACCACTTAACCAATTAATAATGCTGTTATATTTAAAATCTACCCGGAAATGTTCGACAATTTTTGCCGCTGACCATGTTTCATGGAATGGCCGGAATCCCGCACCCTATCAAGCCCTCAGGAGAATCGGGGGTTTGGCATGGAATCTGCATATGTATCAAGACAAGTCAAGAACATCCTCCTGTTCTGACTTAAACCCTTTAAGACTTTTGAAACATGTTGATTACACGATCAATTCAAAAGCGAAACCCCGGTGGGGAGACCGAGACGGTCTCCCCACTTTTTTTGTCTGCCACCACGCCATTCCTATAATTATTTTGACTCAATCGGCAATATCCTTTAGACTGTCAAACATACTGTAGCAACCCATTGATACGTCATCAGACTGAACAGACTATGATAAATAAATCCGGTGATTTTGAAATCTGCAAAGAACACCTGAGCAGGGTCTCCAGAACCTTCGCCTTGAATATCCGGGTCCTCAGGGGAACTGCCCACAGGAGCCTTCTGCTGGCCTACCTCCTGTGTCGCATAGCAGACACGATAGAAGACGATCCCCAACTTTCGGCCGCCGTCAAGGTTGCAAAGCTCCGTCAGTATGCAGACCTCTTTCCCCCGCCATCGGATCATGGCAGTATGACAGAACCCTTCCTGGCAGATCTGCACTTCTCTCAAAATAACGATGATACCGCCCTCGTTGCCGATATGGGACGAGTCTTCAACGAATTCGTCACGCTGCCCCTCCCCCTGATTGCATCCGTATCCGCCCATGTCAGGGAAATGGCCCTGGGCATGGCGGCCCTGCTGGAAGAGAAGCAGGGCGGCACAATCATCTTCCTGGAAAACAGGGAAGAACTGGACAGTTACTGTTACTATGTGGCGGGGACCATCGGGCTCATGATTACCGAGATATTCGACGAGGCATCGGGCAAAATCGATGGGACAACGAAGGAAAAGCTCCTCAAACGGAGCGTTGCCTTCGGTCTCGGCCTGCAGATAACCAACATCGCCAAGGACTTTTTCGGTGACTGCGAACGGGGCTGGTGCTACGTTCCCCGTTCACTCTTTGCCATGGAAGGCATCGATCCCCTGACGGATCCCTTTCACGATCACCGGGAATCCTACACCCGTGTTCACAAGCAATTGATCAGACTGGCCCTCCAGTATCTCGACGAGGCACTGCAGTATATGCTCGATATCCCGAGAACGCTCATACGATACCGCCTCTTCTGTGCATGGCCCCTCTTCATGGCCCTGGAGACTCTGGTAAAACTCTACGGTGAGGAGCGCCTCTTCACCGGACAGGTCATCAAGATCAACCGCCATGACGTGCGGCGGATTGTGAGATCCACATCCATTGCCGTCCTGTCAAATCAGGCCCTGCGCCTGCTCTATTCACGTATCAGACGCAGGATCGCCTGACAGCCTGCTGCCGTCTGAACATATCACCTCAGTCTTCCTGATCAGGGCCATCCTGGCATCACTGTCATCCAGTTCAAGGACGTTCCGCACTATGTCGAGGGGATTGGTTCCGCCCTGCGGTCCGCAGGTGAGTGTCATCGAAAGGAGGGACCGACCTTCGTCAAAGGAAAGAGACTCGACAAAGGGACGTATGTCCTTCTTCGTCTCCTTTCCCTTTCGAATCCGGATAATGTCGAAGGAAGACCGTGCCAGAAAGCGCTCTATCATCTCACTCAAATCCCCCTTGTCATCCGCCCCGGCGCCGGGCGGCAGGGAAACCTCATAGCTCATGCCGGTTATGAATGAAGAGAGCGAAGCGCCGCCGAGAGGCACGTCCCGCATATCGACAATGGACATGCCTGCAGGCAGTGCGCGATTGACCCCATCGATATATTCTTCGAGGGGGCCCGGGTCCCTGACCTGAATATCGGCATATTCCAGACTGCTCTCCACCCCGACGGGGGTGGCAAAGGGAAAGGATATCCGGGGAGCGGGATGGAATCCCTCGGAAAAGACAAAGGTGAGACCACCAATGGTTATTCCCTTCATCAGGGCCGACGCCGTTTCGAGATGTGACAGGAAGCGGGCATTTTCCTTCCGGGCGAAGCGTACCCGCACTTTTCGTATACCGCCCGGGTCTGCATCCGCTGCCTCCCGGGCATGGCGATCCTCATCGACAGAGGCGGTGGCATGCACGATCTGCACACCGCCCGTGCACACGCCGCACTGGTGACACTGTCCGAAGCGACAATCCTCCGTCGCCTCTCCGGTGTGACCCTTCTCGTATTCCCTGAGGAGAAAATCCTCGCTGAGACCACAGTCTATGAACCGCCAGGGGAGAGAATCACCGCGCCGGCGTTCATCGAGACAGGCCTCCCTGTCCACCCGAAGTGCCTGCATGGCCTCATCCCAGAGATCGAATCTGAACCGGTCACCCCATCCGTCAAAGCGGCACCCCATGAGGAAAGCCCGCTCGATCAGTGCGCTGACCTCCTCGTCAGCCCGTGACAGGACCCCTTCCAGCAGACTCATCCTGCCATCATGCCACTTGAGATTCAGGTTTCTGTGACGTATGTGTTTCCTGAAAAAGGCCTGCCCCTGGAGCGTTTCATCGAGACTTATCTGCCGGTGCCACTGGAAGGGGGTATGGGGCTTGGGTATAAAGGTGGAGAGGCTGACGGTGACCTTTCTCCGCTTACCCCCTTCTCTGAGGACCCGGTAGGCCAGATCGACGATGCCATCGAGGTCTGCCGGCCGCTCCGTGGGGAGTCCCAGCATGAAATAGAGCTTTACCGATCGCCACCCGGCGTCGAAGACCTTCCCGGCCGCCGCAAGGAGGTCCTCCTCGGTATTCCCCTTGTTGATAACATCTCTCAGTCGCTGCGTCCCCGCCTCGGGCGCCAGGGTAAAGCTCGTCTTTCGCACCCGTTTTACCTGTTCTATGAGGGTCTCCGTCAGTGTCTCCGTCCTCATGGAGGGAAGGGCGAGGGCAATTTTTCGATCGCAATACCGGTTCATCATCGATGTCAGGAGTGGTTCGATGAGAGAATAGTCACCCGAGCTGAGGGACAGGAGCGAGATTTCGTCATGCCCCGTGGCGGCTATCATATCGTCGGCCATCTGCTGCAAGGTCCCCATGGAACGCTCCCTGACGGGTCGCCACACCATACCCGCTTGACAGAACCGGCAACCCCGGGTGCACCCCCGGGCAATCTCCAGGGTAATCCTGTCATGGATGCTCTTCATGAGGGGAACCACGGGTTCCCGGGGGAGGTGCCAGTCATCGATATTCTCTATGATCCTCTTACCTATTCGCCGCTCGCTGCCGTGAAGGGCGGGAACATAGACACCCTCGATCTCGGAAAGGAGGGCCAGCAGGCTGTTTCTCCTGTATCCCCGTTCCTTTCCGTGCATCAGAGACCGTGCGATTTCGAGGACGACTTCCTCGCCCTCACCGATCACGAAGGCATCGAAAAAGGGGGCCACCGGCGCCGGGTTAAAGACACAGGGACCCCCGGCGATCACAAGGGGAGCGTCTTCACCTCGATCGGCGGCACGGAGGGAGATGCCCCCGAGATCGAGCATGTTCAGCACATTGGTATAGGAAAGCTCATACTGGAGAGAAAATCCCACGATGTCAAAACGGTTCAGTTGCGTTCCCGATTCGAGAGATGCCAGGGGGATATGGTTCCGCCGCATGAGCGATTCCATATCGGGCCAGGGCGCAAAAAACCGCTCGGCCAGTATATCCTTCTCACCGTTCAGGATGGCATAGAGGATCTGTATGCCCAGATGGGACATGCCCACCTCATAGGCATCGGGAAATGCCAGTGCAAAGGAGAGCCTGCATGTCGCCCGGTCCTTTCGTATCGAATTAACCTCTCCACCGATGTACCTGCTCGGCCTCTGTGCGAGCGGGAATATATCCTTTAATCCTCTAATACTCATAAACCTTTTACCCCAATGGCACGTATCGGATGCACAGCACCCCTGCTTGTGCCCGCTTACATACCATAAATGTTTCCTCGTGAAAAGAAACACAGGTAAAAGCATACGGGAAAGGCCATTACCTATATTTTTCAAAGAACAGTTTGAAGCAACCCGCACGAGGTTGTAATTCATTCCCGGTCATTGCAGCTCTGTTAAGGCTTCCGCCAACCTATTTCCCGGTAATGATATTCTCGGCCTCTTCCTCGTCCGTATCCATGACGTACCGTATTCCGCTTATGTCTGCCGCCTTCGAGGTCAGGGCGGCAATATCCTCTCTGTTTATATAGTCGAGTGTGAATTTACGACTGCCGGCCATGATCTGGCGCAATCCCTGTGCAAGTCGTTCGTAATAGGTATAGAGTCCCACCGCCCCCGCAGGTAACTGCGAAAAGAGATCATCACCAAAGCGGCTTCTCAATTCATTTGCTGTGACAAATATGTCGTCCTTTGTATTGCCGAAGCGTTCGATATAGACGGGGATGTGATTTTCGTCAATCGCCCGACCGATCGTCTTTCCCACCATTGCCGCGGCGATGGGGGCGCGAGCCATCCCGACGATTTTCACAAAGGGTGCCCCCATTGCCAACCCCTTAAAAATCTGATCTTCGAAGGCAAAGCCACCGGCTACGGCAAGTGCGGGAACATTCTCACCCATCTCTGCGAGCTTTGTCGCATATCGATAGAGGAGTGAATGAAGTTCAACGGGGGGAACACCCCACTCATTCATCATTCGCCAGGGACTCATCCCCGTTCCCCCGCCGGCGCCATCGACGGTGAGCAGATCGATCTTATATTTGGAAGAAAACTTCAGCGCCCGTGCTAGGTCCGCCGGTCGATAGGCCCCTGTTTTCAGTGATATATATCGGGCTCCTGCATTCCTGAGTTCCTCTATGCGTTTGGCGAACGATTCTTCCGAGACCATGCCAACACGTGAATGGCGCTCAAACTCCTTGAAATTACCGTGTTCAAAGGCCGCAATAACCATCGGATCGTTTGGATCGGGAAGGACGATATAGCCTCGTTCTTTCAAGAGTTGCGCCTTTTTCAGATCCTTGATTTTTACCTCACCGCCGATGTCCTTCGCCCCCTGACCCCATTTGAGTTCCACCCAGCTGACCCCCAGTTCCCTGACGGCATATTCCTGTACGCCGAGCCGCGTATCTTCGATGTTGGCCTGGACGATGATGGCTCCATATCCGTCCTGCTGGTAATCCTGAAATAGTTTTACACGACGCTTCAGATCCACCGTATCGCACACCTGTCCACCCTTGATGACGGCCTCGGGATCCATCCCGACGACATTTTCACCGATGGTAAGACCCGTCCCGGCCAGAGCTGACCCGATTGCAAGGCCTTCCCAGTTATTCTTGGCAATATTGGTCGATCCGATGCCGGGGATCATCCAGGGATAGCGAAACCGGATGCCCCCGTCACAGCCAAAGGAAACCTCAAGATTGACGGCAGGAAAGATTGCCTTGTCACTGTCGGCCTCGACCCCATTACATCCGACACAGGTTCCCATGATATTGAAATGTGAATAATCGACGGGATAGGCCTTTTCCGCCGCCGTCGTTATCACACCAAAGGGCTGGGGATAAATGACTTCGTGCCCGCGGTAGGCAGATTTGCCAATTTCACACATGCCGATACACCCGTCGACACAGGTAACACACATACCCGATGCCGGATTGATAGACCCTTCTGTTCGATTCTTCGTCAGTGTTGCAGCAGATGAATTATTTCTGGACATTACATTGGACATAGCAATTGGCTCCTTAAAAAGGTTTAATCTTTCGCAATGTGACATGCCACGCAGGGCGACATGTAGCACATCATATCGTGGTATCGTTCATCCTCTATACAGGGCGGCTGCAGATTGGCGCAGGCGCCACAGATCGCCTTCTCCGGTTCATTATAGGTACATCTGAGTGAACAGGCGGGACAGACTGACATGCAGGCGCCGCAGAGACGACAGACCTCCGACTGCTCATGAAAGGGCGTTCCTATGGTCCTCTTCGAACCTCGCCCCTGAAATCCCACGGCCTTAGCCATCATCTGTTCTTCGCACATGCGGACACAGAGGCCGCAGAGGATACAGTCTTCATATTCCTGTTTGAATCTTTGCCTTCGAATATCGTGTGCGGCGGCAAGATCCTGAATAACCTTCGACTGGGGACAGGATGCCAAGAGAAGTTCAATGACGATCCTCCGTGCCTTCAGAACCCGCTCCGATGCCGTCCGTACACGGAGGCCTTCTTCCACGGGATAGGTACAAGATGATACCAGTTTTGCACGATCGCCTTCGCCGATCTCCACCATACATACACGACAGGCGCCGTAGGGTGTCAACCCCTCCTTGTGACACAGCGTGGGAATCGGTATTCCCATATATTTCGCGGCTTCAAGAATCGTTGTTCCCTTTTCCACCGTGACCTTCAATCCGTTTATCATCAAAGTTACCATGATTGTACCACCTTCCCTCTGTCTTCCCTAGGTTTCACGTGGATCGCGTTGACCTTGCATACCTTTCTACAGGCACCGCAGGCAATGCAGCGCGAATCATCGATGACATGACGCTCTTGTTTCTCCCCCGCGATTGCTCCCACCGGACATACCGTTGCACATTGCCGACATCCGATGCAGTCGTCGCTGATCTCAAACGTCGTCAGTTCCTTGCACACACCGGCGGGACAATAGGCATTTTCAATATGCTCGATATATTCATCACGATAGTATCTCATTGTCGAGAGGACGGGGTTGGGAGCGGTTTGCCCCAGACCGCACATGGTTGTTTCTTTGACACTCTCGGCAAGCTCAAGGAGAAGATCGAGACTCTCGGAATCTCCCCGTCCGCAGCTGATGTCATCCAGGATTTCCCACATACGTTGTGTCCCCTTGCGGCAGGTAAAGCACTTCCCGCAGGATTCATCCTTCAGAAAATTCATGAAGTACCGGGCAACATCAACCATACAGGTATATTCGTCCATGACGATCATGCCGCCGGAGCCCATAATGGACCCGACTTCCTTCAGGCTGTCATAATCAACGGATATATCGAACATGTGCTCGGGGATACAGCCCCCCGACGGTCCCCCTGTCTGGACCGCTTTGATCCCGGCATTTTCCGAAGGACCACCGCCGATACCATAGACAA
>Ga0272441_10007321_pt1 | contig 17986 bp, 11 predicted proteins | sample SSMProp6N_FD_193582 | JGI IMG/M metagenome (GOLD analysis project Ga0272441, IMG submission 193582) | Marine sediment archaeal communities from Little Sippewissett salt marsh, Falmouth, MA, United States - SSM-Prop-6N | ecosystem: Environmental > Aquatic > Marine > Wetlands > Sediment ... | reverse complement strand
TGGGCATGGTGGGGATCACCGTGGACAACGACCTGCTTCTGAGCATCGATGACGATGTCCTGAGCGGTTATCTCCAGACCAACTTCAACGATGTCATGTCGCTCTTTGTCGGCCAGGGGTCCACGTCGGACAGCTCACTGGCCTATATCGGCCACACGAGGGACACCGAGGCCGATTCCTACACGGTCCATATCAACCGAGCGGCGACGCGCGGCACCGAAACGGGGACGGTGGACCTGTCCAGCCCCAGTATGACGGAGACACTGACCATCACACAGGGAACGTCCACGGCGGAGATCGCCATCACCACGGGCCTCACCACCCTGGACGACATCATGCAGGAAATCAATACGGAACTCGACAGGGAATACACACAGACCCTGGTGGGCGATGAGCAGCTCTATTCCGACAGCGGCGCCACCGTGGCAATCACCTCCGGTACGGCATGGGACAGTATCTACGACAGCGGCCAGGACAAACTGAACTTTGCCGACGGTGAGACCATATCCTTCACCGGGACCTCGCGCAGCGGTCTCGCCATATCGGGCAGCTATGACATCGATCTGGCCGCCGATACGGTCCAGGACCTGCTTGAGGCCATAGAAGACGCCTTTTCCAGTGAGATAAATGCCACCGTCGATACGTCGGGGAGAATCGTGGTCACCGACAAATACGCAGGTACGAGCCAGGTTGCCGTCACCTCCGTCAGCCACAGCGGGGCCGAGAGCCAGGGTGAATTCTTCGGCACCATTGACGTAACTGCCGGCGCCGGCGACGAGAGCAGTGAGGGCCGCTACGCCATGTCTCTCACGGCCATAAACAGCGGCGACTACCTGGTACTTCGAAACGACGATTACGGCAGCACGAGCTTTACCGTTTCCCAGAGTGAATCTGTCGCCAACTACGATCATATCCTCCATACCACAACGGGCAACACCACCGATGCAACTGATGGTACTGTGTACATAACGGAGGCTACGACATGGGGCGACATCTACGGCGCCGACCTTGCCGTCGATGACGAGATAGCAATAGCCGGTTATGCCCGCGACGGGACGACACCGCTGGTCCCCGCCAACTATGTAATAGACAGCCTCGATGACCCTGTCTCCGAACTTTTGACTGCAATTGACACGGTCTATTTTGCCATGGGGATCACCGTGGATGTCTTCATCAGGGACGGCAGGATCTATGTTGAAGATCAAACAATGGGAAGCTCCGCCATTGCACTGACCCTCACACCCGATTATGCCGGCGGGGGGAGCGGTCTCGTCCTTGGCGACTTCGACCAGACGACGCGACGGGAGATGAATCTCGGTCTCATCAACGGTACCGTGACGGGCGTCGATGTGGCCGGCACGATCGGCGGCGAGAGCGCCACCGGTTCCGGACAGATCCTGACGGGCGATGACGATAACACGAATACCGAAGGTCTGACCCTCAGCTACACGGGGTCCGCCGATGATACCGATGCGGGGACGCTCACCCTCACCCTCGGCGTGGCGGAGCTCTTTCACCGGGCGCTCTTCAACATCACCGATCCCTATGAGGGATATGTGGCCTTCAAGCAGACGTCCCTTAGCGACAGCATCGCCACCTTTGACACCCAGATTGAGCAGATAGAGGACCAGCTGGATCAGAAACTCGAGATGATGATAAACAGTTACGTATCGATGGAAACGGCGCTGAGCCAGATCCAGAGCCAGAGCAGCTGGCTCTCCGGCCAGATCAACGCCTCATACAGCGCATGGACATGGTAAAGAGGGAGCAACATTCCTCGGGACACAAGCCTAGAGTAACGACGATCAAGGAGGTTGTAAGTAGATGTACAGAAACGGCGTAAACGCGTACAAACAGGCGAATGTGACGACGGCAGATCCGACGAGGCTGGTGCTGATGTGCTACGATGGAGCAATCGGCAGTCTGAAGACCGCCCGGGGGCACTGCGTGTCCGGAGACTACGAGGCGAAGGCACGGTCCCTGAAGAAGACACAGGACATACTGAATGTCCTGATGCAGGGGATCGATTTTGAACAGGGCGGTACCATGGCGCTGAATCTGGATTCCCTCTACAATTACATGTTCCGTCGCCTCCTCCCCTGTCCCACCGTGGAAGAGGAGACGGCGGCCATCGACGAGGTGCTAGGCATACTCGAGGAACTGGAATCGGCATGGAAAGAAATCCTTGCCCCGTCCAGACAGAGGGATGACGGGGACATAAAACTGGTCACACGAATGGAGGAGGACAGGGGGAAGCCCGCACCGGCACCTCTTACCTATTATGATGAAATACGATCTCTCTGAACTCCTGCAACAGAAACTCGATGCATGCAAGTCACTGCGTGAGGCAACGACCTCGCTCAGGGAACTGGCGGAGTCGGACGGCGACGAACACACCTTTGCATCGCTCATGGAGGAGCGTGCATCTTCTGTCACGACCATTGACGATATCAACGGCCGTATAGCGGAGATATGGAGGGCCAATCCCTCCCTTCCATCTTCCATGACAGGCGAAGAGAGAAAGAGGGCGCGGAAACTCGCCCGAGAGATAGACGACACGGTACGGGAGACGGCGGAAGGGACCGAAGAACTGGCAAGGTCGCTCCGGCACCGCCGTGATGCAATCGTGGGGCAGATGACCCGTATCGGCCACGCCAGACACCACCTCTCGGGGGGACCCGGAATGCCGGCACCCCGATTTCTGAACGTCAGACTATGAAGGCACACGGGCCTGCAGGCGCGGTTCTGTTCTTCCGCGGGGTACATATCCCTTGATACTTTTTACATGACTGTGCTATAGGATGAACAAATTTCACCGGATTGCGGAACGCACACATTGTTCGACTCGCAGATGCAACATGCGATAGCACAGCGACGAGGCTCGGGATAATGATTACCCTATGGACGTCTCTTCACATTGCCTGTTTCCTTATCTATCTGTACATCGGTTTTTTCATACTATTCAAGAGTCTCAGATCAGCACTCCACAGGGTCTTCCTTTTACCGATATGCTGTCTCGCCCTCTGGTCCTTCGGGATGATCTTCATCCACAACCCCGGCACATCAAAAAATCTGGTGCAGACCGTATCCAATTTCGTCTCCATCGGGTGGATCGGCCTTGGTTCCTGTCTCCTCTGGTTTGCCCTCGTATTCACGGGCAGGAAGAGTGAGCTCCAGTCGAAACCGGTGCTTCTCGCCCTCCTTATCGTCCCCGCCTTCTTCTATTACCAGCAGGTATCACAACTTGCACTCATACCTGCCTATCGTCCCATGTCCTATGGATGGGCTCCCCTGTGGAATCCGTCACCCATCCTCTGGCTCTTTCTCTCCTACTTCATCTTCACAGCGGGAACGGCGTTGTGGCTCATTGCCTGCCAAGCATGGAAGAACACGTCCCCTTCCAACGCCAGGCAATCGCTGATCATCCTGGTCACCGGATCGATATCGCTTATCATCGGCATAACGACGGGAATGATCTTCCCCCTCCTGGAGATATTCTCCATCCCCGATCTGACCACGACGGGCGCCCTCATCGGGGCGATGGGAATAATTATTGTCATCAAACACTATGACTTCCTGACGATCACATCGGAGATAGCGGCGGAACACATCATTGCCTGGATGGCCGAATGTCTCATACTGGTCGATGTCCGTGGTAATATCCTGGCCGTCAACGGCGCAACGGAATACCTGCTCGGCTACAGCGAATCGGAACTGCAGGGGAAACCCTTCGCCATGCTGTTCCCGCAAGAGCGATTCCCCATGGATATGCTCATCAAGGGAGATTGGGCGGGCGATCTCAAGGACTACGATAGTCTCTGCAATGCAGCCACGGGTGATCCTATTCCTGTCAGCCTCTCCTATTCCGTACTGAGAGACGAATCGCAGAGGATCAAGGGCTTTATATGCATCATGCGTGACATGACGAAGTACCGCGAGACGGAGCAGAAACTTGAACAGGCCCGGCAGGAACTGGAAGACATGGTACAGGAACGCACCGCCGCGCTGGCGGAGACCAACCGGGCCCTGCGTATCGAGATCGGAGAGCGCAGGGAGGTGGAGCATGCCCTCAGGATGAGTGAGGAAAAATACCGAACGATCCTCGAAAACATGGATGAGGGTTATTTTGAAGTCGATCTTGCCGGCAGATTCACCTTTTTCAACAGTGCCCTGTGCAGACGCACCGGCTATAGTGCCGATGAACTCATGGGAATGAGTTACAAGGACATCACGACCGACAAACATGCCCGCAGGATATACAGGGACTTCAACCGTGCCTTTACCGTGAATACCCCCGGCTCGACACGCGAATATGAATTCATCACCAAGGAAGGGGAAACAAGGATAATCGAAACGCCGGTATCGCTGATACGGGACAACAGTGACACTGTTACCGGATTCCGGGGACTGGCCCGTGATGTGACGGATGAAAAATACATGGAGAAGCGCCTTCAGCGGGCCCAGAAGATGGAAGCCATCGGCACCCTCGCCGGCGGTGTGGCCCACGATCTCAACAACATACTCTCGGGGATCGTGAATTATCCCGAACTCCTTCTGATGGATATTCCACTGGACAGTCCCCTGCGTGAACCCGTCATTGCCATACGGGATTCGGGAGAACGGGCCGCCTCCGTCGTACAGGACCTCCTCACCCTCGCACGGCGGGGCGTTACCGTTTCAGAGGTGACCAATCTCAATACCATCATCGACACCTATCTGAAAAGCCCCGAGCACGAACGACTCATGCACCTGAGCCCCGCGGTCACCGTCAGGACCAGTCTCGCCGACAATCTCCCCAATATTGTGGGGTCACCGACACACCTTTCGAAATCACTGATGAATCTCATCTCCAACGGCATGGAATCCATGCCCGAGGGGGGCGAGATCGTCATATCCACGGCACACCGGTATATCGACAGTCCCATAGGAAACTATGACCAGGTCGAAGAGGGAAACTACGCCGTGTTAGGTATCCACGATAGCGGCACCGGCATATCCTCCGAAGACATGGATAAGATCTTCGAACCCTTCTATACCAAGAAGGTGATGGGCAGAAGCGGTACCGGCCTGGGACTGGCAGTCGTCTGGGGCACGGTGAAGGACCACAACGGCTATATCGATGTACACAGTATCGAGGGACAGGGCACCTCCTTTTCACTCTACTTTCATCTCAGCAAGAAAGAGATGGTCAGCAACATTTCTCCCCTTTCACTGGAGGAACTGATGGGACAGGGCGAATCCATCCTCGTCGTCGATGATATACAGGAACAGCGGGACATCGCAACGGCGATCCTGCAACAGCTGAATTACACCGTCACGACCGCCGCAGGCGGCAATGAGGCCGTTGCATATATGAAAGACCATTCGGCAGACCTCCTGCTCATCGATATGATCATGGACCCGGGTATCGATGGACTGGAGACATACAAGAAGATCCTCAAGATACATCCGGGACAGAAGGCACTGATAACCAGCGGTTTCTCGGAAACAAGACGTATCACCGCAGCCCTCAAGCGGGGAGCCGGTCAGTATATTAAGAAACCCTATACCATCGAGCGCATCGGACGGGCCATCAGGGAAGAACTGGAAAGGGAAGATCTGGCGAAACTGTCGAACTGACGAGTCGCCGCACCCGGCAGATACCCCGGGTCGCCCGGCCGCCGTCCCCTCCCGCCGGCGGCACCGGCGGCCCTGTCCCGGAGTTTCATGATACATCCTCCATCAGTCACTGTCTCTCGCGAAGTTCCCGGGATTCCCCTGCCATGACGTACCTGTCACACCCTCTACCCCCGCTGTGATCGATGGCCACCGGGGTAGACCATGCCGTCGTCACCCCTCCACAAGGCGATGCCGCGCCGGCACGAAAGGGGGCATTCCATCGGGCGGGCATTCCGATAATCGACGGAACATGGTATAGTGGCTGTCAGATACCGTGCGGTCTCTTATCGGTTCGCTCAATGACCGCCGACAGAGGGGAAACCATGCCGCCTGTGAAACGCTATGACGTCATCATCATCGGCTCCGGCCCCGCCGGACTCTTTGCCGCACTGCACCTGGAAGGGCTCGGCATCCGGCACATCGCCGTCTTTGACCGTGACCGGTATCCCGCGGGGGGGCTCCTCAATGACGGGAAACTGAACTTCCACCACCGCATCGGACTCGATCTTGAGGAGCTGCAGATCGACAGGGATGAGGCCCATGAACTGATAGCGGAGGTAAAATCGGTATTGACCGGTTTTGCGCGCTGCCGGCAGGTCACCTTCCCCGATAACGATCAGATCGCCGCCTGGCAGGCCATTGCCCGGGAACATACCGTGGAGTTCATCGCCCCCGAACAGTGGCACTGGGGCACGGACAACGGCAGGGGTGTCGTCGATTACCTCCGTGGCCTGCTGCAACATACCGATTTCATCCTCGACAGTGACGTATCCTCGATCCGGTCACAGGGAGATGACATCCTGGTAGCATGTCGCAGAGATGAAGTCATCCACCGGTTCAGCGCCGCTGCAGTCCTCGTCTGCCCCGGCAGAAAGGGGGCCTACTGGTTCAGGAACCTGGCCGACGCAACGGGCATCATCAACAACTTCGGTCCCATCGACGTGGGCATCCGCCTGGAACTGAACCGGAGATTCTATGACGCCATCACGGACATCGTCTACGACCCCAAATTTATCCTGCAGACGGGCCGCCACGGCGACCGGGTCCGGACCTTCTGTACCAACCCGGGGGGCCGCGTACGATTCGAGCATTACGGGGAATTCACACTGGTCAACGGCGACGCCCTCTCGTCGGACAGGACCGGCAATACGAATTTCGCCCTCCTCAATACGATACGCCTCACCCAGCCCTTTTCCGACACCACCCGATTCGGCCAGATGATCGCCATGCAGTTCCACCTCCTGGGCGGCGGCAGGCCCCTCGTCCAGCGTATCGGAGATTTCAGGGAGGGAAAGCGCAGCCGCCGTTCCACCTTCGACAGTGCGGCACGTCACTTCGACCACTGCGCCCCCACCTGTCCCGCCGTCCCCGGCGATATCACACTGGGACTCCCCGCACGGATCGTGGACAACCTCTGGGAATCTCTGAAGACGCTGGACAAGATCGCCCCGGGCATCCTGCATCCCTCCACACTGCTCTATGCCCCGGAGATAAAGTTCTTCGATACCCACTTTCCCACCACCAGTACCCTGGAAACGAACAGGAAACGCATCTTCGTCGCCGGTGACGGCGTGGGAAAGAGCCGGGGAATCGTCGGTGCCGCGGTAACGGGGATCATCGCCGCCCGGGGCATGGCTGCGGCATATTTCTGAACCCCTCAACATGAGGGAAAATATTTATGGAGAGGTACAACACATGATTCTGGCCATCGACTACGACGGTACCATCGCCGATTCCAACGCCGAGAAAATGGAGTGGATCAGAAAACATCTCAACCGGGACATACCGGTCTGGCTCTGCAACAAGACCGACTGTGTGCCCCTGATCGGCGAGGCCGTCTACACCGAGATGGGCGACTACGTCTACGAGCGTGAGAGCACGCTCCGTGCCCCCGCGGTGCCCGGCGCCCTGGCGGCCCTCACAACACTGGCGGCAACCAACGAACTGCATGTCGTCACCGCCCGTCCCCTGCGCCGTCTGGCCTTCGCCGAGGAATGGCTTGCGAAACAAGATATCATGCATCTCTTCAGGGGTATCCACAGCTCCCACGAAAGGGCAAAATCTACGATCTGCTGCCGTATCGGGGCCCGCCTGCTCGTCGACGACGACAGGCGACACCTCGGCAACAGAGACTGTCCCGGTCTCCGTCGCATCCTGCTGCAGTGCGCCAGGACAGACGCCCCTGAGGCCCCGGAAGGGGTACGGTTCCTGAAGGACTGGCCCGCCGTGGTGGCTGCTATCGAGGGATCGGCCTGACCGGGAATCACCGGCCACGGCACACCCTGAAGGGCAGGCGCTGTCGTCCCTCGACTCACTGGCTCATCGTCCTATCCCCTGATACACCGCCGTGTACCGGATGTGGCAGTGGTGCCATAATGGGTAGATGACAAAAAATTGGCGCTGTCCCTGTGTAATCCAGAGTGGATAGGGGAAAAAAACAGGTACTGTCACAATTGCAATGTGAAATTCGTCACACCGGGTGCATATTCGATTGACCCGTCGATCGGTTCATGCCATTATCTCAGGCCATATGGATCAACCCACTGATTACCTGTAGTAATCACAGTGTATGCTCGTGGCATTTCACCGGAGGTAGCATAGTTTCTTGTCGTTTTACCGTATCCATGATTGTCCCTTTTCCCTGTACCTGCTGCGGCTCTGCCTCTGTGTCGGGCTGCTGCTGCCTGTCCCGGTGGTGCTCCACGCCCATGACGCGGGATACAAAGAGATACACTGCAAGCACTTCTTCTACGGCTATCCCGCGGGCACACCGGCCACCAATGACCTGATCATCAGGGACATCTACGTGATGTCTACCAATGATGACACCAAGTTTGCCGACTGGGTCGCCTTTCGTCTCGACAGAAAGACCATGGACCGGTCCATCAAGACGAGCCGCCGCTGGAAGGCGGACCCCTGGCTCGATGACGACGAAACACTGGAACCGGGAGACTACCGCCAGGCACATGCGACACTGGGCGTCGATCGCGGTCATCAGGCGCCACTGGCATCTTTCAAGGGGAGTGACGACTGGCATGAGACAAACTTCCTCTCCAACATCACACCGCAGCGATCCGATCTCAATCAGGGACCCTGGAGGAACCTCGAAGAGAAGGTGCGCCGTCTCGTCTTGAAGGGACCCGTGGTGTATGTCATGACGGGGCCCCTCTATGAACGAACCATGCCCCGTCTCCCGCAGGCCGACGAGCCGCACCGCATCCCCTCGGGATACTGGAAAATTATTGCGACACAGGCAGAAAAATCCGCCGATTCGATCAGGACGGCGGGGTTCATCTTTGATCAGGAAACGGACCGCACCGACGATGTCATCGATCGTCTCTGCTCCATCGATGCCATCGAGGCAAAAACGGGTCTGGATTTTCTCCGTGACCTTCCCGACGACGTGGAAGAGCGGATAGAGGGATCCATAGACAGGGCGTGGGCCGAGGCACATTTTTTCCACTGACGGCAGAGACACCGGTCTGACCGCTTCTGAAAAGACAGGGGAGCCGTGCATCGTGCGTCATCCCAGGGGTGTTCGCGGTATGGATATTGCACGACGATGGTTGATGCCGGGAATATCCTCCCCTGTGCCTCACGATCTGTGACGATCAAAGAGGCAGGGATATCGGTTCACGGCATGGATAACAGACACGAACAGATCAGGAACTGCACCGCGGAGGCACAGGCAGAGGGGCACTCGGCAGGTATACCATGATAACGGGATTACACCGCATATGAATCAGTAAGGAAACATAGCCATGAAGAAAGTCTTGATTGCCGATCACAACGGTACCTGTCTACCCGAGTTGGAAGGCCTGCTGGAAGAAGAGGGGATTGTCGTCGTGCCGACACAAAACGGCAGAGACGCCCTGGCCGCTGCCCGTCGCGATCCACCGGATCTGATTGTCACGGACACACTGATGCCGGTCATGGACGGTTTCACCCTCTGCTGGCAATGGAAGTCCGATGACCGACTCAAGAAGATACCCCTGGTATTTTACGCCGACGTCACGACTGCATCCAGATACGAGGAGTTTACACGCAGTCTGGGAGCCGACCGTTTTATTGTCAAGCCGCAGCACCCCTCCCTGCTCCTGGATATGCTGCAGGAGGCATGGCGGGACCGCGAGGGCACCCATCACGGGATCTCCTCGTCCATTGATGACGAAGGGGAGTTCCTCAGGCGGCATAATGCATTCCTTACCGGCACACTGGCAGAGAACTTTCGACACCTGGAACAGGCACAACGGCATGCCGAGACGGCAGAGGAACAGTATCGTCTCTGCTTCTATAACGCAAACGATGTCTTTGTATTTATAGACAACAAGTTTACCGTTCTCAGCGTTTCTCCCAGCGTGGAATGGAGGCTGGGATACAGACCCGACGATTTCAGGGGCCGCTCCATTGCCGACGTGGCACACATACTGACACCGGAATCCCTCCAGCAGGCGCTGTCCGATATCGGCATGATGTTCACGGGCAAAAGGGTCCCCCTGTCGGTCTATGAATTCATTACCCGGGAGGGAGAACACCGGTTCGGAGAGGTCAGCGGATCCCTCATCATGCGAGACGGTGAGATAGACGGCATTATCTGTATCATCCGTGACATCACGGATCGCAGACGGGTGGAAGATGCGTTGACCAGGAGCGAGGAAAAATTCCGCAAGATCTTTTATACCAGCCCCGATGCGGTGAGCGTCAGCCGCCTCGAGGACGGCATGTTCGTCTCCATCAATCCGGGATTTACACGGCTCACGGGATACACGGAAGATGACATCATCGGCGTGACGTCGCTTGCATATAATATATGGAACGACAGTGACGATCGACAGCGTCTCGTCGACGCCCTGGTACGTGACGGAAGCGTCAGCAATTTCGAGGCCACCTTCAGAATACAGGGGGGCGCAATCCGGCATGGCCTCATGTCCGTCTCCGTCATCAATCTTGACGGTGTTCCCCACATCCTCAATATCACGCGGGACATCACCGACCGCAAGGAGGCACAGGACGCCCTCAGGGAGAGTGAGCGAAAATACCGCCTCCTTGCAGACAATGCAAACGATATCATCTTCGTTCTCGATATGGAGCTCAATTATACCTATATCAGCCCTTCCGTACGATCCCTGCGGGGATACGATCCCGAAGAGGTCCTGACACAGCCCGTACTGGAGACCCTGACACCCGCCTCTCGTCAGCATGCACAGGAGACCCTTACCGATGTCATGAATCTTGAACGTGCCGGACAGAGGCAATTTTCACGGACACTGCAACTGGAAACGCTGAAAAGAGACGGAACAACGGTGCAAACGGAGGTCAAACTCACCTTTATCAGGGGTAAAAATCAGGAACCGGTGGGCATCCTGGGTGTGACCCGCGACATCACTGAACGCATAGAGGCCGAAGAACGCCTGAAGGATACACTGGAACTCCTCAGGAAGGCCGTCGGCGCGACCATCCAGGTCCTGGGCACCGCCGTGGAATCACGCGACCCCTATACGGCCGGTCACCAGCGGCGGGTGGCAGACCTTGCCCGTGCCATCGCCACGGAGATGGGGTTACCCCAGGAGCAAATCGACGCCATCCGCATGGCAGGCGCCATTCATGACATCGGCAAGCTGTCCATACCGTCAGAGCTGCTGGCCAAGCCTACCAAACTGACTGATACCGAGTTTTCACTGATCAAGCAACACCCCGAGAAGGGATACGACATGGTGAAGAATGTGGAATCTCCCTGGCCCCTGGCCGAGATCATCTATCAGCACCACGAACGGATGGACGGTTCCGGCTATCCGCGGAAACTCGCGGGGGAAGAGATCCTCATGGAGGCACGCATCCTTGCCGTCGCCGACGTCGTCGAGGCGATGGCATCGCACCGCCCCTACCGCCCCACACTGGGACCGGAAGCGGCACTGGACGAAATCACCAGTTACCGGGGCACCCGCTACGACGCCGATGCCGTGGATGCCTGCATACGCCTCTTTCGTATCAAGGGGTATGAACTGGGATGATTGGTCACCCGATTAGTGAAGGGGTGATCAGCATCTATGAGACACAGATCCTGTCCCGTTCTGTCCCTCCAGGACCCTACACGTAGGCAGACATGTTGCTGATGACCGATGTCGTAGCCGCCACAAACTGTGTCTGCCGGTAGGCGGCCAGGGGATCGTGATCCTTGAAACCGAAGCTCGTTTTCTGATTTGTGGCCAGCGGGCTGACATTCATTCTGAAGACCTGCTGCGATCCCTGCGTCCCCGATTCGGCATCGCTCACATGGACAGCCGATTCGCCAATTCCTGACAGTCCCGTCTGCAGCATCTTGGGATTGATGCCCATGAACTGTCTCGCCTCCGACTCCGTTGCCTGATCCACGATACCAATCACCATACCCTCAAGGGACAGATCGGGGGTGATCCCCCGTTCTTCGGCAATCTTCAGATAGACGGTGCTGATGGCGTAGGCCCGTTCCAGTTCTTCCAGCTTCCGGGTCAGCGTGTCGATGAAATCGAATATATTATCGCTGCTTCCCACATTGAGCTGGTCGGCAAAGTAGTCAAAGAAATCCTCGTATTCTTCGAAGAGGTCCATAAACTTGACCAGCGCCTCCTCTGCATCGGCCTTCAGGATTTCATCGTTGCTTGATTCCACAATAGCGACCAGTCCCGGAGGTGCTGCGATAGCGGGGTTGTCAACCAGGCCGGGAGGCGTTTCAATGGCCGGGTTATCGACAAGACCGGGAGGCGCTTCAATGGCCGGGTTATCGACAAGGCCGGGAGGTTTTTTAATGGCCGGATTATCGACCAGCCCCGGAGGAATGACCGTGTCGTCATCGTTCGATTCAGTTACACCGGCCAGGCCTGTCACCCCGGCCGCTGACGGCTGGACGGCAGTATTCGAAATGCCGGACAACAATTTCAGTGAATTTGCCAGCCGCTCGCGAATAGCGTCCAGGGAGGAGGATATACTGTCCGCCTGTCTGGCAGCCACTCCATACAACCGTTCTGCAAACTGGCCGGCATCTATGCGTCCTTTCTCAAAGGCATGGGATGCGGCCCCTATGTTTCTTTCAAACAGTGACTGCAGGTGCCGGACATCCCGTGCCAGTCCTTCCATGCCGGCCTTTCCGGTATCTCCCCGGCCCTTCAGGTCCAACCCGGCTGCAGCGACACCCCTTCCACCGGCCCCAATAGCCTTCGGGTCTGCAATCGATGAGAATGCCCGCACGGCCAGATCCCTGGCGGTGTCGCTGATGGTGACCCTGTCGGTATGACCTTTTCCCCCCGCTTTGTCACCGTTGACCTTTTTCGCGGAATGATGGATGGCATGTAATACACCCATATCCTTCATCCTGTTACCATGATGCGCCTGTCCCAGGTCTGATACCTTCATGGTGCCCCCCCGTATTGCATCGGTTACCTCCTTTATCCGAACATATGTTTATTCCTGCCTTTCTCTTATCAAGATGCGTGCCAGTGTGAGTGACGCCCCGACGATGTCCATTCCCTTCTTGTATGTAATTGTATTCATTGATTATAAAATGGCATCCTGCCGGATGGTGTCCCCTTCGTCGACCTGCAGACGTCGTCACGGGGTGGGGTGAAATGACCCAGGCAGCGCGGGTGAACAGGACCCGCTGATTGGGTGTTTACTCATACACTTCATTGATTTGTGTCGACAGGGTGCGGAGGAAGGGTCCTGGTGTCAATTGACCCATGGCGGCGCTGAACCCGGTATCACCTCGGGCGGCACCTTGCCGGTGCGGGATCTATCGTCGATATGATGGTATGGGAGGGTGGACAGAAGGGGGGTTCATCCCGTCCTGTAATGTGCGAAACCGAGATTTTTGACCTTGGTACGGATGTGTTTTCTGTCTATCTTCGACAGCCGAGAGGCCTCCGATATGTTCCCCTTGGCCCGATCGAGGAGGCTCTTGAAGTACCTCGTCTCGAAATCCTGTTTCGCCACCGTGTAGGGCTGGTCGATGATCCTGCTCTTCCGGGGATGGCGGTGCAGTTTCTCCAGCAGGGTTGTCATGTTGGTGAGTTCAATGAGGGGGGGTGTAGCGAGGATGGCCGCCTGGAATATCATGTTTCTCAATTCCCTGACGTTGCCCGGCCAGGCGTAGCGAAACATCTTTTCCATCACCGCCGAGGCAAATCCCACCAGGGGGCGTTCATACTCGACACTGGCCTGTTCCAGGAAATAATGGGCCAGCAGGGGGAGGTCTTCGATGCGTTCACGCAGCGGCGGCAGGCCGATATGAAACTGGTTGACGCGGTAATAGAGGTCTTCCCGGAACAGTCCCTGACTCACCTGCTTTTCCAGGTTCCGGTTGGTGGCGACGACCACCCTGACATCGGCTATCTGGAGCTGCGAAGATCCTACCTGTTTGAATTCCCCGTCCTGCAGCGTCCTCAGGAGTTTTGCCTGAAAGACGGTGCTCATCTCGCCGATTTCATCGAGAAAGAGGGTGCCCTTGTCGGCCTCCTCTATCAGTCCCCGCTTCGTCGTGATGGCACCGGTGAAGGCCCCCTTCTTGTGGCCGAAGAGTTCACTCTCCAGGAGTGTGTCGGGCAGTGCGGAACAGTTTACCGAGATGAAGGGCAAATGTGAACGGGAACTCAGGTCATGGACGGCACGGGCGAAGAGTTCCTTTCCCGTACCGCTCTCTCCCGTTATGAGGACCGTTGAACTCGTGTCTGCCACCAGACGTGTCAGTTCGATGGCCTTTTCAATGTCCTTGGAGTGTCCGATAATACGGGGCAGATCCGTTGTATCGGCCTTTTGACGGGGTTCTGCCCCATCGGATTCGTCATTGACCATTCCCTTCAGACCATCTATGACCTGCTCCATCTCACTGCGTATCTTTTCCAGTTCTCTGTTCTTGATCTCCATCGTTCTGAAATTGTTCTGGCGTTCCCTGATCCGTGTTACCTTGGCCAGGAGTTCCTCATGGCGGCAGGGTTTCGCCAGCCAGTCGGAGACACCCGTCTCGACGGCCTCGAGATAATCGATTGGTCCGTTCTGTCCCGTAAAAAGGATTACTTCGACGCCGGGGTTGGCTCGCTTGATTGCAGACACCAGGTCGGAGCCGTTATCCTTCCGCAGGCAGACATCGAGGATGACTACATCAAAATTGCCTCCCTTTATAACAGTCCGCGCCTCATCACCATCACAGGCCAGTTCGACGCGGTAACCACACTGTTCCAATTCTTTTCCGAAAGCAGACAGTATGGTCACATCGCTATCAATAAAAAGGAGGCGTCTTGGTTGTTTCGCCTCTGGATACATATATTCCGGTCTCGAAAAAACCTGTTCGTAAGACTGTGCCGGTGCATACGTTCTTGTTCTAATACCCATATATCGGACAATCTGTTCAAATCTTTAGGGGTTTTTTAGTGATTCCACCATCGTCACTCTCCGCGCGCACTGTCTGCACCGCAACCATCAATTGCAGTGATATCGTTGACTTTCCATCACTTCATCATTATGTTAATACCACGAAGGAGGTCAGTACATATGATATCAGAAGGGTTCATGGAAAAGCTCTATCGCGGTAAATTCGACGAAACCCTCTTTGCGGGCTATCGCGAGCCTGCCGATGACGAGGGGACGGTCGATCGTCTCATCACCCGATACAGGGAATTGCTGGAGGCATTTCCCCCCGACAGCGTGGAACAGGCGGGGCGCCTCCCCGATGAACTGCTGCACCAGATGGGAGCGGCGGGACTCTTCGGCGCCACCGTGCCCAAGGCATACGGCGGTCTGGGGCTCGATCTCTTCCAGTGCGAACGCATCATCGAAGAACTGTCGCCCCTCGATCTCTCCACTGCCCTCGTCTTTCTGGCCCACCTCCTCATCGGGATCAAGGGGATCGACCTCTATGGAACGGAGGAACAGAAGCAGAAATACCTCACCGCCGCGGCATCGGGATCGATGATCTTCGCCTTCGCCCTGACGGAACCGGGCACGGGCTCCGATGCACGGCACATCGAGACCACGGCGCGACTCTCCGACGACGGGAAATACTACATCCTCAACGGCACCAAGACCTACATAACCAATGCCGGCTATGCCGGAGGCATGACCCTCTTCGCCCAGATGGACCCGGAAAGGCCGGGCTTCATGGGTGCCTTCATCGTCGAAACCGCCTGGGAGGGCGTCAAGATCGGCAAAGACATGCCCAAGATGGGACTCAAGGCAAGTTCCACCGCGTCGGTACAACTCAGGGATGTCCGCGTCCCCATTGAGAATCTCCTGGGCAGACCGGGCGAGGGATTCCAGATGGCCATGACGATCCTCCACTACGGCAGGATGGGCCTCGGCGCCGCCTCGAAGGGGATCACCGAGCACTGTGCCACCGACATGCTGAGGCGTGCCCGATCGAGGAAACAGTTCGGCAGGGAGATCATCGCCTTCCCCCTGATACAGGAAAAGATCGGCCGCGCCCGCGCCCTGGCATTCACCATGGAGGCCATGAATTACTTCGCCACTGCCCTCCTGGAAGACGATCCCGACCACGGCGCCGTCATCGAGACATCGCACTGCAAGCTCTTCGGGACGACACGGACCTGGGAGACGGCCTACGAGACGCTGCAGCTCTTCGGGGGATCGGGCTACATTGCGACACAGCCCTATGAAAAACGCATGCGCGACTTCCGCGTCACCACCATATTCGAGGGAACCACGGAGATCCACTCCATCTACCCGCCCCTGGTGGCCTTGAACAGGATCGGCAAGGAACTGAAGGACCGGGGACGGGGGATCCGCCGCCTCCTCTACCTGGCCGCCAATCTCAGTCCCTTCGGGACATCCATGAAGATTCCCCTCGTCGCCGACGACGACACCGTGCGACGGGCCTTCCGCTTCGTCCGCCGCACCTCACGGACCATGCAAAAACTCCTCTTCACGGGCATCATACGCCACGGAAAGGCAATCGCCGAACAGGAATTCCTGCTTCGTCGGATCTGCACCCTCAGCCTCTACACCTTTGCCATTGCCTCCATACTCGCCAAGTTCAACTACATGGGTCGTGACAATATCCGCGGGGAGTGGGTCGATTATCTCGCCTATATCCTCGATGAGGCCACGGAGGCGGCCAGACTGAACCGCAGTCTCGACGATTCGAGGCAGGAGGCACTCATGCTCAGGATAGTCGAGGGGACTGAGGAGGAACAGGACACGGTACCTTCTGACTGACATGCTGAGATCGCCTGTCACAGCCGTCACGGTGTCCCGATGGCAGGGGCCCTCCGACGCCCTATCATGAGCGATACCGCGAAGAGCGGAAATCATAATGAAATGATGAGGTGGTGATATGCTGAAACTATTTCACCGGACATCGGACAAGACGGGACTCCCCCCCGGGAGCCTGGTCCACGTGGGTGAGCAGAAGATCGAAGAGACCCGGATATCCATCATGGACTACCGTGAATCGGAGCTGGACGAAGGGACAGTGCAGACCGTCGAAGAGACCTTTCCCTTCAGGGATTCGCCGACAGTGACGTGGATCAACATTGATGGCCTCCATGATACCGAGATCATTAAGAAAATAGGCACCCACTTCGGCCTTCACCCCCTTGTCCAGGAAGACATCCTCAACACGGGGCAGCGGCCGAAGCTGGAAAATCTCGACGACTGCATCTTCGTCATACTCAAGATGCTCGATTACGATGAAGGGCGTGACGAGGTGATCGCCGAACAGGTGAGCCTCATACTGGGGCCGCAGGTCGTCATCTCCTTCCAGGAGCGGGAAGGCGATACCTTCGATTTCCTGCGAAACCGGATCAGAAACGGCAGGGGCCGCATCAGGCGCCTGGGAACGGATTATCTCTTCTACGCCCTCATCGATTCCATCGTCGATCACTACTTCGCCATCCTGGAGCGATATGGAGAACGGCTGGAATCCCTGGAGGCAGAACTGACGGGGAATCCCTCCATTGAGACGCTTCACGCCATCCATCACGTCAAGAAGGAACTGACCATCCTGCGCAGGTCCGTATGGCCCCTGCGGGAGGTGATCAGCGGCATGGAACGCGAGGAGACGCCCCTCATATCGGAACCGATCCACCCCTTCATCCGCGACCTCTACGACCACACGATTCAGGTCATCGATTCCATCGATACCTTGCGGGAGATCACCTCGGGTCTCCAGGACCTCTATCTCTCCAGTGTGAGCAACCGGATGAACGAGGTCATGAAGGTCCTGACCATATTTGCCTCTATCTTCATCCCCCTTACCTTTATCGCCGGGATATACGGTATGAACTTCGAGTACATGCCCGAACTGAAACTGCGATGGGCCTACCCCGCCCTGTGGGGAGTCATG
>Ga0272441_10007320_pt1 | contig 17987 bp, 7 predicted proteins | sample SSMProp6N_FD_193582 | JGI IMG/M metagenome (GOLD analysis project Ga0272441, IMG submission 193582) | Marine sediment archaeal communities from Little Sippewissett salt marsh, Falmouth, MA, United States - SSM-Prop-6N | ecosystem: Environmental > Aquatic > Marine > Wetlands > Sediment ... | reverse complement strand
CTGACCCAATGAATATCACATGAGTGAATTCATTTCGGGTAGCAACAGAGGTGGAAGTAATATGATGTTCAACCATATCGCCTGAGAACCATGCCTGCATTACATCCACAGGATAGGCCATGATATGGTGATTAAGATCCTGCCTTACAGCGGCCAGGAAACCATCAAACACATCTTTCGAAGCGAATCTGGAATAATTATTGACGATCAGAAATCTTAGAGGCTGCTTTTCGTCCATAGTAAATGATTTTGAAAAGGACCGTGGGGGAGCGCCATTCGGCTAACTCCCCCACTACTCCACCCTTTTACGTCAGACTACAGTATACGCAAAAAAAGTAGCTTTGTCAAGTCTGCCGAGTAATCATAGTAACGGTAACAGTGCCGCTATTCTGATTGAATTTTAGTGACTTGACATACCCGATTGCTTGGTTGCTGGGGTAGCTACCAAACAGTCGGTTATCAATGACCCTTACTGTGCTGAGCCAATTAAGATCATTGATATCGCTGATGTATCCAACAACTTCAACTTCTTCATCAATCCTTGAGACTCGATCAAGAATACGTTTACCAACAACAGATGCTGATGAATTATTAAAAAATCTATTATTCGTTGCAGGATACTGTCTCAGTCCACTTTTATTAATAGAATTATGATTAGAAAATATTTTAGTAAGATGCTGTTGTGGTGCTAATTTAATTCCGGGCACATCCAACTCTATTCGATCTCCATCACTGAACCTGAAACCATTGAAAGCAATTTTCATAGAAACATGTGTACGATGTCGCGCGCGATAATCATAGCCGACACCATAGGTATTGCTCATAATATCTGGAAGATTATTGTTCTTAGCATTAACCGAATCATAGTATGTAATTGTTTTTTGATTCTTCGAGTAGAATTCAAGAGCCGTAATTGGTTTTCCGCCAATTGCTGGAGCAGCGTCAAAATATGGCTGACCATCTTCATTTGGATCAAATAGATGATACTCATCCAAACATGCTGACCCTAATTCATCTGGTCCGCCAAGCAACCAAAGATTTGGATTGTATCTTGGATTTCCTGTATCTCCATAAAGAATTGGGGCGTCAGGCATCAAATAAATTGGAATGCCTGCAGACACATCAAACAGTATCGGGCTTGACACTAAAAATCCCGTACTTGAAATTGCACTGTAAGTAACTCTTGTTCCAGCAACTGAAAGCGTACCTTCATTTGGAAAGCCTTGAGTGCTTTTAACAGTAATGATTGTGCTGGAAGGACCAACATTCGCAGTAAGCTCGGTCTTCTTTTTCATTGCTGGGTCATCTTTAAACGACCATTCGCCAATCTCAACAAACCATGTTTTAGGGCTAAAAGTATAGCCACTCGTAGTTATGAGAGATCCGTCAGTAACAGCATGCACGCCAGAACCTTCTGCGAAAAAGCGTTTATCTTCCTGATCTCTTGACGAAATTACAATTGGGGTTCCAGCCTCATACCTTTTACCGGAAGGAATAGATGGAGTAAAGGTAATCGAATTGGTTTCTGGAAAAATACTCAAAACCTCATATTCATCAGCGCCAAGAAAAAGTTTATCTCCACTACTAAACGCTGCTGAATCTGTTTGACTGTCAAACGGAATCCGATTAACATACATTCCGCTCCTACCGGCTTCCAGATCTTCAGCCAAACGTAATTCAATTAGATCTTCAATCATTTGATATTTAAATCTGCTGAATAAACCTCTCGCTTCTGAATTATCGGAATTAAACTGGCCATTCGTACAAACAAGAAGAATCCTCTTACGTTTGAAATCTTTCTGAAATGCTTTTATATCTGGGCGTGCTTTATCAGGAGATTTCTCGGCGAAATCAAGGCTTTGATCTCGAATAAATAAATCACTGTTCACAGAAACCGTATTTAAATCAGACTGAGAAACAAGATTGCTTTGAATTGCCGGCAATTCAGGACGATATGGAACGATTTCAATTTCATTGTAGATATGCTGATATGCAGACTTCTTTTTAATACTGATCAGGTTCTGCTCATCAATGTTGTCGAACGTAAAAAAGAAAGAAGTATTTTCATCAACTATTGGCCGAGGTTCAAAATGAAGGTTTCCAAAACGATCAAATCCAACCACACAGTCAGTAAGCTCAGCAAAATTACCAAGAGCATCCCAAACACTGAGGCCTTCAAAATCAGCAACAGAAATATGGAACGATAATGATTTGCTGAATTTCCAAATAATATTTCGTCCGCCTTTAAAAGATTGTGACGATGCATGCGCCTTAGACCCCATTGAAAACCCAAACAGTTCTTCATACGCACTACTTATTTTAACCATTGGGAAGTATTGATTAAAATCACCTTCAACAGTCGGATTATTTGGAGAAACCTCATAAACCACAGGGGAATATGCATCTCCATTCCATTTTGACATTGTGTTGTCAAAATTATTTGTGAAATAATAACCATCGTCATCAGAATTCCTGAAACTAAATTCTCTAATGGATGTAAGAGCATATGGATAAAGCGTGCTGCTTCTCCCCTTGAAATATGAAAAACCTCCTAAAGATTCTTCTGTATGAAAAACGATAAGATCTTCTCTCTTATCGCGCGCTATCTGATCATCGCTATTAATATCATGCCTTTTCATAATTATACCGCGAAGAGCCTTCTTGTTTTGACCAAGCATGATATAATTATGCGGCGTGTCTGTCCAAGATTTTATCATGAATAAACTCGGATGAAATCCTTCTGCCCCATACCGCAAACCCTTATAATCGTTATATAAAGTATAGGCAACATTTGCAAAACCAAATTCAACCGCACCTAAAATATTCTGGCCAATGGCAACAGTCCAATTCACACCATTCCAATGATAGGTCCACTCACCATAATTAGGAAGACTTGCTGTAACATATGTTTGAATAATCCCACCGCATTTAACCTGCAGAGGAATTTCCCAAACGTTTATCACATACCGTGAAATAGGAGATGTAAGATGTTCAAAATCATTTGGATCTAAGCTACCAAATAAAATTGATGGACTTCCTCCAATTGCATTCGTAAGATAATTGAAGTTCCAAGTGCTTCCGCCATCCTGACTATCGGCTAAAAGATTATCACTAAAATATCGTGACTGAGCCAAGTATGAAGTTGTCTCGTTTGTAAGCCATTCTTTATTGACATTACCTTTATTTGCCCATTTCATAACCCCACAAGAAATGGTTCCATTCTCATTATTGAATATGCCATGAATTTCAAAATCAGATTTCAATTCTGATTCAAAATTATTTCGACCAGTATATGATCCTGGAAATATCGAAAAATTTTCAACATACCCTGTTGAGCCGCGTAATCTCGCAGCCCAATATTGAATCTGCAGTTCATTACCAACATCAACAAATTTCGCTCTCGCAAAATAAAGGTCTTTATCTGGTAATTGTGATGCTTTGAAATTACTTTGCGCACCAGTAGAGAACTTGATAAAAGGAAATCGAGAAATCGCAGGATATGAAGGGTGATAATAGACTATGGAATACAATTTTGCATCATCACCAAGAAAAGGAGCATCATGATTTAAGGTATAGGTATTAGCAAGAATTTTTTTATCACCTGTTTCTGGGTCAACAGAATCAAACCGCGAGAGATACCATTTAGCCATTGAATTAACGAAAGTATCCCCAAATTCCAAAGGCTTAATTCCGCTATCAAAAACACCATCACCAGCACCATAATTTTTCCCTTCTTTCAGGGAAATAATATTGCCAACACTTGATCCCTCAACCATCACCACATCAATGTCGCCATATCTATCTCGATATGCACCAGTATCATCGACAGATGTAGTTCTAACATATGAATGAATGTATTTATAAAGACTAAAATTTATTCCAGCGATTCTTGTTATGCGAGTTTCTTTGTTTTCCTCTTTTCTAAAATCTCTTACGTTATCAAGTCCTGTTGTTGGATCATATGTCGTATAACTTTCTGCAGTGATATTGTATTGCTCTACCACAGTGACTTTCAAATAAGAGTGCGCGTTGTCACCATGATTATTGTACATGTAAAAAACATCATCGACATCGATAACATCCCTAAGATCAGATGGCGCATTAATAAAAGTCAGCACACCAGGAGTTCCTTGCTCAATGCCAACAACCTGCAATGTTAAATCAGGCTCTCCATAATCAGGACCATTATTAAATAAATACAAAGCGTCATATTTTCTTCCTGGCATTCTAACAGTTTCTGCAGACAATTCACCACTGCTGCCATTGATCGCTACAGCAACAGTGCTTAGCCATTTGTTCCAGTCTATCCTGTCATCATTGGAATAAGAAAATTCTGCATCCTTAATAGGATTCCTGAAGCTAATTTCAAAAGGAACGTCACTATATACTAAGCCGCCAAAAGTATCTCTAGGAACAACATAGGCAAAAGCAGTCTTTCTTCTTATTTCTTTCGTTGATTCATTAGATCTTCTTTCATAATACTTCCAAAACTTACCCCAACTTCTTCCATATAGCGCTGCAGGATAATTAACAATATTTCCAAAAGAAGGCCGGCACCCAAAAACAATTTTATAATAGCTCAAAAAAGTGGTATTAAAAGTTAAAGGAAAATCTGAAGACGGAGCGGCCTGCCCAAAAAGATGATCTCGATGCTCAATATCCTGTCGCTGAAACTTAGGAAATTTTGTTGATTCCCCAATAAAATCAACTGTCGAAAAAGTCATTTTGTCAGGGCCAGAACCAGAAGTTTTTTCTAATTCCCAATAGGTAAGAAAATCCAATGAAGCAGGATTAGTGCCAACAAGATCCCATGAAAATGAAAGTTTATCAGGGGCCACTTCTTGAGAATAGTTCAAAAGGCCCGCTTTAATATCGTAAGAGTACGCATCTCCTGTATTAATAGCTTTTCTTGTTCCTCCATTTTCTTCTCTAAGCAGATAAGTACCCTCGAAAGCATGAACTACATCTCTTACAACAGTGTTACTATACTCAAGATCTGTTCCATAATACCTTTTGATAGTACATATATTTGCCGCAAAAGGTGCCCAAGATTCAATAATACTACTGGTAAGTCCTGTTGCCAAACCTCGCCGATCATTTTCTCTTGGAACCTTAAGGTAAAGGACAACTCCACCAACGTCAATAAGATCTTCAATCTCATAAATACCATCAAGCATATAATGCAAAAATTCCGAATATTCTGCAGTAACTAATGTAGGCAATGAAGGAGGATATTTAGAATAATCAAAAAGACCATCAATCTTAACGAAAGTGCCAATATCCTCCTGCCTAAAACCAGGGTTTACGTCAATGCCTATCGCAAACTGCCCTGGATTATAGCTGCCCAATATACCTCCAGAACCAAAGCCAAATGTATATGCATCATCGTCTTTGGTTAATTGGACCTCTACTTCTTGTGAAACGCTGGCAGGAACTTTTCCCTTATAGCCAATAGGAATTTCGATCTTCGAATCATTAAGGGATACCCCCTTTAATAAACCTCCTGAAGCATAATCATCACCAACCCCCATGAACATTCCAAGAGATTTATTTTGCGAATACCTATCAATGACCCACAGGTTAAATTCTTTCGTGTCTGGATCCTGATTCAACAATTCTTCAGAACCAAGAACAAAATTGCTGTCTACAATTTTAGCTGGGTAAGAGAATTCGCGAGATAAAGGCGGTTTAGCATCCTGTCTCTTACCATCGCATTCGATAGAAATTTCAGAACCATCTTCAAAAGCTTCTTCACCAAAGGGAAGATGCAAATGACGTATTCGAACAGGATAACAGTGAAGTCCGACAAACAAAGATCCTTCTGCCTGAGGATTTTTTATTTTTTTGAACTTTAAGACAATCTTACCCTCATATGGATTAGTCGGCATGGCGTTCATGTCAATAGGATATTGTCTTGTAAACTGAGTAATCCCTGGATCCCATCGCATATATTTGTAATAAATAGGCGGTCCATAAATAGGATCATAAACAAGCGGATCGCCATTTTGAAGATTGCCGATAGCTTGAAAAGTACCACCAAGAATATATTCCAGGCGCGATCTCATTTCTTCGCTAAGGTTTCCATAAAAGTCAAGGGAAACAGTTCCTGGGCCACCATTATGATAAGTCAAATTATGAAGAACGCTACACACAGGAAAATGATCGTCTGGCACTTCTTCAGGCTTTACAACATGGACAATTCCTTCGTCATCCACATAAGCGAGATCAAGACGAGGGATATCATCCCTGTCCTCTACTTCAGGGTAATTTTCGTAAGCAAGATACCAGTAGCCAAGAAGCTCTGAATTACCGTTGTCGGCAATAATGGAGCCATCAAAAGACAATAACGATTTATTCAGGCCATCAAATTTCTCCCACAGCCCTATTATGGGAAAATTCCATGAGTGTAGGTTACGGTTATGCATGCCTGTTCCATCAAGAAATTTAACAAACATAGACCTCATGAAAGGATGTGTTATGAAAGATTGATTTCCATTTATATCAACGCTTCCATCATTCAAAACATCATAAACAATGGGAGGCCTATCGCCTATTGTTGCTCTGGACAAAGTGTCGTTGAACCGAATGTAGCTTCTTCCCTGTGAATCAACTGCGATAGGACTCTCTGGGTAGTATACTCGATGCAGCTCTGGGGCAAAAGGAACACCTGTATACTGGCCAGGAACTATCCTGAAATTAATGCTGGAATCATCATTAACAGAAAGTATGTCACCAGCATTAACCTTAAGATGACGTTTCTCTATGATAGAGCTATAATATGCAGGGTCAACAGATTTTGCACTGATTTTCCTTTTCTTAATTATATTTAGCGGTTTAGCTCTATCAATCGATTGCTTTTTTTCATGAGCAACAGTATCATTGTATATTACCGGTTCTGTTTCAGATGAATCTAAAGCAACAGATTCTTTTTCTTCATCATCACCCAACCATTCGGCAACATTCAAGTCCTGCGCTTCATTAATGCCAGTATTCTCGCCACAGTTGCCAACGTACATCTTACCGCTATCAGGAATAACAACGACAACAGAAGACGCTATGCTAAATAAAGCGTTAGGAGATTCTTCAAATGAATATCTGATCTGGTTAAGAGCCGGTCTAACTACAGAAGTAATTCGAGCCGAGAAGAAAATATTTTCTGAACCAAAAGTTTCCCCAATACCTTCCTTTTGACCCACTTTCTCTTCAGTTGCACCAATAACATAAATAGTGCCACCATAAATATTTTCTCCACCTATTTCAATTGGGCTAACTGCCCACCACTCTGCACTATTGGCAGGAATAGCAACCGTAACCGAAGAATCAGATGAATTCAAATCTGCAGCAAGCCCAGCGATATAGCCGAATCCGAATAAGCGCGCACCATTTATGGCCATCACTTCTTCAACAAATTTACCGACACCATGGGAGCCAAAGAATCTTGGAGAAAGATCTGTGTCAGACACTATTTGCATATCCGCCTGCGTAAGCATCGGCTTTGCAGACCTAAAACTATGCTGCCCAGTATAGACACCGCCAAATTTTTTTGTGGCATCTGAAGAAGCGAATGCAGTTAAATGAATCTCATCCCATCTTTTTGTGGTATCTATAAACCACATAATTATCTCTCCATTTTCATTTGGAGAGCCAGGAAAAGAATACACCGCTGTGCATCCCATTAAGGTTTGGCCTGATCCAGAAGGAAACCCTTCCACATCTGGACCAGGGATTTTATTGCTTCTTAATGTTTGCTGTATGTTAAGAAAACGAAACGGATACTTTAGATGCGCAACCGTAGAACCGCCAAGGTTGGTGCTATCAATCATCACAGCATATTCATCACGGTCAGGATCAAAAGCTACAAGATAAGATTCATCTTGGCTTTCAATGCCGTTCGTGCAACCGAGATAAACAATCCATCTTTCTATTATTTCCCCACTGTAATGATTCTTTTTAAGCGAAGACACCCTAATATTAAGAACTTCATCTACAGTTCCGCTGAAACTGATATCTTCAAGAACCACTACCTTTTCTTCATTCATACTTGCTGGCGATCCTTGAGGGGTTTCATACCCTAAGGTAAGAACGTCACCTTTCTTTATGTCGATAGGATCATCAAATTTCATTTGTATGAAATTACTGCCAACACTGATATCGTTATTGAGAGTTCCTCTAAAAATGCAGCGTGGAGCCGCCGCAGTTGTCACCAGAGTTTTTTCTCCCTTTGTGAGAACGCCATCATTAGGCTTTACTGTAACATCTGGTCTTCCAAACTCACTGTAGGCGCGCTGATTATCTGCAGTCTCAATTCCAGAAAGAGAGATCGTATCCTGGCCAACTACAACTTCCTTATTATCCTTATATTCGTTTCGCACTTCTTTAATCAGTTCTTCAACAAGGAATTTCACTGACTTGTCGAAAAACCAATTTTTACCATTCTTAACAGTAGCAGCACTCTTCTCAATAAAATCTTTTTCAAGGGAATTAAGACGGATGGACGCAGATCCAGAAGAATCGGTATCAATCGTATCAATTCTGAAATGACCAAGCTCATAAGAAACAGTCATGTTCTCTTTTGGAAATTTGGCAACAAATTTTGCTGGACGAAATTTCAAATCAAGATTTGTTTCGTTCTCTGTCAGCATAAATTTAGCTGGATTCCCATCAATCGTAGTCAAATCAATCTTCTTGAGGTTATCCCAGGCAAAATCCGTATTGATCGCTTTCAGCGTAAGAGATGAAGCTTTGAAACGATATGGGCGAACACCCTCAGTGCCAACATTAATTATATCAGGAACTTTTTGAAGACGATACAGGCCGGCAAATTCCGTCATATCAACCCATTCAGGATCTCTTGGGGTGGGATCTGTATCAGAATCCCTGCCATGATCAAGAATCAGGAATCTGGTTTCTGAAAAGTTTTCTCCACGGTCTGGTATTTGCTTAGTAAGTGATTCACCCATTCTGTTGCCTGCCGTAGCATTTCCTCCAGCCTGCGGCGGCACATTTCTGAGTCTTGACTTTGCATATCTGACCGCTTCATCTGACCCAATTGATGTCGTTCCATTAAGACCTCGATTATTCAGACGAATACCATGATTGTTACCAGGAATTAGGAGAAAACCATAGCCAAGACCTGATTCTGCAGCAACTGCACTTGGCTTTAATCTCAGATAATTGAATGATTCAAAATCAGTGCTGAAGAATTCGGCAGATGACAGCAAATTATCTCTTGTGTCTGTTTCTGTCGTAAAACCAAATAAGCCAGAACCACTGCGACCATTATTCTTTGATGTTACTACATTAGAGCCGCCACCAGTTGGCGTAAAGTCTGTGTCGTTATCTGCGAAATAACTGTTAGCGATATAAACAGGCTGTGAATAAAGCGCTGTTAGTGCGGATCCGCAGTCATGAATCGTACAATTCTCAAAACGAAGGGAGCCACCTATCGTAATTTCAATAGCCCTGCCTTCATTTTCAACAGCTGGATTTTTATACCTTGAAAAAGTAAGATTGTATGCATCAAGATCAATCGAACTGCCGATATAAAGAGCGGTTTGCCCTTTTCTTCCGCCTTGCAAAATAGTATCATGAATAAGAACAGAAAGATTTGTTGTTCCAGTAAAAGCAATTGTGCGTTTATTAACACTGGTAGTTACATCCGTGAGATGTCTTATATTGGCTTTCTCAATAATCAAATTTCCGTAATTACAGTCATTAAACTCCATTGCCTCATCAGCAGTATCCATGAGATACTGAAATGGATTTCTTGCAATACCTTCATGCTCAGTAAGAAAAGTGATTTTAAGAGTATACCCATTAAAATTTGTTCCACTTAGAATAGCCTTTGGCGGATCAACAACATCAGTCGCAACCACCAATTCAACACTGCCAACCATAGCAGACCCAATAGCAGTGAAAGCGGCATTCAAATCAGCATAGCCATCTGGCGATGCATACCCAGCACCAATATATTTAGTTCCTATGATTGACATCATTTACCTCATGGTAACGGAGGAATCAAAAATGTTTTTTTAAAAATCGTACCTTTCACATCTTCATAAACTGGATCTGGAAAGCGATTTTCTGCAAGCACAATAACGTAAAACTTCTTAATGCCAATATATTGAACCCCATATATCTCTGCAGTAAGATTAACTTCATATTCGCCCTCTTGTTCATACGTATGAAAAACAGACGATAAAGCCCCTGCGGTTTGACCATCCCCAAAATCCCATCCAATAACAGATCCATATGGAGGAATTATAGCAGAAAACTCAACAGTAAGAGGTCGATTACCTATTCTTGGGGTTGCCGTAAAATTAACATACCTTGCTGCCTGACTTATAAAATAAGGCTGTGGCCCTTCAGGCAAAGGTGTTTCATCATCTTTTGTTGGCCAATCAACATTTTTCACATAAGCATTTAATGCAACAGGTGGATCCACAACATATACAAGTAGATAACTGTTTGTTATCATATCATCAGCAGGATTTACTATGACATGATCTGAAATCTCAACAACAGGATTTTGCACTATGTAGGGAACTCCCGAAATTATCATATCATTAGCAGGATCCACTACAATATTGTTCAATATCTCAGCAATTGGTGGATCACTGACATATTTTGCGTCAGGAATAACCATGTCGCTGGCAGGATTGACAATTATCGTACTCATGTCAGTGAATCATAGTCAGGAATTAAGAGTGCAGCATTTCCTCCAGTAGTTTTCCATTGCGAAAAATCAAATGCATACATATAATTTTTGCCATCAATTGTGCGCCCTACAGACATTTGACTTAAGCCTTCTGTGAGAGATATTTGACAAGTATTGAGAATTCCATACACACGGTTCATATAATCAGTTTGATTTCCGTATCCATCCCTATATTCATAAACAAAAGGATTTCCAACAAAAAAATCTCCTCTGTCGTTTGGATTATTACGCGCCATAATTTTAGGATTAAGAGCCATCGATGACTGCACTCTATTTGTATATCCTGACGTAACATTATTCCAGTAACCAGGGAAAATGTAATAAATATTACCCGGTGGTGAATTCGTTGCGCTACAATAAGGAAATTTAAAATATCCAGAATAACTTGGAAATCGCTCAAGACCAAAAATCCAGCGATGTGTGTAAGCAGTAAGAACCGAACCGGCAGGAAAATTTTTTCTCGCAAATTCAATGGTGACCGTGTTATCGTCCGTATTTGTCGCAACACATTTTTGGTAATCTACCACAATATTTCTATTGAAGTCATATAGGTAGTAATATTTGCCGACAGTAAAGTTACTGGCCGTTCCAGCTACGTCAAACTGAAGAACCTTATTAGTAGAGCCAGCAGTTATTTCGCCGGTTATTGGCGCAGCAACATCCGGTCCTTCGAGATATCTTGAATCTCCTTCAAAATCCGACATGACAAAAAAGCCCCATCTCTGTGGATCTACTGTCACATCTTTTGCGCCAATAGACATAAATGTAGGGCCACCACGAAAATCATAGTTGAATTCATTATCGTCAGATGTTGCAAGATCAACATAAACTAATGGAGCATACCCAGTACGGGAATCACGATCCCAAAAAGCATAAGCAGCAATACGCACAACACTTTCTGATGTTAACTGAGTAATCTTCAATATTTTATGCGGTTCATCATGCCGGTTAGGATCATCACCAATGCCATCATCGCCAGCTTGGTTCCAATCATGATTAGAAACCACAACATATGGGTCTTCTTCTTCTTCTCTTCTGTCACTAATTAAATGCCAACCTGCACCACCACCTTGCGCAGGAACAGGCGGCGGCACAACTGGAGCCAGAATCCAACGAAAGAAATAATTCAAAAAAGAACCGGATTCTAAAAAACCTCTTCCATTACAAAGCCCAGATTCTCTATTAATCTTCATCTTCTATCTCCTATGTATTTGAATCATAATCAGGAACAAGGAATGCAAAATTATCCCTTCGTTCCATGTAAATGAAATTCAGAGGGTTTCCTGGAGGATCTTCAATCGTTCTTGCTGTCTGCATTTGCGTCATCCCATTAGTTGATGACATCCACATGCCAACGCATTTTCCAAAGGTATTATTCATTTCTGCAGTGCTACCAGAACAGATCCATTCACCAACATAAGGTTGCTCAACAGCATAATTACCTTCGTCATCAGGCTTCATAACATCAAGGAAATTTTGACTTGGGGTAAATTCATTACCAATGTTATTCAGTTTTTGGGTGTAGTAAATATTGCCAGTATTGCTGCAATATGGAATTACCTGATCTTTAGGAGTTCCAGAAGCACCATTTTCATTTGTGAAAAAAGAATAGAAGCGATGAACATAAGCAGCCAGGACAGACCCTATTGCAAAAGAAATGTTTTTTAGCTCTTCTATTGTGACGCTGTATGGGGCCGATGATGTATTCACAGAAAGAACCTTGACATATTCAGCCTGACTAACGCCATTGTAGTCAGTCAAATAATAGCTCATGTTCGCTTCAAAAAGACCTGCCGTAGTTTGTGCTGCACCATCAGAACCAAATTCAATAACAACATCGGTTCCTTGTGCTGGCGAATTTGTTATTGCCCCTGCAATTGTGTTAGGATACGGAAACCATTTCGTATTTGCGTCTGCATACCAATCACCCAAGACAAAAAAGCTCCAGCTGGTATTGTTGTTGGCACCGATAGAAAGAAATTGAGGGCCACCACGAAAATCATAGATGAAAGGCCCATCATCTATAGTTAAAACTTTGCTACCAGCCCAATGGCCATAGCCAGTTCCAACAGAAGGGGCAACAGCCGCATCCCACCACAAATAAGCATCAAGAGTAATTTGACTGCCTGTTGTTGATTGAGTGATTTTCACAATCTTGTGTGGCTCATCAAAACGATTAGGATTCGCAGCCACATTGGCAGCAGAATGATTAGAAACCACGATATATGGCTCGGCATTAGAAGTTCCGTCTTCAATTACATGCCATTCTGCTCCACCAACAGACTGTGAAATAGGAACAGCAGCTATTGCTCTGTCAATCCAGCCTTTTGGTGCAACGCCAATATTAGGATCCCACAGATAATTAAGAATTGTTCCTGAACTTGAAAAACCTCTGCCAAAACACGAATCCCTTTCACGATTGATAATCATTGCGAACTCCCTTGCTGGTTCTGTTGCTTCATCATATGCTGAGCCATGGCCTGAGCAAAGCCAGACTTAAAATCAGAAACAATATCTGAAAGAAAAGTATCCGCATATTCTCCATTAATAGTGCCTGCATATTTCACCTGCTGCGCACTATCAATAACGCGCATGAGTTTACCATCTTTAAATACTTTAATCCTAGGAACCAGAATAATTTCGTCTATCTGGTAAGTGTAAGCATCTATATTTCCAGCAATCTCTGCATCTGTTGGCGGAACGATAGATTTCTTGGCTTGCTCAGACATGGCAACTCCTTGTAAAAAAAGTTAAAATGAATTACGGATTCCCTACCTTGGGAATCCAAACGCTTTTCTTTAAAAGCATAAAAATTAAACTGCGATACTTTATCTGTTAAGCTCCTTATTAATCAGCATACATAGAGAATACACTGGTGGCCGATTACGCCTAATGCCACCCGAAGGCAACGGTGCTTCTCCATAAGCCTTCAAAAGCGCGGCACTTTCTTCCGGCCCAAGTGGCTCTTCCACAAAAGGAAGAGCCACCCAAGGGAACATACCGAAATTCAAGACCGCAGCTGATTCTGTAGCTGTGTCTATAGCCATTATGACATTTTTCCTCTCGTAAAGGTTCCTGTTTCACCACCAGTATCGTTAACCGAGGCGGTACCGATTGCTGCTCCAGCATCGTTACGTACGGTCAACTCGCCAGTGTCTCTGTTGTGCGCCCCTCCATTCCTGGCAAACGAAGCCATGAAGTTCATCTTGTCACCAAGAGATGCGTCCTTTCCTGGCACAGCTGCAGCTTCTGCCTTCGAATCAACATTGAGAACATCGTTGACTTCGGTGTTCACCTCTGCTTTCATGGCAGCTGACATGCCGCCAAGATCGGTAAGGTTCGCACCATTGGCACCAATGAGAGTGTTGGCCGTTCCTGCCGCGTCAGGCACAGTGGTATTGGCTCCGTCCGTTCCCCTCATGTCGGTGTTTGTGGTGCAGGTATCGATGGTTCCATGGATATCAGCATCAATATCAAAGCCGGCTCCATTGCCGACAGCCTCGATGCCGTCACCATTGGTGTTGCCAACAGCATAAATCCCAGATCCAGCAGCGGCTTCACCTCCAACACTTGCTGCATAAATGCCATGCTTTTCACCATAGCCAATTGCTTCAATGCCATGGCCGGTAGAACCACCTACAGCCTGGATGCCAGAACCACCTAACATGCCGGCAGCATAAATGCCAGAACTAGCATTTGTAGATCGGGCGAATATGCCCTGGTTAATCCCTTCAACACATATGCCGCGAGAACCAAACAGCCTCATTCCATCACCGGTTTCACCACCGATAAGTTTCATGCCGTCACCAGTTCCATAGCCTTGAGCATAGATGGCATCGTAGCTACCCACCGTGACTTCAGCCCTTATTCCGTTACCATATTTGCCTTTAGCAAAGAAACCATGACAATCGTTAGCAACACTTTCAACCCTAAGACCATCACCTCCATTGTTTCCTGCACGACAATACATGCCATTGCCTAGAGCACCACCATTAGCAGAAATGCCATTGCCGTCTTCACCACCTCGACAATGCATGCCACTGTTAGTAAACGCTTGCGCATAAATACCATTGCCAGAAGAAGCACCACCTACGGCATGAATACCGTGACCGGTTACACCACCTTCGGCATGAAGACCTGCGCCAACTCCAAATCCAATCAAATGCAGGCCAGCGCAACCACCACCCGTGGATTCAAATCTGACAGCTGCATTCCTTCCAGCCGTGGCATATAAGGCATGACCACCATCACCTTCGGCGAAGTAGCCACCTTCAAGCCTCATGCCGTGGCCAGTGATTTTGCCGACAGCCTCGATGCCGTGGCCAGAGACGGAGCCACCTTCAGCACGCAGTCCTGGGCCGCTGCCGTTACCCACTAACTTCATGCCGCTGCCGCCATCTTTGATGCTTCGGAAAAGGACACCATCACTTTCGAGGCCTTCGCCATAAATAGCGTGGTCACCCCCTACAATATTTATACCGTTATATCCAGCTGAAAAAGAACTGCTGATTTCAATGCCATGACGATTGCCTCCATTGATTCGCACGCCTGTATTCTCCGAGGCGACACTTAATCCAATTTGGGTAGCATTTATATCGAGGCCATTGCCACTTGTGCCAGATTGGAGAGCCATGCCGTGGCCGCTGTCGCTACCCACTAACTTCATGCCGCTCCCAGTTCCATGGCCAAAAGCAAAAATGCCATTGCCGGCTTCACCACCTACGGCACAGATACCATTACCGGAACCGTTGCCACTTATGATAAGACCGTGCCCATTAGCAACACTTTCAAACTTAACACCATCATCGCCATTTCCTCTCGCATAAATACCATTGCCAGAAGTAGCACCACCATAAGCCTGAATACCGTTACCGGTTACACCGCCTTGAGTATATAAGCCGTGGCCGCTGCCGCTACCCTGAGCACGGATACCGTCAGTGCCTTCAGCCCAAAAGCCAGTGCCATTAGGCGCTTGCGCATAAATGCCACTGCCAGAAGAAGCACCACCTACGGCATAGATACCATTACCATTTTCACCACCCTGAGCACGGATACCGTCAGTGCCTCCAGCCCAAAAGCCAGTGCCATTAGGCGCTTGCGCATAAATGCCACTGCCAGAAGAAGCACCACCTACGGCATTGATACCATGGCCGCTGATGCCGCCTTGAGTATATAAGCCGTTACCGGAACCGTTGCCACTTATGTTAAGACCGTGCCCATTAGCAACACTTTCAAACTTAACACCATCATCGGCATTTCCTCTCGCGTAAATACCATTGCCAGAAGAAGCACCACCATAAGCCTGAATACCATGACCGGTTTCACCACCTCGAACAAAAACACCATTCCCAGTTCCCTGGCCAAAAGCAAAAATGCCACTGCCAGAAGCACCACCTACGGCATAGATACCATTACCGGAACCGTTGCCACTTATGTTAAGACCGTGCCCATTAGCAGCACTTTCAAACTTAACACCATCTTGGTGATCGGCATTTCCTCTCGCGTAAATACCATTGCCAGAAGAAGCACCACCATAAGTCTTAATACCATGACCGGTTTCACCACCTTGAACAAAAACACCATTCCCAGTTCCCTGGCCAAAAGCATAAATACCATTGCCAGAAGAAGCACCACCTACGGCATAGATACCATTACCGGAACCGTTGCCACTTATGTTAAGACCGTGCCCATTGCTGCCTGTGGCACTTGCAACAATCGCATGCCCTGCGTTGTTGACAACATTCAACTGTTTCAGGTTCAAGGTTGCGTTGTTGCCGTTTGTGGCCTGCCCATCGATCTGTTTAAGGTTGGATTCGACCACGCCGGCAGCAACGTTGACGCTGGCTGCAAGCAGCGCACCGTCAGTACCAACCATGTCTGTATTGGTTGTGCATGTACCAATTGTGGAATTCGCCTTGTCATATCCTGTACCATCGTAGTCAGATTCCAGATTGTCGGCTGCACCAGAATCACCAGAAATTTCTGTGACGTTCGTATCCAGAACATCGCCACCACCAATGAGCGAATCGTATACGTTCGCTGCAAGAACAGTGAATTCATGATCAATACCGCGAGCACCGGCCATTTTTACCTCAAGCTTCAGACGCCCAAGACTGCCGGTATCCGTGGTGTTGAGTGCGCAATCATAATATCCAGCGGCATCATGAGAAGATGCACTCGATTCGTTTTTCTGTGTCAGAGCGCCACCGTTCTTTGAAAGAAGAACGTCAGCTTGATTGATTGTCAGACCTGTCTCTGGCGTGTAGCCGTCAGTCTCGTCCACAAATCTACCGATCTTTACGGTAGCAGAAGTGGATTGTTTCAGGTAAAGCATTCCTGCCTCCTCATTGAGTTAAGAATTTATCCAATCTATTTCCCTAAATAAGCCTTTGTCTATGAAACGCAACCGTTAGCGCTGCGTGCCATTCGTGATCATCACCATGCGTATGAAAATAACATCTAATTCTCATATTACTTCCAAGAGGAACGGCATCTGCCGACTGCAGCCACTTCGATGTATTGCCGAGCATCGGAAGCGCATGCCAAAACCTCTTAGGAAATATAGTTGGAACATCGTCAGATGCAAAAAGATTATAATCGCCATTGCCAGCAGGCACTGCTGTTGGATTCGAAAAAGTGTGTGTCTCTTCATCGTAATCAAAATTCCAATATGCCGCTGGTTTGATCTTTGTATTTGGATCAGTAAAAACCTGAACCGGCTTCATATCGGCAGGGTTGACGACCAGAGTGCCATCTCCAGCAGCAGGAACAATAACGCCATTGTAATTGTTAAAATAAGTGTCAGAACCTGCTTCGCTTGGTGTGATCACAGGAATAATCTCTGCATGAACGTAATCGTTTATGGCACCAAGGCAATCCAAAAATCCTTCATGGATATAGGTGCCATTTTCTTTGATGTTTAAATCGGCAACGACCTCTAACGGGCTGCTGTCAGAAACAGCATGATCACAAATTAATCGTACGCCATTACCAACCTTATGCGGATAATTAATATCATCGCCCTGCCCAAACCATCCGGTTATGTAACCAAAAGGGCATGATGTTTGGTGAACCATCTCCTTGTTGGAAGAATCTTTTTCTGGCATTGTATCACTGCGCAAAAGATCAAGTTGTTCTGAATAAGAAACAAGCCATTGAGACCCATCACCAACCTGCAAGAGATCATTTGTAATAGCATTAAGAACAGCATCGTCACTTGCCCATCTTACTCGTTCAAAATCCTGTATTTGATACTCCTGCCCGACAGTAA
>Ga0272441_10007319_pt1 | contig 17987 bp, 15 predicted proteins | sample SSMProp6N_FD_193582 | JGI IMG/M metagenome (GOLD analysis project Ga0272441, IMG submission 193582) | Marine sediment archaeal communities from Little Sippewissett salt marsh, Falmouth, MA, United States - SSM-Prop-6N | ecosystem: Environmental > Aquatic > Marine > Wetlands > Sediment ... | reverse complement strand
CTTGCAGACGTTGAGCGTGATATCGAACTCCCTCGTCGACTCGCCGACGACCATCCCTTCGTACACCCTGACGTTCGTGCCGATGAAGAAAACGCCCCGATCCTCGAGACTCGCGATCGCGTAAGCTACCGACTGGCCGTTTTCACCCGAAACCAGCGCGCCGGTTTCCCTCGCGGGAAGCTTGCCCCGGAAAGGCTGGTAGTCGTGGAAGACATGCGAAAGGATGCCCTCCCCCTTGGTATCGGTGGTGAACTCCTGACTGTAACCGATGAGGCCCCTCGTGGGAATTTCGAACTCGAGGCGGACCATGCCGCCCTTGAGGGTTTCCATATGCTTCATCTCGGCCTTCCTGCGTCCCATTTTTTCGATCACCACACCGTTGTATTCTTCCGGAACATCGATCGTCACATGCTCGACCGGTTCCAGAACGGTGCCGTCGGGAGCTTCCCTGGTGATGACCTGGGGGCGGGAAATGGACAGTTCGAACCCTTCCCTGCGCATCGTCTCGATCAGCACGGACAGGTGCAGCTCGCCCCGTCCCGAGACCCGGAACGTATCGGCGCTGTCGGTCTCCTCGACGTTCAGGGCGACATTGGTCATGACCTCCTTCATCAGGCGCTCGCGTATCTTGCGGCTGGTCACCTCCTTGCCCTCCTGCCCGGCGAACGGTGAATCGTTGACCGAGAAGAGCATCGAAAGCGTGGGCTTGCTTATCTCGAACGATTCGAGCGCTTCCGGCTTGTCGGCGGCCGCGAGCGTCTGGCCCACATTGGCGCCGGCTATCCCGGAAATCGCGATAATGTCGCCCGCCCCGGCTTCCTTCACCTCGATGCGCTGCGTCTTGTCGAAGGTGAACACCTTCGCCACGCTGCCCTTCGACTGCACGCCCTCTTCGGTAACCACGGCGAGAGAGTCTCCCGGACGGACACGACCCCGGTGCACGCGGCCGATAGAGATCTTCCCGAGATAGTCGCTGTAGTCAAGCGTCGTCACCAGCATCTGGAACCCGTGCTCGTCGCTGCTCTCCGGAGCCGGAATCTCACTGACAATCATGTCGAGCAGGAGGCTCATGTCATGGTCGGCATCTTCCATCGAGGCCTTGGCGATCCCCATCTTGGCGGAGGTGAAGAGGTAGGGGAAGTCGAGCTGGTCCTCGTCCGCGCCGAGAGCGATGAAAAGGTCGAGCACCTGGTCGTGGACCTTGACCGGATCGGCCTGAGGACGGTCGATCTTGTTGATCACCACGATCGGCTTCAGATTCAGTTCCAGAGCCTTGCGCAGCACGAACTTGGTCTGGGGCATCGGGCCCTCGAACGCATCGACGAGCAGCAGCACGCCGTCGACCATTTTCAGGATCCGTTCCACCTCGCCCCCGAAATCGGCATGGCCCGGCGTATCGACAATATTGACCTTGCACCCTTTATAGAGGGTCGCGGCATTCTTGGAAAAAATGGTGATGCCCCGCTCCCTCTCCTGGGGGTTGGAATCGAGCACGCGGGCGTCCACCTGCTGGTTATCCCTGAAGACCCCCGTATAGCTGAAAATCGCATCGACAAGCGTCGTCTTTCCATGATCCACGTGCGCTATGATCGCGATGTTGCGAATATTCTGTTTCGTACTCATCTTTTATCGGCAAATATTTATATTCAGATTCGACTCGGCCGAATATACACTTTTTTTCCAGACTCCTGACCATATCTTCGAGAATGCCGTCGACGGGCATCCCGGAACGGCCGCATTCCCGACTCCCTGAACAACCATGGACAATATACTGCTCAACAACGCACCGCTGTTCCTGCTGACCCAGCTCATTCCGCTGCTCTACCTGCTTTCGACGGGACTCTACGGTGCGGATTTCTTCAAAAGCTGGCCTCCCGCGAAGACCTACAAGCAGCCGGCGCTCATTATCAGCATCGTCACCCACATCGCTTTCATCGGCTTTCTGACCGCACCCGAAGGCTACCGGCTGAACTATTCGATTCCCATGCTCATGAACATGGTGGCCCTGACGCTCGCCGTGGTCTACATGTTCATAGAATTCTCGACGAAGACCGATAAAACAGGCTTTTTCGTGCTTTCCTTCGCTGCGGGAGCACAGCTGCTCGCATCGATCATCCTTTCGACCTCCCAGGGGGGAGGGCCGGCTTTCAGCGGCCTGGGGATCGGCATTCATCTGCTCGCGGCAATCTTCAGCTTCAGCGCGATCGCGATAGCCGGCCTCTACAGCTTTCTCTACCTGCTGCTCTTCCGTCAGATCAAGAACAACCGGTTCGGGTTCCTGTTTGAAAACCTGCCCAGCCTGGAAGTACTCGAGCAACTCATCAAACATGCGGTGGCCTTCGGGTTTCTTTTCCTGACGATCACCCTGCTGGCGGGAATCATCGGCACGGCCCAAAGCTCCGAAGTCATCAACATTTTCGACCCCAAGCTCATCGCGCTGGTGATCATCTGGATGCTTTACGGCGCGAGTCTTTTCATCAGGAGACTGTTCGGCTGGGATACCATCCACATGGCCTATCTGCTTATCGTGCTTTTCGTGTTCATAACCGGCCTGATCGTCCTGATGAGCATCTTTTCGCCGACATTCCACGGCCTCAGCTTTTAAACAGTTGAAATTTGATAATTTTCGGGCGTTACGGTATATTTGAATCCATTGGCTCTAAACGGGGACGGGTATTTTCCGGAGCTTTCACGCAAGCCACTAAAAAACTCTCATTATGAACATAATTTCAGTTGGTGTCAATCATAAAACCGCACCCATTGAAATCCGCGAAAGGGTCTCTCTTTCGGAAGTTCAGGCCAAGGAATTCCTCTCGAACCTCATCGATGACGGCATTGCACAGGAAGCGATGGTCCTTTCGACCTGCAACAGGACGGAACTCTACGTCGTCCCGGGCATGGCCGAAGTCAACGGGCATTATCTGAAGGAATATCTCATCGCCTACAAAAATGCCCGCAAGGAGGTCCGCCCGGAACATTTCTTCAACCGCTTCTACTGCAATACCGCCCGTCATCTCTTCGAAGTTTCCTGCGCCATAGATTCCCTGATACTCGGCGAGGGACAGATTCTCGGTCAGGTCAAGGATGCATACAGGATAGCTGTTGAAACACAGTCGGCGGGCATTCTCCTTACCCGTCTCTGTCATACGGCATTCAGCGTCGCCAAGAAAGTCAAGACCAAAACCCGCCTCATGGAAGGCGCCGTATCCGTCAGCTACGCGGCGGTCGAGCTTGCCCAGAAAATTTTCTCGAACCTGTCCATGAAGAAGATCCTTCTCGTGGGCGCCGGGGAAACAGGCGAGCTTGCGGCAAAACACATGTTCCAGAAAAACGCCAGGAACATCGTCATCACCAACAGGACCCTTTCAAAAGCCGAGGCGCTTGCCGAGGAACTGGGAACGAACCAGGTGCTGCCCTTCGAAAGCTACAAGGAACACCTGCACGAATTCGACATCATCATCACCGCCGTCAGCACAAAGGATTACGTCCTGAAGGAAGAGGAACTGCAGCAGAGCATGCAGAAAAGAAGACTCAAACCGGTGATCATTCTCGATCTCGGCCTTCCGCGCAATGTCGATCCCGAAATCGGCAAGCTCAAGAACATGTTCCTCAAGGACATCGACGACCTGAAGCACATCATCGACAAAAACCTGGAAATGAGACGGGCCGAACTCCCGAAAGTCCAGAGGATCATCGACGAGGAACTGGTAGGTTTCGGCCAGTGGATCAACACGCTGAAGGTCCGGCCGACCATCGTGGACCTGCAGTCCAAGTTCCTCGAAATCAAGGAGAAGGAACTCGAGCGTTTCCGCCACAAGGTCAGCGAGGAAGAACTGAGACGAATGGAACGGCTGAGCGACCGGATACTCAAGAAGATCCTGCATCACCCTATAAAGATGCTCAAGTCCCCGGTGGACACGGCCGACAACATTCCGAGCAAGGTCAACCTTGTCAGAAACATCTTCGACCTCGAGGAACAGAATCAGTTAAAACCATAACAGGCGCCCGAAGGAGAAACGCCGCCTCCTGTCCGGCATTCCATCCAGGAAAAACCGGACAAGGCGTTCGCGACCTTTTTCCGGCACGTCTGAATCAGTAAACGCATAATCCGTAAAGGCATTGAAAAAAAAGCTCATCATCGGTACCAGATCCAGCCCCCTCGCCCTTTGGCAGGCCGAATTCACCAAATCTGAACTTTCCAAACATTTCCCGGAACTCGACATTGAGCTGAAACTGGTTAAGACGACCGGTGATGTTCTGCTTGACTCCCCCCTTTCGAAAATCGGGGACATGGGACTGTTCACCAAGGACATTGAAAAACACCTGATCGCGAAGGAAATCGATCTTGCGGTACACAGTCTGAAGGACGTTCCGACCGAAACTCCCGAAGGGCTCATTCTTTCGGCATTCACCGAGCGGGAGGACACACGGGATGTCATCATCTCCAAGAACGGAGACAGCCTGAAAGAACTGAAACCGAACGCAAAGGTGGCAACGAGCAGCCTTCGCAGAACGTCGCAGCTTCTCAGCATGAGGCCCGATTTCCAGATCAGCGATATCAGGGGAAACCTCAACACCCGCTTCAAGAAGTTCGACGAGACCGATTTCGACGCAATGATGCTCGCATACGCGGGGGTTTTCCGGCTCAACTTCAGCGACCGTATTTCTGAAATCCTCCCTCACGACATCATGCTGCCGGCGGTCGGACAGGGCGCGCTCGGCATCGAAACCCGTGTAGACGACGAACAGACGAGAGAAATCGTCAAGGTCATGAACAACCAGAACACGGAGTTCTGCACCAAAGCCGAAAGAGCACTGCTCCGGCACCTCCAGGGCGGTTGCCAGATTCCGATCGGCGCGTACGCAAGCCTCAAGAACGGCACGCTGCACCTGCTCGCCTACGTGGGCTCCGTCGACGGCAAACGAGCCATCCGCAACGAGATCACGAAGGAAAACTGCACCCGGCCCGAACAGGCGGAACAGGCCGGCGTCGAACTGGCCGAGGAACTTCTGAAACTCGGCGCCAACGACATTCTCGCCGAAATCAGGAAAACCTGCTGATGAAGTGCGTCCTCGTCACCCGGCCGAAGGATCAGGCCGGAGCTTTCGTTGAGGAACTGAAAAAAAACGGCCTGGACTCCTTTGTCTTCCCGACAATCGAGATCAGGCCGTCTTCAGGCTGGGCAATTCCCGATGTTTCCTCCTATTACGGCGCTTTTTTCACGAGCCCGAACAGTGTCCGCTACTTTCTCGAAAGACTTTCCAGGGAAGCTCCCGCGGAGCTTGAAAAACTGCGCGAAATAAAAGTTTTCGCCGTCGGCAGGACAACTGCCGCCGACCTCGCGGCCTACGGAATCGAAACCGAACCGCTTCCCAAGGTAGCCGACGCGGTGAATCTCATGCAAACCATCGCACCGGAGGAGATCAGCGACAAAGCATTTCTCTTTCTCAGGGGGAGCCTCTCTCTCGGGACGATTCCGAAAGTTATCGCGGAACGCGGAGGCCGTTGCGACGCCGTAACGGTGTACGAAAACCATCCGCCGGACCTTGAAGCGACCGGGGAAGTCAGAAGAATGGTTCAGGAAGGGCGCATCGCATGCCTCTCCTTTACCAGTCCGTCTACCGCGGAGAACTACTTCAGGGCCGTCGGTTCGACGACCCTCCCCGAAGGCGTGCTCGTCGCCGCTATCGGGCGAACGACCTCCGCCGCACTTGAAAAAATCGGCGTGAAGGTAGATATCATTCCCGAATATTACGACGGCCCCCACTTCGCCAAAGCCATCGCCGACGCCCTGGCCGATTGAATGAACCAAGTGACGAGTAACGATTGACAAGTAACGAGCAGGAATAGCCTGGTCGCTTCACCACTCCTCGCACTATCCGCGATAGCACAATCATCGCAAGCCTGCAACGCTGACGTAGCGGCGGTCACGACGATAATCATTACCATTGAAACAACGCAGGGGCGAAAAATTTTTCGCCCCTGCAGGTTTTCATCCATGAAAATCCGTGGGCTCAACAGCAGTAATCGCGGTATCGCTCTCACCTCTTCTTCTCTCTCCACCAGCCCCGCAACACAGTCGCAGCGATCCCCACAAATCAACAATTCAACAAATCAACAGTTCAACAATTCACCCCCCCAATGCTTCATCCGTGAAAATCCGTGCAATCCGTGGGCTCAACAGCAGTGATTGTGCCGGGTCACTCCTCCTCTTCCCTTTCTCCCGGCAGCGCATCGTCTGCGGTATCCTCGATTCGCTGCAGGCGGCTGCGAATGGCCCTCGTTCTCACTCCGACAAGCTTGTCGAGTTCGCTTCCGGCCTGCGTAATCCTGTTCTGCGCCTTGGCGAGCACTTCGCCGAAACGGTTGAATTCGGTCTTCACCTGGGCCAGAACCCGCCAGACTTCGCTTGTGCGTTTCTGAATGGCCAGCGTCCTGAATCCTGTCTGGAGACTGTTCAGCAGCGCCGCGAGCGTCGTGGGACCGGTAACGACGATGTGATAGTCCCTCTGGAGGGTTTCAAGAAGAGCAGTGTTGCGAACGATTTCCGCGAAAAGCCCTTCGACGGGCAGGAACAGGATCGCGAAGTCCGTCGTTCGGGGAGGATCGAGGTACTTGTCGCGAATATCTTTCGCGCATCGCCGGATCTCTGCTTCCATCTGTTTCGCCGCCGCCCTGACCCCTTCAGGGTCCCCTGCTTCCGAAGCTTCCAGAAGACGGTAGTAGGACTCGATGGGGAATTTGGAATCTATGGGAAGATAAACCACCTCACCCTCGTCGTCCCTGCCGGGAAGCTTGACGGCGAACTCGACCTGTTCGCGGCTGCCGCTTGAAATAACGACGTTTTCGGCATACTGATCGGGCGACAGCAACCCGGAAAGCAGGCTGTGCAGCTGCATCTCCCCGAGCACCCCGCGTACCTTGACGTTCGAGAGCACCTTTTTGAGATCGCCGACTCCGGAAGCCAGCGATTTCATTTCACCCAACCCTTCGTGCACCTGCCGCAGGCGGTCACTCACCTGATTGAAGGATTCGCTCAACCTTTTTTCAAGCGTCGACTGAAGCCGCTCGTCGACCGTCCTGCGCATGTCCTCGAGCTTTGCTTCGTTCTGTCTGCGCAGCAGCTCGAGCCGCTCTTCGACGGTATCCCTGATATGTTCGAGCCTCGAGGAAATATCCTCCCTGAGGGCGTCCTGCCTGGCCAGGAGGTCGCTGAAATTCCTCCGCTGCAGTTCATCCTGCTGCAGCACATGTCTCGCCGAGGCCTCTTCGAACGATTTTAACGCCGTCGACTGCTCCGTCCTGCCGTCCTGGAACGCACGGGACTGTTCGGCCCGGTTCAGGGAAAATTCGTTTTTCATCTCTCCCATCAGACGCTCCATGTCGTCACGCAGGGCTTTTTCACCCATGACGGCCCCACGTCGCATCCTCCCCTTGTCCGAAAGCAGAAGAACAATGACCACGACAAGGAGAACGATGACCGCAAGCAGCAGATAGAATGTCATGGGAACGTCAGGCGATATGATCGAGAAGTTCGCGACCCAGATGATGATTTGCGCTCACCAGCCCCTGGCCGTAGATGGTGGTCTGTCCGTTGTAATCGAAACAGCATCCTCCGGCCTCGGAAACGATGGGAATGATAGCCGCACAGTCCCACGGGCTCATGATTTTGTCTACGGCGACCTCGGCCCGCCCGGAGGCGACGAGCATGTGACCGTAGCAATCGCCCCAACCCCGGACAAGTCCCGCATCCTCCCGCAGCCGGTCAACCGGATGATCGGAAGGAGCATCCAGAAGGTATTCCTTTTCGGTGAAGACGACGGTTGCGTTGCGGTGGTCGGTTATTCCCGAAACCCTTACCGGCTCATCGTTGAGAAATGCCCCGCGGCCGATCTGTGCATGGTAAAGCTCTCCGAGAGCCGGAATATTGACCACACCCAGCTGCATTTCATGATCCGTCTCGAGCCCGATCAGGACACCATAGAGCGGCACGCCGTGTATAAACGAGCGGGTGCCGTCGATCGGATCGAGGATCCAGCGGCGGCCGGTCGTCCCCACCTTGTCCCCGAATTCCTCCCCGAAAATACCGTCGTCGGGAAATTCCCGCTCGATTCCCGCCCGAATGAGTTCCTCGGCTTTTCTGTCGGCTTCGGTAACCGGGGAATCGTCCCTTTTGGCATACACCCTCAGGGTTTTGCTTCGAAAGAACGAAAGGGTAAGCTCGCCCGCCCTGCGGGAAAGGTCGACAGCCAGTTGAAGGTCTTCGGTCATATGCTCGCTCGGTAACGACGATAGTGTGTTGAAAATACTCCCTGCGGCGGGTGCGGACAATGGTCACATCCCCTCGCCGAGAGGATGGCGGCGTTCGAATTCACGCACAGCCCTCTGCATGTCCCTTTCATGCACGGGAATCGCCCGTATCCCGGAAACAAGCGACGCTATCCCGCCGGCAAGCCCTCTGCGGACATCATCCGTCACGGAACCGAAAGCGGAGCCGAGATGGCTGCGCATGACGTGAACCGAAAGTTCGTAGGTGCCGCTGTCACAGAGCGCAACGTAAAAATCCTGGACGTTCCTGTCGAGAATGTCCGAAAGCACCTCGAGATGAAGCGGCTCGCGAAGGCCGGAATAAAAGCTCACCTGCAGCCTCAGAAGAGGATAGCTCCGAAAGGGGATGCAGGAAAACCTTATGCCCCATGTACCGTCAGCGATGTCACGTGCGACACCCCCGGCCTCCTGTTCAACTCCCGCATAGCCGAGATCGACGAGAATTCTGGACATGTCTCCCAACTCGGTTACGGCCGGCATGTTGAGCTCGAGAGCACCGGGGTAACCGAATACACGCTGCTTTTCGCCGGATACGGATATGGTTCCGGGAGATTCCGAAAGACGCATAGAAGTCGCTTCTCCCGGCGGCAGACTCCTGATGAGTTCCGCATATCTGGGATCGGCATCAACGAAGCGTTCTCCATGACTCCACTGTTCGAGGCTGGAGAATTCATCCGCGAGATCGACTTCCGGAGTTTCTCCTTCCTCCCCTTCCGGCTCGCTCCTGCGGTCAAAAGCTTTCGTAAAAAAACCCATCGGCCTGCTCCCGAATAGACATGATGTTTCCAAAAATTCCCGAACCGGTCATTTTCCTGACGATAACAACCGCATACATCGCTTTTACCAATATATGAACAATGGCGTTAAAACGCAGCGCCCCGGCCCGCTCCGAATTATTAACAATTATTAATTAGTAATTATTCTTTTTTAAAGAAAGGATTTTCATTACATTTATCTTTTATGAAAAGACACGACGAAAGGTCGTTCTGTCACACTCTACAACAAAAAAAAGGAGATACCAGCAATGACACAGCAATTTGACGAATCGATGTTTTACGATGAAATTTCGATGCCGCTTCTCGGTGACGATTTCCCCGAGCTCGAAGTTCAGACGACACATGGCCCCATGAATATCCCCGGTGACCTGAAGGGCTCCTGGTTCGTGCTTTTCAGCCATCCTGCAGATTACACTCCGGTTTGCACCACGGAGTTTGTCGCATTCCAGGAAAGAGCCGAAGCGTTTGAAAAACTCAACTGCAAGCTCATCGGCATGAGCGTCGACCAGGTATTTTCTCACATCAAGTGGGTTGACTGGATCAGGGAAAACCTGAATGTGGAGATCACTTTCCCGATTGTCGCGGCCAACGACCGTATCGCGAACCGTCTCGGCATGCTGCATCCGGGAAAAGGGAGCAATACCGTCAGGGCCGTTTTCGTCGGCGATCCCGACGGCAAGGTGCGCCTGGTACTCTACTATCCGCAGGAGATCGGCCGCAACATGGATGAAATCGTTCGTGCGGTCAAGGCGCTGCAGACATCCGATAACAACAAGGTAGCCACTCCCGCGGACTGGCCGAACAATTCGCTCATCAAGGACCGCGTCATCATTCCTCCGGCAACCAACGTCAAGGATGCCGCCAAACGCAAGGAACAGTACGACTGTTACGACTGGTGGTTCTGCCATAAACCTCTCGACAAGTAAGACCCTGGATTGTCAAAAAAGAAAAAGCGCGGCAAGAACAGCCGCGCTTTTTGCTTTACGCAGTACCATGTGGTTCCGGTGACCGCACCCGGGGGCTGGCGTCATTCAGAGGATTCCTGCGATACAGACTCGTGAATGCATTTATCGCAGAGACCGCTGATGATGACTCGTTTACCCAGGACGGTGAACTGGCGGCTGACCGCGTCGGGTACCGGAATGTCATCGAGGTCCCTGTCGCAGAAATCTATGATCTCACCACACTGCACGCAGTGCATGTGGTGATGCGGAGCGATATCCGGGTCGAATCTCCTGACTCCCGAATGCGATTCCACCGTATGGATCACCCCTATCTCGGCGAATTTAAGCAGCGTACGATTCACCGTATCGAACGATATGGTGGGATACTCCTTGCGGATCTTCCTGTAGACCATGTCTGCCGAAGGATGATCCACCGCACTCAGCAGGGATTTGTATATCGCTATCCTCTGTGGCGTGATCTTCAGCCCGTTGCTCCTGCATGTCGATATGAAATCATCGAGAAACATCGCCTGTTCTTCCCGCGCCATCATATCCTCCTGCGCCTTGTGTTCTCCCGCCGGCATGCTCACGGCGCGCCCATGAGACCGCAGCATACCGGACAAATTTAATCCTATAACAAGCTACAAAAAAAACAGGGAAAGAACAGCATTATATAAAAACATTGTTCAGTCACTATCGCCGCCTTCCGTCATGAGACGATCCATTGATCGATTTTGGAAAGCAGCAGCGCGCTGTTCACCGGTTTGTGCAGATAATCGTTCATGCCTGCATCCAGTGCCTCTTCGATATACTCCTCGTCCGACTCCCCGCTGAGACCGATAATCGGAATACTCCGGTTGCCGTTGAAATTCCTGGCCCTGATAATCCGGGTTGTTTCCACACCGTCGAGCTCGGGCATCTGGATATCCATCAATATCAGATCGCAGTGCTCTTCCCTGACCTTGGCTATGGCCGCCGTGCCGTTGACCGCCTCGATAACCCTGATATTGCATTTCTCGAGAATCCCCCTGAAAGCGAGACGGTTGAAGGAGGAATCGTCGACCAGCATCACCGTAACCCCCGATAAATCCCTGCTCCTGCCGTTCAAGTGTCCCCTGAACACCCTGCCGAGAAGTTCGATCAGTTCGGGCTCGGAAAAGGGTTTCGAAATAAATCCCTGCATCCCGATTTTTTCCGTCTTCCCCCTCGCGATATAGTTGGGCGCCGCCGTATGCCCTATGATGGGCACCTTTCGCGAAAGCGCGCCCGCCTGTCCGCTCCTGATAGCCTCGGTCGCCTCGTAACCGTTCATGTTCGGCATGCTGAGATTCATGAGCACGGCATCGTATCGGCGGCCTTTCACTTTCTCCAGGGCTTCGAGACCGTCCCCCGCTTCATCGACTTCCACCTCGAACGGGCCGAGATAGTTCTTCACCGGTCCACGGTCCGGAACCTCGTCATCGACGAGCAGAATCCGCTTGTCGCGGAAAAGCTCGAGGTAACGGTCCGCCATGTTCTTCCTGAACTCGGCCAGATCGTCATCGCTGACGAACGGAAAGCTGAGCAGGAACTCGGTGTAACTGCCGTAAACGGAATTACAGGTAATGTCTCCGCCGAACGCTTTCATGACCCGCTTGCAATAGGCAAGGCCCAGGCCCGTGCCGCCTTTTTTCCCGGAAGTAAAAAAGGGATTGAACAGCTTGTCGATATTTTCGGACGGAATACCCGGCCCGGTATCCCGGACATATATCCTGTTATGTTTCTCGCCCTTCTCCTGGCGAATGATAATGCGCCCCTCAGGGTAAGGCTTGATGAAGTAAAAGGCGTTCATGATCAGATTGAAGAGCACGAACACATACATGGTTTCATCCGCATTGATCAGAAAGTCCTCCCGGCAGTCGAAAGAAATCTTTTTCCGCTCCACGTCGGATTCGTAGCCATACTCGTCAAGCGCCTTGCGCGTCACGCCGGCCGCCGAAAGCAGGGTGAACCCTTTCGTGTCGATAGGCTTGTTCTTGACCTCGTCCAGGATCATTTCAATGACCTGAACCCCCCGGTTGACGGCCATCTGGCCCTGGGCGACGCGCAGGTAGACCCGATCGAGGTTCTCTGAAGAAATGCACTCTGCAGGAGCTCCCGGATGGAAGATAGGCAGTTCCTGCAGAATGCTGTCGAAACTGTATTTCACCTGCCCGAGAGGATTGCGCATCTCGTGAGCTATGCTTCCCGCCAGAGCCTGCAGGGCATGGTTTTTCTCCTGAGCCACCATACCCTTGCGGTTGCTGAAACTGAACAGGTAGCCTGCGGCCATGGTGAAAACCACGACAATGGTATACAACGGTATGTTGAACTGAGGATCGAGATCGACGACCGGAGTTGTCAGGAGATAGAAAACGATAGCCGCCAGAACGCCGATAAGAAAGTCGATGAGAAACATGAGCCAGTTGGGTACGAAGGAAATCAGGATGAAGATCATGAATATTTCCCAGTACAGCCACAACTCGTGAAAATTGTTCTTGAGAAGATTGAGCGTAAAAATAAATGGCAGCACGAAAATGATGACAAAATGCCAGAAAACCGGAAAGACCTTCTTGAGAGAATCGGTCATGTTGTAGCCGAACAGCACGCACACCGAAAGCACCGTCGCCATAAGTCGAAGCGAAAGGCTCTCATAGGGAAGATGAAAACCGTATTTGAAGACAAAATAGAAAAACAGGTGGGCCGGCGCACCGAGAAGAGCCGCCGCAAGAATATTGAACTTCGAGAACTGGGTTCCCTCCTGAACACACTTCTTTATGTATGCCGAAACCTTCATGACCTGTCCCCCTGAATTAATAGGTCAACCGTCTCGGCCGCGGCCCTGAAGCAGGCTTCGAGAGAAGCCCCCCTCCGATAGTCGCCGGTCAGGTACAAACCGGTTACCGGCTGTATCAGCGAGTCAAGTTTATCCAGAAACCTGTAATGGTAGGGGGAATATGCACAGAGACCGGGCGCCAGATGCTTGTAAAGAAACGAGGAACGGCTGTTTTTTGCAATATTGAAGTAGGGCTCGATAATTTTCTCCCCCATTGACAGCACCTCCTCCGGCAAAGCATCTTCATGAATCAGGGATCGCGCCGTCTTTCCGCTGAACGTGTAACGAACGATATTGAGATCGTTGATGCCGTATGCCCCGGCATTGCTCAGGGGCGAGGAATGATCGAACACCATGGCGCGCTGGTCGTCGGAAAACACCTGATCACGGTATTGCGCTATAGCAACGGCTACCGGATAGTAGACCACCTGCCCGAGCAGGTTCGCGATATCGGGAAAAGCCGGCTGTATCAGCGAACGAAGCTGAACCGCGGGCAAGGCACTGACAACTTTTTTGTACGATCTTCTTCCGTGAATACCTTCGTGCCGGTAGTCGATAAACAGTCTCCCGGAAACGTCCTCTTTCGAAACCGCCTCAACCGTATGCCCCGCGTACACTTTCAGGGAAGGGAAAAAAGAGCTGAAACGCCTGACCGTACCGTACATGCCGCCGCTCAACTGCTCGTAGGAGTCGAGCACGAGCGCAATGTTCGAACCGAAATTGCCGAAATAGCATTCGTCCGGCTCTGCGCCGTTCATACGGACGGTAATTGGCCGCAGAACGTGATTGACGCATTTGCGGTTGAAATAGGCTGACAGGGGCTGGCGATCCCGGGCGGCCGCGATCCTGTTGAAAAACGGCGTATTGAGCGCACCCTGCGTATAATCCTTCCGCACGGCGCTGACACAGGGATAGAGTCGTGCGATACCGGACAAGCCGCTGAAGGAAATAACCTTGTAGAGGTTGAACAGCCTGCTTTTTTCCTTGTTGAACCTGACGATCCGGCCGCCTATGACCTGGGATGAGTTGAAACCGAAATACTCGAAACTGTTTCCTCCCATTTCGCGAAGAAACTCCCGCAACAACGTGTACTTCCTGCCGATATTCTTGCCCCCGAAATCGAACCAGCGCCCGTTCATCTCTTCGCTGCCCATCCTTCCGCCGAGATGATGAGCCGTTTCGTAAAGGTCCACTTCGTATCCGTTCTTGAGCAGATAATACGCAGCAGCAATACCCGAAACACCTCCCCCGATAACGGCGACGCTACTCATATTCCGCAATGATTTTCAAGAAGGGCACTGATTTTCCCATCGAACTGCCGTTTGCTTCGCTGCGAGATCTTCGCCGCCCTCACTCTTTTCGAGTCATATTGTTCATGATTCATGAAAACGACCGCCTGCAGACAGGCTTCGGCGACCAGCTTCCCCCACTGGAACACCTGACAGATCGCGTAATCGTCGGTCTCGCGACCGTCAGAGGGAACCCTGTACGAGGTGAAAGCACGTAAAACCACCGGGGCGGAACGTTCCACATAGGTAGAAAAGCTGTTGTAATAGGAACTGAGAGCCATCATTCCCGAAAGGGGAAGATCCCCGGCGATATGCGTAACGGCGATGGAGGCCTGTCGGATGGCTTCCAGCAGCAGCATTCCCTGAAGATGATCCGAATCGTGATCGAACACAAACTCCCCTGTCTGTCCGATAAGGTTGAAATGAACCAGCCTGCCGTCGATAACCGGTTCCGAAAGAAGGGTATTGTGCCCGTTTTTCTTGTGAACGAATCCCCGCTCGACCTTCGGCGGCAGCGGATCGGACTCCGTCAGCGCCAGGGGTCCCGCAACCAGGCCGGAAATGTTCAGCGGCAACTTTCGCAGAAGATCGTGAACATGCTCCATATCGGCTGCATACATCGCATCCGTTGCCTCACGGTACGACAGCCCGGAGATGCATTCGGAAAGACCGTTCCGTCTCTCGAGATATTCCGGGGAAACATGCAATTCGCAATTGCGTCCGAGGATGCCGAAAAGAACCGCGGCGTCTTCAGGAGAAGAAATCCTCACAACGCAGGGAGAAGAACAGGGCTCAGGGGAGGTATCTTCCTCGAATACGAGCAGATACGGCCGATTCGCCTGCCCTGGAAAAACGGAAGATCCGTCGCCGTCGCCCGGAACACGTTCACGCCTTACGGATCGACAGCAAAGCATTTCCAGGTCATCAGGAAAGCCTTCGGGCCTCAACCTGTTTTTTTTCATACTGATAACTGCTTATACCGATTATGGGGACGACAGAGATGCAGGCTGACTCGTTGACAAAAACGCTGAAAAGCGGATGCAAGCCTCGTTAACGACGTATAATATAAGCATATAAAAATATAAAAAGCATACCGTTATATCTTTTATGGAAGATTTTGACGAACGGAACCAAACGGCGAGTCACCGGCAATGCTGTCCGGGCATTTCCTGCACAGGGAAAGCGCCATACCGACCGTCGAGTTTTTTCAGCCCTCGCGCTTCAGGATGTTTTCAGATTTTCGTAAATTCGGTTTTTGGAAAAAACTAAACAGTTCCCAGACATGAGCCAGACAGATTTACTCAATATCGTCAACCGCCCGAGAAGACTTCGCAGAACCCCTGCAATCAGGAGCCTCGTTCGGGAAAACACCCTAACCAAAAGCGACCTTGTCTTCCCCCTGTTCGTCTGTCCCGGAACAAACGTCAGGGAACAGGTTCCATCGATGCCCGGAAGCTTCCGATTCTCCATCGACAATGCCGTGAAGGAATGCAAGGAACTCTGGGATCTCGGGATTCAGGCGATCGATCTGTTCGGCATTCCGGAAGAAAAAACCGAGGACGGCCGCGAAGCCTATAACGACAACGGCATCATCCAGCGCGCGTTGCGCGCCATCAAGGAGGCCGTTCCGGATCTTTACATCATGACCGACGTTGCGCTCGATCCCTTCACGCCGTTCGGCCACGACGGCCTCGTCAGGGACGGTATCATCCTGAACGACGAAACCGTCGAGGTGCTCTGCAAGATGTCGGTTTCACACGCGAAAGCCGGCGCGGACATGGTCTCACCAAGCGACATGATGGACGGACGCATCGGAGCCATCCGCGAAGCGCTCGACGACGCTGGCCATTCGGACGTGGGTATTCTCTCCTATGCGGCCAAATACTCCTCGAGCTTCTACGGCCCGTTCCGCGACGCCCTTCACTCCGCACCCCAGTTCGGCGACAAGTCCACCTACCAGATGGACCCGGCCAACACCGCCGAAGCCATGAAGGAGATCGAGCTCGACATCATGGAAGGCGCGGACATCGTGATGATCAAGCCGGGCCTCGCCTACCTCGATATCGTCTACAAAACCAAGGAGCGCTTCGACGTCCCCGTAGCTGTGTACCATGTGTCCGGCGAATACTCGATGGTCATGGCCGCCGCAGAGAAAGGCTGGATCGACGGAGACCGGGTCATGATGGAATCGCTGGTCGCCATGAAACGCGCCGGCGCGGACATCATCTTCACCTACTACGCCAAGGAAGCCGCGAAAAAGCTCTCCTGAGCCGGTGACGTCCAACTGTTTTCCTCTCCCGGCTGCAGGCTTGCAGCCGGGTATTTTTTTACAATACGGGTACCATGATACGATACTTCACAGCCGGTGAATCGCACGGTCCGGCGCTTTCGGCCATCGTCGAGGGGCTGCCTGCCGGGCTCGACATCGCCCCCGAAGACATCAACGACGAACTTGCCCGCCGCCAGCAGGGATACGGACGCGGTGGACGCATGAAAATCGAGACCGACAGGGCCGAGGTGCTTTCCGGCATCCGGTTCGGCAAGACCATCGGTTCGCCGGTGACCCTGCAGATAGAAAACCGGGACTGGAAAAACTGGACGGTGAAAATGGCCCGCTTCGGCAATCCCGCGGAGGATGTAGCGGCGATCACCGTGCCGAGACCCGGCCACGCCGACCTCAGCGGCATGATCAAATACGGATTCGGGGATATACGGCCGGTCATAGAACGTGCCTCCGCCCGCGAAACCGCCGCCAGGGTTGCCGCCTGTTCGCTGGCGAAAGCCTTCCTGCGCTCGGCGGGCATCGAGATCGGCAGCTACGTCTCGGCGATAGGTCCGGCAGGGGAAAACGCCCCGTCGCCCCGCCTCGCCGGACTGCTCGACACGGGAGCCGCCGCGCTTTCCAGGGCCGCCGACGAATCCTGCGTCCGCATGCTGGAAAAAGACGACGAAACGGCCGCCGTGGCGGCCATCGACAAGGCGAAGGAGGAGGGCGACACGCTCGGCGGCATCATAGAGATCTTCATTACCGGCGTACCGATGGGGCTCGGTTCCTACGTGCAGCACGACCGCAGGCTCGATGCGGAACTCGCGGCCGCGCTTGTCTCCATCCAGGCAGTCAAGGGTGTCGAAATCGGCCCGGCGTTCGAAAACGCCAGAAAACCCGGCTCGCAGGTGCACGACGAGCTTTTCCCCGGCGAGGGCGGCGCGCCGGTCCGCAGGACCAACCGCTCGGGCGGGCTCGAAGGAAGCATGTCGAACGGACAGACTATCCATCTGCGGGCGGCCATGAAGCCGATCGCCACGCTGATGACCCCGCTGCACTCCTTCGACATGACCTCGATGGACGCGCATCTTTCGCACATCGAACGCAGCGACACCTGCGCGGTTCCAGCCTGCAGCGTGATCGCCGAAGCGGTCGTGGCGCCGGTCATAGCCAACGCGCTGCTGCGCAAGACGGGTGGCGACCATATGCGGGAAATTCTCGAACGGCTGGAAACCTACAGGCAGGAAACAGCGGAGCGGTTCAGGGGCTGAAATCAGTCCAGGCGCCGGCTTTCGCTAAGGCGCTGGTTCATGTCCTTGGACGGTTCTGGCACCTCGGTCCTGCCCACGATCTGGGCAGGCACCCCGGCGACGGTGTAGTGCGGCGGGACATTGTCGAGCACCACGCTGCCTGCGCCGATCTTCGCCCCCTCCCCTATCTCGACATTGCCGAGGATTTTCGCCCCGGCCCCGATCAGCACCGACTTGCGGACCTTGGGATGGCGGTCGCCTGATTCCTTGCCCGTGCCG
>Ga0272441_10007318_pt1 | contig 17988 bp, 9 predicted proteins | sample SSMProp6N_FD_193582 | JGI IMG/M metagenome (GOLD analysis project Ga0272441, IMG submission 193582) | Marine sediment archaeal communities from Little Sippewissett salt marsh, Falmouth, MA, United States - SSM-Prop-6N | ecosystem: Environmental > Aquatic > Marine > Wetlands > Sediment ... | reverse complement strand
GTATTCTGTGCTAGCGATAATGATGATGATACATATAATGATATTAGAATGGTTGTAAGAGGAACTGGTGAAGTAGGGATAGGAGACGAAACACCTACTCATTTATTGGATGTGGCAGGAACCATTGGTGCTGAAGCAGTATCCTCCCAAGCCATAAGCGGTGGCACCATCGTAGGCGGGTTGCACTATCCTGCTGATTACGTTATATATAATGAAGGTTCTAATTGGGTAGCAAGAAGAGGAAGTGATGGTTATATAGGTTATAATAATACAAGTCCATCATCTGCTATTCAATATGCTATTGATAATTGTCAAAGTGGCACTGTATATGTTGCTAATAATCTAACTTTAGATGGTGGATTAGTAGGAAAGGCTCACATTATTTTAGATTTTGGTGGTCATGAAATCATACCAGATGATAATTTTGATATAATTACAATGAAACCTAAATTCCAAGTACATAATGTATCTATTGACTCTACATCACAAGATATAAGTGGAAGTGCTGTATTTAGATTTAATGGTTCAGATAATTATGGATTAGATAAGTTTCCAACTAGAATATCAAATATTTATATACGTGGGTATTCATTAAGTGGAACTGGTATTCTTATGGAATCATCAGCTGATACTGAATATATTACAGATGTTAAATGTGATAATATAACTATGACTGAACTTAAATATGGTATCCGTTTAGTTGCTTCCAATACTGATGGTTCTGCATATGTAAATGCTAATCATTTTGATAGTATTACAACTAATGAAAACCTATATAATATTTCTCTTGAAAGAAATGAAAATTTAAGTCTTAGTGATAGTTCAGTTGATGGAAATATATTTAATAACATTAATCACCAAACTGATACAACTGAAATTAGATTTCTGAATGTAGAAGGAAGATACAACCAATTTAACAATATAATGGTATTCGATTGGTTCAATGCATCTCCAAAGAATTGTGTGGTTATGCATGCATCGAGTAATCGAAATATAATTATTGGACAGGGTATTGCAGATTATTATAGTATTAGCGGTGTTCATAATACTTATATTGACACAGAAACAATGGATATACATGGAACAACTATTACTATGAATAATAAATTAAAAATACAGAGAACTGATCCTAATGATTTTATTATGCTCAGTAATACATCCAGAGGAGATTCTTGGCAATCTAGACTTACTAATTCTGGATGGTTAAGTATCAATTATACTTCAGGAGGTACTACTAGATATCCATTTGAAATAGAACCTTATCCAACAGATTATTCTATTAGAATAGTTAGTGGTGCTATAGTTAGATTGCAAGATGCAAATTTAGATATGTATGATAATCATATATATAATGTAACTAGTTTATCCTCCCAAACAATATCCGGTGGCACAATTATAGGTGGTTTACATTACCCTGTAGATTATGTTATCTGGAAAGAAGATAATACTTATTATTCTAAAAAAGCTTCTAATGGTGCTGTAGCTTCTGATTGGAATGCAACTACAGTTATTAATAATGCAATTACTGATTTATCTGATGGAGGTATAATTCATGTATCTCCTGGTACTTATATTTTATCTGGCCATGTAAATCTAGGAGATAACATATGGTTAAGGGGAACGGGGGATAACACATTATTCCATACCACAAGTGGTCAATTACTCATAAATGGTAAGTCAGATGTAAGATTATCTGATTTTGATATATCTGGTTTATATGGTATTAGAAATGAAACTGGAACAGATGAGCAGAATTTCATATATGAAAATATTACTGCCATAGTAAAGAGTGGCGGAACATATCCTGGAAGTGTAGCTGGTTTCTTCACTTATTTAAATAGTTGTACTATGAAGAATATTATATTTAAAAACTGTAAATCAATTAAATGTGATGGATTTGGATATCTAATAGATGGGGAAAATAGTCCAACTGTAGATGGATTATCTATGTATGATTGTCTAGCTAGTGGTTGTGGAGTTGGAGTTAATAGACTTAATCCATATATCACTGGCTTCGATATGATTGAAGGTATAGGTATAGCTAGAAATTATAATATAGTTGGATGTAGAGCTGAAAGTAATTGGCAATCAGGATTCCATTTTGAATATGCTCCGACAAAAGAAAATGTTCATTATGTCAATTGTACTAGTAATTATAATGGGGTAATGTCTTATCCACCTGATTCTGGTATAGATTATTATGGAGCTGGATTTTTAGGAGTAAAGGACGGTGTTATTTGTACTAATTGTACTGCTATCGGTAATACTGGATTTGGATTTGTGGCAGTTGGTGGAGGAACTATATCTAATTGTTATATAGATGGTGATTCTGATTATGGGACAAGACTTGGTATTCTTGGGCAAATTAATGGTAATCTCAACGTAGTAGGAAATAAAATTAGAAGAACCCAAGCTTGGGGGACTCTAATAACTAGAGTAGACAATGCAATTGTATCGGACAATATCTTTGAGAATATAGGTAGTGGTGCATCTATAGGATTTCACAGTGGAACTTGTATACAAGTACAGCATACTCCTAATGCTATTATAACTAATAATATTTGTGAAGGAACTGCTAGTGGTAATTATAGTATAGTATCACACAATGCATCTTCTAATATTCAGAATAATATAATTAAGTATAGTAGAAATTATGGAATAAGATCTACTGGAAAAACTAGTATTATGGATAACACTATATTTTCTAGTTCAATTGGAGGTATTTATATTTTTAGTGGAGAAGATACAATAATAAATGATAATAGAATAGTATCTTGTCCTACTCCTATACTCGATGAAGGCACCAATACTATAATTAGAAATAATATTGGTACTTCTCTGAATAAGTACGACTACATCTCCTCCCAAGCCATAAGCGGTGGCACCGCTACATTAGGTGGTTATAATTACACCACACCACCAATGATATTCAATATAGCTAATATAGAGATGTCCGCCAATCAGAGTATTAATATAACTAGATTTGATGCTGGAAATAAGAATGTGTATGTGTGGCAAGCTGCAGCATGTAATTCTGGTGGATCTATGACTGGCGGATTACAGATAGAATTATTAAGTGGTTCTACTTCAGTTTATTCAACATCATCTGCTGCAATACAACAAGGATATCCATTAGCAACATCTGATGGAGGACAAACCAAAATTAGATTTATGTATTCTAGTACAACTGCATTAACTGGTATAGAGTATGGCACTGGGTTTATGCAAATAAGTGTATATTAGGATAAAGTTTTAAAGGAGATATAATATGAGTATAAGATTAGTATATAAAAATTATCCAGATGCTTTTAGTCATGTTGGAAGAGAGGTTGGTCTTTGGGAGGCTTATAAAGAGAACAAAGTACAGAGTACATTTTGGTTATTCAAACAACCAAATGCTTTATATGCTCTTAATAATGCTTCATTTAAATTTGTAGATTTGGATTATGCAAGAACAACTCCCTATCCAATAATTAGAACTCCACTATTTAAATCTCAAATAGCATCTATAATTATAGCAGGTAGCGGTTATAATCTAATAACAGTTGCTGATGCATCATTATTTCATGATGACTATAAGGAACTCAGAGATTTTGTAGCATGGTTCTGGATAAATATAGTCAGTGATTATGGTCTATCTATTTCTTATGGTAACAATGATTTAATAGTTGATGGAACAGAACGTAAGGTTTCTGGATTTTCTAATGAAGTTGAGGCTCTACCAGATGGTAGAAAGGTAGCATTTTCCAATTCATTTTTGACAGAAACTAAACCAGAGTCTATAGACCCTGATTTATTATTTAAATTGCCAGATTCTAAATTTGAAGGTAAAAAAATAAAGAAACCAAGCGAAAGGATTTCATCCTTAAAAGACGAAACTAATCAGATGTTTAATGTGGAAACACTAAAAGCAAGAACCAAAGAATTATTGGAAGATAGATTTAATGATACAGTAGAATTGGTTTATGAATTTACTGATTATGAGAATGAAATAGCAGATAGGACTGATTTTCTAACAAGAGATAGTTGGAACATATATAATAAATATGACTAAATTTAATAAAATAAACAATACTACATTTGGTTATAATAAAACCTTACATAATTCTCTAAAGGTAGATATAGAGATAGGTGATATCAAACAACCTATCTTTTATCCAAGAGCTAAATTAAAGTTTTGGGATAATGAGTGTAACTTCTCTGTTGGTGTTATAGAAGATTCACCAGATGGTGGAGCACAGCAAAATAGAGAAAATGATAAAATAGTATCTTGGACAAAAAGAGATGTAACAACTGACTTCTACAGTGTAGATGAATTACCATATTATCTATTAGATAGATTTGAAAAACCATCTGATATCAAACAATTTGAGGGTGGTTTAGAATTTGAGATAATTATTGATAAAAAGCCAGAGTCTAATATCATACCATTAAGTATGGAGGCAAAAAATGTAGAATTCCTTTATCAGAGATTTCTAACAGATGAAGAAAGAAAACAACAAGGAATTCATAGATTAAAATGCATAGAGGGTTCTTATGCAGTTTATCACAAATCAAAGAAAGATGGAAAGTACGGAACTGGTAAAGTGGGTCATATATATCGTCCTGTAGCGATTGATGACAATGGAGTAAGAGAATATTGTGATTTAAATATAGATGGAAGTAATCTAAATATAATTATACCAGAGGAATTTTATCATAATTGTACATATCCATTAAGAGTTGACCCTACATTTGGACATACTGGAATAGGACAATCTGTGATAGAAAGTGGAGTAGATGATGCAGATATTACATATGGTACAGTATTTAGACCTAGTGGACTATCAGAAGGTGAATTACAGTGGATACACGTTTATTCTTCATATAGGGGAGAAACAGAAAATAATTATGAGTGTGCTGCAGGAGTTTATAATTATGGAACTAGCTCTTTACTCTGTAATCCAAATCAAGATAACTTTGATTATACAGATAAAATTCAAGATAATCTTTACTGGTTTAGTTCATCAGCATCAGGATCAATAACTGATATTCAATATGTTCTTTCATGTTGGGCATATACCACATCTAAATAATGAGGTACAATAATGAAGGGTTTTTATGATTTTTATTATGATGATGGTGCTGATAATATATGTGCAAAAGGAGGAATTGCTTTAAGAACAGCAGATAATCCATTCGATAATCCAGCTGAATTTACTGATTTTGGAAATAAGAGATTTTCAATATATGTTACATATACCGTAACTGGTGAAGAACCTCCATCACCACCAGCAGATAATAATAAATATATTATAACTGATGCTTATGGCAATGAATTGTCTTTAGGAGTTGATAAATATGCTGTTGATGCTGAAACATATTGAGGGAATATAAATGGCAATATTCTACACAGCAATATTCGACACTGCGGTATTTGACCACTCCTACTTCGATACACTACTAGACAACTACTTTATGGATGTAGTCTTAACTAACCAAGTAATAAGAGCATCTATAATAGACACCATATTAGGAACATATACTGCACCTGCAGTGGAGTTGTTCTTGGATTATGGCAAGAATAGGTTGACTAATGTAATGACTGGCATGTTCTCTACTAAAGCTGCCAGATAAATGTTTTAATATAAAGATGATTATGAGTTTATCTAAATATGAGAGAGGCAACACCATACAGAGCACTATTACTTTTAAGCAGAATGATGTAGCTACAGACCCATCTGGAGGCACTGCAGGTACAGCTAGAGCGTACATAACCGTCTACAAGCCTGATGGTACAACTTTATTTACAGAGGCAAGTGGCACAAGAACAAGTACAGGTACCTTTAGGTACTATATACCCACCGACCCTACTGACCCTCTGGGGATATATGTTGTGCAGTGGCGTGCTATGCACAATGTTGGCGGTGCTCAGGGATATCTGGATATCTACCAGAGGGACGCCTTTCAGATTGTGGATGTAGAGCAGTAATTTTAAGGGGTAAATAACTATGACTAGTTTAGGTACATTAACAGTTGAGGTACAAACTCTTACGAAGGGAGTAGATGCGGGTTTTTCCAAATTAAATAAAACTTTAGCTAACTTTAGCAAGAATGCTTCTAAAAATTTAATAGAGATAAACCAATCTATAGCAAGTTTGAACCAGAATATATTAGGTTTAGGTAAGACTGAACCAAAAGGTTCTGGAGTAAAACAATGGACCGCTAAAACTAAAGCTGAGATGGCAAATGTTGAGATGAAAATGAGACAACACTATGCTAATATGATTGGACACAACCAAAAACTCCAAATATCTTGGAGGACTATGGCTAATGGTTCTCTAAAAGCATCAGGTACAGTAAGGGATACTACTAAGAGTATGGCGGATAATTCTATAAGAAGTATGTTGAATCTCCAGAGTTTTGTTAAAAAAATAGTCCACTATATCACATTCTCTATTGGTGTTCAGATGGTAATGGGAATAAGACAGGGATTTACAGATATGATAGAAGACTTCAAAGAATTTGAGAGAGCTGCTACTAATGCTGCTACTATATCAGGATTTCTAGGAGGAGCATTTACTAAGGTTAGAGATCATATAATGGATGTTAGTAGAGAACTATCTAGAAAAACTATATTTAATATTATAGATGTATCTAAAGCATTCTATAATTTGGCATCAGCTGGTTATGATGTATCAGATATGACTAGTAATGAATTAATGCCTATCCTTAATTATGCAGCAGCTACACAAGCATCATTAGAAGATGCTACATATGCAGTTGCTACTGCCTTAAAATCATTTAAATTAGAATTTCAAGATGCTGGAAGAGTTGTAGATGTCTTCACAGCTGCAATTACTAACTCATTTTTAACATTTGACAAATTAAGAGAAGCTATGAAGTATGCTGGTCCAATAGCTGGAGAGTTAGGTTTATCTTTGGAGGAGACTGTATCTGCATTTGCTATGCTTACAGATAGAGGTATGGAAGGTTCACAAGCAGGTCAACGTCTTAATATGATATTAACTAAATTACTCAAACCTACAGAGAAAGCAGAACAAATGCTTGCTGGTCTTGGTCTTACTATGAGAGATTTAAATCCAGAGTTATATACATTTACAGAAATATTATACAAATTAGAAACTGCAGGATTTGGTGCAGCTGAAGCATCTACAATGTTCCGTGCAAGAACAGCAGCATCAGCTACAGTATTAGTTAACTCTGCAGAAGAGTTAGATAGATACAACAAAATGCTTCTTTTATCTGGAGGTATAACAAAATCTGTAGCTCAAGAGCAACAACAAACTCTATGGGGTGCTTTCCAACTTATGACTAATGCTATACAGGAAGTAGGTTCTGTTATAGCTGAAGAATTAGCTCCAGGTTTAGAAGTTTTTACAAATATGGTAAAAAGTGATTTAGCACCAGCTCTTATAAGTATATTCCATCATTTCCAGAATTGGCTTCCAACTCTAATACAGTTAATAAGATTATTTGTTATGTATAAAATAGCAGTATTCTCATTTCATGTAGCATTAAAATTAGCATCTGCTGCTTTTATTATATTTACAACTATACAAAAAATAGCTAGTATGAATACGGGAGCTTTAATAGTTGGATTCCAACAAATGATTAAACATATGACTAGTATTACTATAAGCACTACATCAGCGACTATCTCTATGGCTGCTTTTGTTGCAATAGCTACATTAGGTATAGGATTATTAGTTGCTCTTATAGCTATTCCAGTAGTAGATACATTTTTAAATATGTCATATTCTATAGATGATTTCGGACAATCTTTAAAAGAAATAACTGAAATACCTATAGAGAAACTCATTCATCTACTTTCAGATTTAGAAATAGCTGCATTAATGACTAAAGGTAGTTTTGATTATTTACCTGAAGTTTTAGATGAAATTAATCAAAAAACAGAAGAATTTCGTAAAGGTCTTGCTGAAGATATTATATTACCTAAAAAGATAGGAGATGAATTAAGAGATTCTCTTGACATACCAATGGATGAAAGTGTAATAGATTATATAAGAGAAGTTGGATCTAGTTATAAAGAAACTACTGATAAGATATACTCTATGGAATGGTCTACAGGAGCATTTGCTGAATATGATTTTTATTCTCCTTATGTTAGTGCAGCTTATCCTGAATTAGAAACTACAGGTTCTCAAGCTTTAACAATCATTAAAGAATTAGGTATAACTATGGGACAATTAACTACTATAGCTAAAAAGAGTGGTATGACTGCAATTGAATATGCAGACCATATATTGGAAGCATCAAAAGCTGAGGCAACTCGTATATTATATATATCTACTTTATCAGGGGAATTAGTTGGATACGATAATGCAATTAATAATTTATTCGATGCTCTACAAAAAGAGGAAGTTGCAGAAAAGAATTTATTAGAAGTACAAGAGCATGAAGCTGAAAATATACATAAAATAATTGATGCTCAAGATAAATATAGATTAGCAGTTGAAGATAGACAACAAGCAGAATTAACTTTATTATCTTCCATAAAAGAGGTTCTTACAGAAACTAGAAAACAAAGTGCAGCTTTAGATGAAGGTATAGGATATTTAGAAGAATGGTCATCTGCTAAAGAGAGAGCAGCTTCTATATCAAGAGAATTAACATCTGCTACTTTAAGTGAGACTAGAGCAGCTTTATCTTTGTCAGAAGCATTAGCTCATTATGGTGTAGATTCTGATGAAGCTTTGGATGCTGAACTAAGATTAACTAGAGCATCTGCAAGAGTAGCAGAATTAAATCAAGAGAAAGTTGATACAATAGATGAAATGTCTTTAGCTTTAGATAATTACGAATATATGCTTAAAAAGGGAGCTAAAGTAGAATGGACACATACCCAATTTACAGAAGCTGGTTATGATGAAAAAGCGATTAAAGAAATGGCAAAAATATCTGATGAAGCATATGAAGCTTTTGCTGCTGACCCATCTATGACTATAAATGCAACACTAGAATTAAATGATGCTGAAATAGAATTGATGGAGACTAGTTATAAATTAATAGATGCTAGACAAGCTCTTGTAGATGCTACAATAAATCAATCTGTAATTGATGCTAAAGTAACAGCATTAGAGATGTTAAGAGATGAATTCTTAACTATAACTAATGAAAAACTTAAATTATATCTAGAGAATCAAAGCAAAATTTTGGATATTGAGGAGAAATTATATAAGTTAAGAGAAGGAGAGAAAGACCAATTTGAATCCCTTTTCGAAAAGATGGCTGAAGAGGGATTGATTAATGATGAGATGATAGGTCTTTATACTGAGTTAGAATTATCTCAAGCAGAAGTGATGTCACTAAACTATGATTTAATGGGAGTATATGAAGATTTAACGACTGAACAGAGGGGATATGCTGATGCATTAATAAATACTAAAGAAGGTACTGATGAATATTATGCGGCTTTGGCAGATTTAGAAGGAGCAGGTTTAACTCAAGAGCAAATAGATACAATAATCGCTTATAATAAAGCAGAAGATAGATTGAATGCATCCGTATTGGCATTTGGTGAAGCTATGGGACCACTTATGGATTCTCTCATAGAAGCAGGTATAGTATCTCCTGATATAGCAGCAGCATGGAATGACATAGCAGATAATACTGGAGAAGCAGCAGCTGCTAGTATAGAACTAGCCTTAGCTAATTCTACATTATCTGATACTATGGTTGGTTTGATACAGAATGCAGTTAGACTAGGTAAATCTCTACTGGATGAGAATGTAGATCCTATGGGTGGATTAATTGATACCTCTAGAGATTTATGGGATACCTATTCAGATGGTGAGCATGCTGGAAAATCAGTGATGGAGGTATTCTTAAAACAAATGGGCATCTGGGATGATATGGGAGGTAGTATAGAGTCATTTAAGGAGAGATTAGAAACATTATATCCAGATGTTGATAGTTGGGAAGATTTGAGTGAATCTCAGATAGTTAGTGCAATTGCTATGATTCAGATGGCTGATGCTGCATCATTATATAGTAGTGATATGACAGCTGCAGAGATTGCTACAGCATTAGGTGCTGATAGTCTTTCTTTATTTACTAATGAAGCAGAATCAGCTTGGAAGAATCAGGAAAATCTAGCTGATTTAAGTGAGAAATTAACAGAAGCTGTTGGAGATGTAGAGACAGCTATATTATCTCTAGAAAATACCCTCAAAGATTACCTCTCAATGGTAAGTGGTATGAGTCTATTGGAGATAGGAATTAGATATGATTTTGCTGATTTATCAGAAGCAGGTAAATACAAAGATGACCTAGAAACTATATTACAAGATTTAAAATTAGAAGGTATAGATTTTTCAAGTGCTTTAATGGTTGCTTGGGAAGATAGTGACTGGGAAGCTTTTGATAGATTAATGGAAGAGACAGAGTTTGGTAAAGGTATTAAAGAGGAGATATCAGCATTACCAGGTGTGGAAATTAAACCTGATATGAGTATAGAAGATTGGAAAACATTGATGTTAGAATATGGTTATATAATAGATGATGTATTCCAAGCACATCAAATAGAGTTAAATATTAAATTACTTTGGGAAGAAATAACTGTAGAAGATGCTGATGAATTAAGAGAAGAGATAAATACATATCTAGCAGATAATGGAGTGGCTGTAACTTTAGATAAAGATACTACATTAGAAGAGTTAGATGAATCAATGCCTTTAATAGAGGACCATATGGATAAAATAAATGCTTTTATAAGAGCATATGATTTATTTTATGAGATAGATACCGTTTGGGATGATGCTAATTTTGAATCACTAAGGAATAAAATATTAGCTGTAGAAGGTTTAGCAGATGAGATAGACACTACATTAGGTATATCTATAGATTGGGGAGGTACAGGTGAAGGTTTAGATTTCAATACATTTGCATCTTCTTTAACAGCAACAGAACTTACTACATTAAGAGATATAATTGGAGATGAGATATTAATTGATATAGGATTCGGAGATTATCTAGAATTATTTAATGAAATAGACACAATATTAGAATATATACCTGAAGAGAAAACAGTAACTATAAATGCAGCTGGTGAAGAAGTAATGCAAGATATTACAGGTATAATAGCTAGAATGTTCCCAACAGCTTCATTCGATGAAAAAACACCTGTTATGGAGAAACCTGAATGGTGGCAAACTGGTATTGAATGGGGACAATCTGCTATGTCATTTCTTGGACCATTAGGAGGAATAGGTGGTTTTGTAGCTGGAAGTATAGCTGGAGCGGTATCACCTGGAGAAGATGTACCTATAAGTAATGTTGTAATGCCTCTAGAAGTAGCTGGTAATGAAGTCAAAAATGTAATTACTGAAGGTGCTCTAGTTATGGAAGGAGCATTTGATGATGCAAATACAGATGTAGTTGGAGTGTTTGATACAGTAACTGGAGAAGTAATAGGAACATTTGATACAGCTAATAATAAATTCACTGGAACTATGAATGAAGCAACTAGTCAAGTTGTAGGTATGTTTGATACTGGTACAGGCACATTTCTTGGTGCTATAGATACTTCAGTTGGAGATATTAGTTTAGGTGGTATAGGTTTTAAACAATCTGCATATCTAGCAGGTACTGAATGGGAAACTTTATCTAATACTGCAGGTTTAAAATTCGAAGATTTAGTTGTACAAGCTGGTGTAGATTTTGCTGCTAAAGTTAGTAGTGCTAAGGTAGATACAGATGAAGGTTCTTGGTGGCCATTCTGGGCTAGAGGAGGAATAACTGGATTACAAAAAGGTATAAGAGAAACTAAAGGTCCTATGAATGCCATTATAGGAGAAGCAGGTGCTGAAGCTGTAGTGCCTCTAGAAGGTGCTAATAAAAAGTATGGTGCTGGTATATTAAATTATATATTACCAAAATACTTCTCTGGTTTGTCATTTATGCAAGAAGGTGGAGTTGTTGGCGATGGGGATACTGGAGATAGTATAAGAGGTATATTTACCAATATCTATGAAACTATTAAATCTTTTCAGGATACTACTAAAACACAACTAGACCAATTATTATCTGAGTTTACATTTACAGAAGAAGACTTAGAAATAGACACTGAAGAGTTAAATAATAGAATGAGAGAAGGTGGTATATCCTTTAAGGCTCTAATATTCAATGCGGTTCAATATATACATGCAGTATTCACAGAAGTATCATCTAATTTGTCTAGTGCTATATCTCAATTAAATCCACCATTAGGTGTATTAAAAGATTTTATAAATAATTTAGGAAACACTTTAAACTCATTCAAAGGAAGTATGGATAATATTATAACTAATTTAAACTCTATAGTAACTTCTATGGGAACTTTAATTAACTCTATAGGAACTACCTATTCAGGTGGTGGAGGAGGAACCACTGGTGGGGGTTCTAGAAGTTCAGGTGGAGGGGGTAAAACTCCTAGTGGTGGGGGTGCTACTGGTAGTGATGATGATGATTACAATAAAATACATAAAGTTTGGGTTATAACTAAAGATGATAAATATGAAGGATGGGCTGAATCAACATCTGGTAAATCTAAAAGGATGACTACTTCACCAAAAACTCTAGGATATGCATATGCTCTTGGTGCTGTGAGGCATTATCTAGGTAAGAAAGTATCTTGGCAAACTGGTGGGGTAGTTAAATCTCCTACGTTTGGTTTGTTTGGTGAAGCAGGAGCAGAAGCATTGATACCTTTAGAAGGGTCTAATAGGAAGTTTGGAAAGAGTATACTAGAGAGCATAATACCAGAATACTATCCAGAACTTATGAATCAAGCTGGTGGTATATTTAGCAATCAAAGTATTTATAATAGAACTTATGGTGGAGATACTAGTGAGGTTGAGGAGTATAATATTATGGGTCCTATAAATGTTATGGGAGTTCAGAATGTTAATGATTTTATGAATGAAATGAAATTTAAATCTAGAGTGGTGAGCGGATAGAATGGCATTAGATAGTTTGGATATATATTTTAATTCAAGTTCTATTGGTTATGCATACCATCTACAAAAAGGCGATAATATATCAAATTTATCAGTAACATATTCAGATCAGGATTACTATCCAAATGGTGTACTAACTGTATATAACTTACCAAATACACAAACTATTGGTGATTCTATTCTAGTTAAAATTAATGGTTTACAGCAATTTAATGGTTATGTCTCTAGAAGACAACAGCATATAGATGCAGGTAAAAAATATGTTACATACCAATTAGTAGGTAAGACATACGACTTGTGGAGATACGTTATTCCTGACAATATAACTTATGAGAATGTCACAACATGTTATATAGCATCATCTATAGTTGGGAAATACTGTGGTACAAGTAATGTCATTACATCAGATATCGATTTAAATTTAGGTCTGGAAGTAACTTATGAATTAGACTTATCAAGTAAGATTGTTGGTGATGCTCTTATAGAGTTAAATAATATAGATGGATATAAATTCTATATAGATAATGATAGTAAATTACAATATTATGAACCTAAGTCTGAACCATATTCATTTATAATAGAGGAGTCTGATATTGTTGAAATGAGTCAGATAGAAGACTCTGATGAGGATATAATAAATGATGTTTTAGTGATAGGTGGCTCTGATTATTCATCTAAAACAGAAGTATCTACAACTCATCCAAATGTTATAGGTATACCTGGTGGGGATAATCTACTAGCTCAAAGATTCAAGGCAGAAAACCATACACTATCTGCAATAAAGTTATACCTAGATAGAAGTCTAGATCCATACCAACCAGGTACATTGGATTTTGAAATATGGGAAAATACATCTTATGATTTATTTGATGATGATTTTGAAGATTATTCACATTTAACCACACCATCTGGTATTAAAATAGATACTAATAATGGAGGTTTTCTAGTTTTGGCTAATAATTATCAACAGAGTGTAGGAACACGCCAAAATTGGGGGATGGAATTTTCATATGATCAAACTGCTGTAGCATTTAGACCAGCACAACATTGTTCTCCTTGGAGAGTAAGAGCTGATATAGGGAGTTATGGTCCAGGATGTCAGATGAAAACACATGATTATAGATTTAGAATATACGCTACAGGTTCTAATGGTAAACCAGATGATGTTACTATAGCTACTGCTTATTTGTATAATCAAACTGAGTGTCGTTATTCTGATTGGGCATATTTTACAACCCAACCACAATTATCATCCAATAAATATTATGTTATATCAGTAGATCGTACTAATGGTGGAAAAGCTATTATTGATCAGGGTACTGCATCTCTAGCTACATGGATAAAAGATGGAGGTGTTTGGTATGAATTCTCATTATTAAATCCTGATGATGCTTCTATAAGATTCCAAGCTAGGTATTATTCAAGTAATGGTACCATATCAACCAATCTATATGCTGAAGATTGTCAATATATGAAGATTGATTTAGGTGGTGTAGTCTCAGCTAATTCCATAACTATATCTGGTAGTAATAATGGTGGGGGTGATTGGGCTAAACTAACTGATGGAGCTTGGCATAACTTTGAATCAGAATCTTCAGATGGTTGTTTAATAAGATATTTTATGACTGCTAGTGGTTGGTGGACTCCAAAAATAGATTCTGCATCTCTATCTATATCAGATTCTACAGGTACTTTGAATTCTGACATATTTGATGATGATTTTGATAATTCAACCTACTTTTCTTCTCAATCAAGAAGTTATATTAATACTAAGGGATGGAATTATGAGTTTAGGAATCTAGATGGGTATTTACATCTTAGTGGTAGTATTGGTTTAACTGAAGGTAATAAAGCATGGCATTATGATATCTGTTCTAAACCAACATACTGGATGTGTGCTGATTCTGTAGAAGTAACAACTGATGATGTTGATGAGGCTACTTGGTATAATGTTGGGAATATGGTAATTGGAAGTAGAGATGGAGATTATGCACATTTTGTAGGACGTTGGACTGGATGGATAACATTTACATTCGATAATCCACAATTTATGTGTAAGAGAATGAAAGCAAAATATAATGAAGGAAAAGGCACCGAGTGGCAAATCACAGGTACTTGTATATCTGGAGACAATTGGGGTAAAGGTTGGGTAACAACTAGGAAAGATAACTTACCTGGATGGTATGAAGCAGACCCTGATTGGCATACTCACGTATGGGACTTGGGAGAAGATGGATATTACTATAGTGGTATCAAGAAAGTGAGATTTTATTTGGATTGTTATAATGGAACTCTAGCAACAAAACATTATATATCTTACTTTTGCTTCGAGAGAATTCCATTTTATAAAAAAGGTATGATAAAAACATCAACTCAAAGTCTTGGCATAGATATGCATTCTATGAGATTTTATCCATACAATGTAACTTATCCAGAGCACATCTCTTACTCTGGCTCTTTGGATAGTGGTTCTCATTGGATTAAAGTCTATCCAGAAGTAGAGAATGAATTTTCTGAAAGTGGTAAATATCCAGTATTACAATATATATTAAGTCCAAGTGGTACTTGGGGTACTGCTGAATGTTATAAAAGTAATCTAGTTCCAGATACTCCTAGAATAGGTTCTGTTACAATGGATACTTCTGCTGTAATTGGTGGAGGGATACCTAAATCTGGAAGTAAGGTAGAATGGTCAGATGATTTATCTTGGAATGCTAATAGTATACCATATCCACCAAATTATAGTGATTGGAATGCTTACACATCTCCAAAATTATCTTCTTCAAGTTTTGCTGCTGGAAATTATTTCTGGATGATATTTAACTTTCCATCTAGTACTACAGAATACTGGAAGTTGAGGTATGATCCAAATTCTACATATAGCGATGGGAAAATAGTTAGATCTTGGGATAATGCAGGTAATTGGTCATCAAATAAAGTTGGAGAGAATATTGTAGAATCAGGGAATATAACTTTTTCTCTAGCTTGGAAAGAGGGAAAAATAAGAGCTACAGCAAGTGATGAAGGAAGTATAAATAAGTATGGAAGACATTTTAAGAAAATAGAAGATTCACTTATAAATACACAACAATTAGCTCAAGACAGAGCTGATATGATAATAGAAAATTATGCTGAACCAGTTAAAAATGGTTCCATAGTTATAGATGGGAGAGAGAATATAGACATAGAAATGGTTATATCTTCGAATTTATCTAATTTTGGTATAAATGAGTTATGGGAGATAGTTAGTTATACTCAGACTATAGACAACATAGGATTTACAACCACCATTAATTATGGTAAACATCCATATGACATAACTAGGGATATAGCTAAATTAAAGAAAGAGGCAGGTATATAATGACATCAGACGGTCCAGCATTAAGGGTATACTATAGTGGTAATAGTTATTTTGATTGCTGGTGCACTAGATGGGATGAGGGCAATTGGGATTTAGTGGTCGAGACATTCCTATCTTCAGGCAATCGCGATAATCTATTTGCCAATGTAACTCCTGGAGCAGTTCGAGAGTTATACAACATATTGGGTACTCCTAAATATATAGATACCACATATAGTAGCGGTAATACCCTAAAACTGTACCCGCAATACGGATATGGACTATCCAGCTTGAGGCAGGGCAGAAAGGTAGCCGTAAAGAACATATCCGATAGTTTTCTAACTCCTAATCTGTTCCATGTGAAAATAGAAGCGATAAGGGTTAATATATAATGTCAACCGCAACTTATTATTTCAACTCATATGATGCAGGAGAGGCTTGGCTTGGAGACCCAGCTGATATGGTAGATGATGACCCAACAACATGGGCTACTGCTGCTGCTGCTGGTGATGTACAACTATTGGATGGCAATACATGCGATGGTACAGATTTGGGTAATATTTATAAAGTTATAATTAGACCAAGAGGAGCTATATCTTTAGGTGCTCCTCGTTATAGGATTGCTATAAGACCAGTCTTTAATGGAAACACTGATGGGGATGATTATTCTGTATCATTTAAAACTTACCATCCAACTACAACTACTGATGATGTGGATATAACTCTTGATAGCAAAGCTCCAATTTGGTCGTGGGACCAAATACAGAATTTGGATTGTGATGTTGAAGCTACAGATGGTTTTTATGGCAATGTCTATAAAGTAGAGTTGATTGTATATTATCAACCTCCTGCAGATAAGGACCTAACTATATACTACAAACCATTTAATGCTGGTCACTATATAGACTGCTTCTGCAGTCGGTGGGATGTGCAGAACTACCAAGTGATTATAGAGACTTGGATGAATGGTGATGATGTGAAGAGATTGAGAGAGCATATAGTTCCTGGAGCAACAGGAGAGTTATATACAATATTAGGTAGACCAAAATACTATGATAAGACTTGGGATACATCCAACACCCTATGGTTATCCTCCAACAACAACCAAAACTCCACATTGGGCACTATGAGACCATCTAATAAGTTAATATATGTTAAGAATATATCAGATAGTCCAGTTAAGGGACCATCTGGTTGGATTTCATGTAAAATAGAAGGATATATAAGCGGTAGTGGTGATTTATAATGACATACACTCATTGGTGGGATACAGCAGCTAGTGGAGATGTTCTCACATATATAATGTGGAACGATTTAGTAGATGATTTATATATGTCATCCAATGCGGGTTCCCCATCTGCGAATATAGCTGCATTAATAGATTGGTCTAGTAATGCTAAAATTTCTCATTTATCCGATATTAGGGACAATTGGAATTCTGCTACTTGGCATAACAGCAGTATAATATGGAGCAATACACTGCAGAATTGGTTGCCATATAAGTCTGGTGCTGGTACTGGTGGTATTGATGATATCGTAGAAGATACAACTCCACAGTTAGGTGGTAATTTAGATGCCAATTCCAAAGGCATCTATAATGCTACTGGAATATCTGGTACTAAGATATCTGGTGGTGTGATATATACTGATAATATAGATGTTAGAACATCCCCCCTAGTAATATCCGAA
>Ga0272441_10007316_pt1 | contig 17991 bp, 14 predicted proteins | sample SSMProp6N_FD_193582 | JGI IMG/M metagenome (GOLD analysis project Ga0272441, IMG submission 193582) | Marine sediment archaeal communities from Little Sippewissett salt marsh, Falmouth, MA, United States - SSM-Prop-6N | ecosystem: Environmental > Aquatic > Marine > Wetlands > Sediment ... | reverse complement strand
ATGCGCCGGGCCGTCCAGGCCGCGAGTGCGGATAGCTGATTGAGCGCCGCCTGTCCGAACCGAAGAAGAAGAAAAAGACAAGACACCGGTCGCCGGGTCTTGACAGGGGCCTACATAGCTGAAACCCGTCCGCTTCCTCGGGTCCATTTCGCGCCTGCCCAAGGGCGGAGGGCCCCGCTCATCGCGGGGCCCTCCTTTGCCCGTTCCACTTTAGGTTCCGGGACGGATTGCGTCCCTCGGTTTCGACGGGCCGCCGGGCGGGCTCAGGACCTTCGACGACGAAGGAGCAGGCCCATTCCGCCGAGCCCGAGCAGCACCATCGTCGCGGGCTCGGGGACGGCCAGCGTCGCGTAGTTCGACCCGCCGATGTTCTCTTGGCCATAAATCCAGCCATCGCCGGCGTCTTTGATGATCTCGTCATCGATCAGGCCCGCGTAGAAGGTCGCCGGGGCCGTGTCGGTCTTTATCTTCAGCACGCCCGTGCTCCCGGCCGTGAAGACGAAGTTGTTGGGGTGGCTACCATCGTTCGGGAAGAAGGTGAACTCCGCCGGGTCTTCGACTTGCACCACGCCGCCGGACAATAGATGCCCCTCGCTGTGGCTGCCAGGCTGGTACTCAAGCCCACCGACCTTCATCAGTCCGTCCGTCTGCGTCGTCGTGTAGTCGTGGTAGGCGACGCCGCCAACTTCATAGGTTCCGCCGTCGATGTCAACGTAGATCCGCCCGTTGCCCCAAATCCCCGCGTACATGGTCCCGTCATTGATGATCAGGTTCCCCCCGAAGCTGCAAACGAGCGACTTGCATTTCAGCGTGCCGCTCTCCACGGTGAGACTCCCCTGGGGGTTGATGGTCGCGTTGGCGTAATCATACTCCTGCGGCCCCGTCGGGTCATCCGTCGCGGGATCGAAGATCACATCCGTATCCGTGCCATCCGACATCTCCATCTTCAGCGTGTTGCTTGTGCTTGTGTCCGGCACCGAACCGCCGTCCCATGTGCTGCCGGTGGTCCATTGACCGTCCCCCGCCGTGAACGTGTCCGCCCCAGCCGCATGGTTCGCCGCTGCCATCATCACAATGAGCGTCGTCACAATCGTCGCTGCCTTCATCGTCCTTCTCCTTCTTCTGTGCAGCTCGTTCGTTCGTGGATCCGTCCCGAAAGTTCGCATCCGTGCGAGCAATCCTCTGCGTCGTAAGGCCATTGGGCTCAGCTACAGCCCCGAAGCACGCCGATTGGCCACACCTAGCGCCGCCGACGACGCATCGCCAGCAGCGCGCCACCGAGGCAAAGCACGGCCGCCGTCGCGGGCTCCGGGATGACCTCGAGTTCGGCGCTCGCGGCGTAGGTGATCTTGAACGTCGTGCTGTCGACGTCGAACGTGTCGCCTTCCGCCAGGCCGTTGAACGTGCCGCTGACGGTGCCGTCGATGATCGTGAACGTATCGCCGACGTCGGGCGTGTACTCGTCGAGGGTGACGGACAGGTCCACGTCGGTCAGCGTCACCGTGTTGTCGCTCACCAGTTGGTCGTAGTCGGTCAGCCCGGCGATCTCAACCTCGAACGTCGAGGACGTGCCGGCCCCGTCATTCGTCAGCTCGACGGCGTTGTTAACCGTCAGCGCGCCCGTGCTGGCGCCCGGGGCCATCGTGCCGCCGGCCACGGTCACCGCGCCGGTGATCGTGCCCGTGCCGCCCAGCGTGGCGCCTTCCTTCACGTCCACCGCCCCGCTGCCGGCGCCGCTGTTGACCAGCAGCGTGCCGGCCTCGACGCTCGTGCCGCCGGCGTAGGTGTTGCTGCCGGACAGGACCACGACGCCGTCGCCGACCTTGTAGACCGTCCCCTCGGTGCCGCCGCCGTCCTCAACGATGTCGCCGGTGACGTTGACGGTCGCGGCGGCCGGCGCCGTGATGCCGAGCACGGAGTTGACGTTCTGGCCCACCGCGATCTCGCCAGAGAACTCGCTGCTCGCCGTCTGCGTGTCCGCGGCACCGATGAAGCACGCCGCGCTGGAGTCGTTCACCTTGGTATTGACCAGGATGTCGCGTGCGATCTCGACGTCGCCGTCCGTCAGCAGCCAGGCGCCGCCCAGGCTGTTCGCGCCAAGATCCACGGTGCTTGCGCTGTTCCCGAGCGGGCCGTCCGTGCTCACCAGGGCGTCGGCCTTAACGATTACGTACATGTTCTTCTCGGGCGTCAGGACGTCGGGCTTGATCTTCCCGTTGGCCCGGATCTTCGTATCGCCGGTGTAGGTATGGGCGGTCGAGAGTTCGACGGTGGCCGTGGCGTTCGCCTGCCACTGAATGCCCAGGTTGCCCTCAATCGTGCCGGCAATCGTCTCGGTGCCGCTGCCAAGCTTGGTCGTGACGAAGACAGCGTTCGCCCCGTCCGTGTTCGTGAACACGCCGTCGGCCGCAAGCGAAATGTTGTTGATCTTGAAGTTGCTGTTCGCGCCGTTCATGTCCCAGACGCCGTCGGTGACCGTCAGCTGCCTGTTGTTCTGCGACCCCAGGCCGGCCGTGCCGTCGCCCGTCCATCCGCCCGCCGTCTCCGCGAACACCTCGACGGTGCTGCCTCCGAGGACCTCCCAGCCGCGGGAACCCAGGCGGGTGGTGTTCCCGCCGCCCAGGTTCAGCTCCAGTGTGCCGCCGCCGTCAACGTAGATGGCGTTGTTGGTGTTGGTGCCGTTGTAGTCTTCCAGCGTGTCAGCGATGCCGTTGATGCGCAGCGTGCCGCCGGAAGCCACGTCGATGGTCGGGCCGGCGTTGGTGTTGTGCACCTCGAACCGTAGATATCCGTTGATCGTGTTCACCCCGCTTGTCGCCTGCGAGTCGATGGCGGCGGATGCACGGTAGCTCAGGTACAGGGCTGGGCCGGTATTGTCCGTGGCGCCGGTGTCCAGCGTCCAACCGTCGTCCGCGAACTCCATCCCCAGCAGGCCGTCATACATCTTGCTGGAATCCCCCGGGTCCACGGAGCCGAAGTCCGCGGTCAGGGTCGGCGTCTTGTTGCTCGGGGTGGTGCTGCCGTCGAAGACAGCAATATCCCCGTTCGCGCTCGCCCCGCTGACATACTTGACGGGCAGCGTGTCGTCCGACCAGTTGTTGCCGTCGTTGAAATCGGTGCTGGTGTCGCCCGTCCAGGTCACATCTGCCGCCATCGCGGGAGCCGCGAGGGCCATCATCACAGCCAGTCCTGTCACAATCGCCAGTGCCTTCATGATTCTTCTCCTTGCCAAATGAACCTGTCGCTCCACTTCCGCTTCTTCACTCGCGCCGCCTCGTCTACGAGACGAGCAGCGTGTCTTCCGTTCTCTTGGGCTACCCGCGCCGTCGGCGAATCGCCACGAACACGCCGCCGAGGCCCAGCAACACCATCGTCGCGGGCTCGGGAACGGCGATCAGCCACCCGTTGGTATCCAGCATCACGCCCGCGGCGCCGACGCCGTCGGCGACGATCTGGCTCAACTGCTGGGGGGTCAGGGCGTTGGCATCCGTGCCGAACCGAACGACACTGTCCTTGAAGCCGGTGATGGACATCGTCTCGTCGCCCCAGTCCAGTCCGGAACTGTCGCTGAAGGTCAGCGCCGTCACGGCCGTGCCCAGGTTGAAGAGCATCGTTCGCGTGTTGCCCGATGAAAGGTCCAGTGTGCCAAAGTCGGCGTTGGCGTTGGCGTTCAGCGTGAAGGCTGCGTCGGTGTCCAGCACCGGACGGTTCGCCAGGCATTCGGCGGCGTTGAGCGTCAGCGTGGTCGTCCACGTCGCGGTGAGGCTCCCGCCGTCCTTGAAGTTGGCCGTGTTGACAACGATGTTGGCGCTGTTCATCTCGCCCATGAAGGCGTTGTTATTGTTCGCCGAGGCGCCGAACGTCACGTCGCCGACGATCTTGCGGAGCGTCGAGCCGGTGGTGATGGTCCCGTCGAAGTAGTACGTCTTGGACGTGCTGGCCGCCGTGTAGACGTGGTCGCTCATCGTCGTGGTGCTGCTCGCGCCGAACGTCAGCGAACTGGTAGAACTGCCGCTGCTCTGGATGTGGTTCTTCTTGCCGTTCGAGGCGGTGTTGTCCAGCACGTACGTGCCATCGAGCTTGAAGTCCCTTCCGGCGGCCTGATTGTCGATCAGGATGCTGTCGGCGGCCAGATTGCCGTCGATCGTCAACTGCCCTGAGCCCGAAAGGACCGCGTCGCCGGCGACGCTGCTGTCGAGCACCAGCTTCTGGATGACGTAGGCCTGGTCCACCACCGAAGTCGTGGTCTTGATGTAGACCGTGTCGCTGTTGGTCAGCGTGGGCGCCGTTCCGCCCTGCCAGTTATCGTCCGTCGACCAGTTGTCGTCGGCGCCGCCGCCGACGAAGTAGTAGCTGGCCGCCGGCGCGGAGGCGACGAAAGCCATCGCGATGACCAGTGCCGCCAGTACTGCGTTTGCCTTCTTCATGGTTGCTCTCCTTGCCAAATGAACCTGTCGCTCCGCGTCCGCTTCTTCACTCGCGCCGCCTCATCTACGAGACGAGCAGCGTGTCTTCCGTTCTCTTGGGCTACCCGCGCCGTCGGCGAATCGCCACGAACACGCCGCCGAGGCCCGGCAACGACGGCCGGCGTTCCTCAACGACGGCGCGCAGTAGCGATGGGGGTGGGTAGTTCGAGGTTCTCTCGGCTCCGCAGGTACGGCCACCCACAGTTCGACCGATGCCGACCCATTTGCGCCTCGCTTTGGCGCAGGCTCAGTTGCGCCCTCTCTACTAATCGGTTAAGTGAATTCTACCGGGGATTCCTGTCTTGTCAAGCGCATATTCCGCTGCTTTCCAAGGATTCGCGGCACCCCCTGCCCGCCTGCCGACTACTTCGCGCGGCTGAAGAGCAACTGCCCCTGATCTTCATCCACTTCGAGATCGCGGGAGCTGACAACGTGCCCGTCGGTCATCCCGACGTTGCAGTTCTCGTACAAGCTCGGATGGCGGTACCACGGGCAGCCGCGGCCGGGGTCGTACCACAGGACCGACAGGCTGTATGACGTCTCCGTGTCGGCCAGCAAGAGTGTCTTCCAGGGGAACGCCAGTTCCTCCAGCCCAATCGGCATGAGCTTGTGATTGTAGCCGATGCCGACGCGCATCGGCGTGGACTGGTCTTCCCGGGCGGGGCAATACACGATGTCGGAACCGCTGCCCTGCTCGCTCAGGCCGAAGCTGGTGGTGCCCAGGCGGCGGTTGCCCAGGTACGGGCCCACGTAGAGCACCGAGAACCACGGCACCCACTTGTTGTTCTTCGTCTTGCCGTTGTAGGTGATCTCGTCGAAATGGACAGATGAGGGGGGAAGCTCGCCGTCGTTCACGTCCTCGGCGTACAGCACGGCGGCCGTGATGCAGCCGTGCATGTTACTCGTGCAGATCGTCTGCCTGGCGAGATCCTTCGCGTGCTGAAGCGAGGGCATGAGGATCGTCACCAGCAGCGCGATGATCGCCACGACGACCAGCAGTTCTATCAACGTAAACGCCCTGCCGGGGGCCCGGCGAGCCGGGCGCGAGCGCCCGGCCGGCCTTGGTGTTCTGGCGTTCCCGAATGGCCCGACCGACGCACTGAGGGAAGAGATGCACATCAGTCGTCTCCTTGAGCCGCCCGCCTGATTGCCACGAAGGCGGCCGGGCGGCAACCCATAGACCGGGACTCGATCCGACCGGTCCGACTAATCGATTAGTGTATCACGAGAGGCGTGGACAGCAACGCTATTTCCTCGGCAAGGCGGCGCCGAGTCGGTGGGCGGCCAACGCCGGAGTCTCGCTCGCCTCTAGATCCTTCGGATACCTTCCGGCCAGGAGGCCCGAACTTCCTCGAGCAGCTCGCGGACCTTGGCGGCCGCCTGCTCGACGAACGTTCGAGCCAGCATCTCGCCGTGCGCCGCCGTCGCCTGCCCGGCGTCCGGGTCGCACCCTTCGTGTTCGCGGTCCCAGCGTCCGGGAGGCAGCAGCGACAGATCGACCAGCTCCGGCCGGTAGTACATCATCAGCGAGGTCTCGTTCTTGCCGCCGTGGTCGTCGCCCTTCACGCCGACCCAGGAGGCCGGATCGTAATCAGTGATGGCGAGGACCCTGGGATACTTGTGCCGCTCCCCGAAATCGCCGACGCCGGCGCGGATCGCCTCGACATGCTTCGGGCCGTAGTGCCCCATGACGATGACCATCACGCGGAAGCTCTCCTCGTAGAGGTTCTCCAGCCATTCGAACAGATGCCGGCGAACGAGGCCTTTGCTGAACTCGAAGGTGTGCGTGAAGCCCCGCCGCGGCTTGACCGTCTGGTAGCCGCAGTACACCGGCGGCAGCACCAGACCCCCGGTGGCCTCGCAGAGCGCCAAGGCCATGTGATGGGCCTTCAGGGCATCCAGGCCGACCGGAGCGTGGAGGCCGTGCCACTCGATCGCGCCCCACGGCAGATACGCGACGGGACACGCTCGGACCACGCGGCTGATATCGCCCGGCTTCATCTCTTCGTATCTCATGGCTCTTGCATCCTCGTGTCTCCCGCGGCTGTTGCGTCGGCGGCGCCGGGGATGATCGCCGCACCCTCCGGGTACGCGACCTCGACGACCTTACCTTCGCGCATGGCGCGATCCGCGCAGAAACCGATCAGGTGTCCGTCTATGGAATCCTCGATGCTCGTGGTGGACGGCGAGGGCTTCTCGCCCCGCAGGAACCGCAGGAAGTCGGCCACGAGCCGCGCGTCCCCGCCGCCGTGTCCGCCATGGGCTCCCGTCATGTCGCCGCGGACCTTGAGGTCCACGACTTCCTCGCTGTATTCGTGCCCCGGGCGAGGGTCGATCCGCCGGATAACGAAGCGGCTCTCCTGGAACCGGCCCTCGATCTCGCCTTCCGTGCCCACCAGGTGAAGCGTGCGCGACCCGCGGGGCGTGCCGCCGACCATGTTCAGCGTGGCGGTGCAGCCGTCCGCGAACTCGATCGAGACGCTCTGGTGGTCCACGACGTCCATGTCGGTCTTCCAGACGCACCGACCGTAATCGCTGCGCTTGAGCGACTCCGCCCGGTCGTCCTCGGTGGGATCGTCGAGGTGTTCCAGGGGCGTCCACACGTAGAAGGCCCAGCGCCCCGGATGGTCAAGGTGGTGCTTCCGCGCCGAGTACAGGCAGTCGGGCTCGACCGGGCAGTCCACCAGGCATCGCGTGCCCGCGTTCGGGGGGGCCTTCTCCGGGCGGAACTGGAAGTTGCCGCCCACGCTGGCCACCCGGACCGGTCGGACCCCTTGCTTGAGCCAGGCAATCAGATCCAGATCGTGGCAGCACTTCGCCATGAGCATCGACTGGCAGAAACTGCGGTTGCGCCATTTACCCCGCACGTACGAAACGGCCATGTGATGGTACGAAACGTGCTCGGCCGCCTCGATGCTCAGGATGTCGCCGATGGCGCCCTTGCGGACCTGTTCATGGACGGCCGCGTAGAACGGGGCGTGGCGCAGGATGTGACAGATCGCCACCTTCCGGCCGGTGCGCCGGACGGCATCCACGAGCTGCCACATTTCGTGCTCGTTCGTGGCGAAGGGCTTCTCCAGCAGCACGTCATAGCCCCGCTCCAGCAACGGCAGCGTGGTCGGCACGTGCTGATGATCCATCGTGCCGTTGATGGCGAAGTCGGCGAACTTGGGCTCGCGGGCGAGGTGCTCGGCAGATTCGTACTGCCGTTCCGTGGGGATTCCGAACCGTCTGGCGGCCATGGCCTGTCGTAGCAAGGACGGGTCGGCAACCCCGACGATCTCAAGTTCCTCCGGATGCGATTCGGCGTGGGAGGCGTAGAGCACCGCGCGGTGCCCGGCTCCGACAATGACCGCTCTCAGTTTCTGCATGGCTCTCTCTGACACAAGTCCCGCAGGAGCCGGCGGTGCAGGGCCAACGCCGTCGCCCCCGGAGGCCGCGCGGGCCTACGGGCGCGGCGGCGCGGTGGACTCGCGAATGATCAACTCGGGCGGCTTGAGTTCGTGGACACGGCCGCCCTCCGTCTCGCCGCCGTCCGCCCCTTCCTCACCGTTGGCCGCGACGGCCATGTCGATTACGAGCGCGGCTGCGCGTCGTCCCATCTCCTCCAGGGGCTGACGAACGCTCGTGAGCTTTGGGCGCACGCAAGAGCACACCATGGCATCGTCGATCCCGACAACGCTCATGCCCGACGGCACCCTCACGCCCAGCTCGCCTAGACGCAGCATTGCCGAGGCAGCCACCTGGTCGTCGTAACAAACGATGGCCGTGGGCGCCTCAGGCCCCATCTCCGCGAAGACCTCCGCTGTGGCGGCGCCGAACTGCTCGTCTCCCCAGATCCCGGTTTGCCTCTGGGAACTGCCGGTGACCGCGTAGTCGTGGACCCATTCCCGACGAACGGTGAGTCCACTCTCGCGAGCCGCCTCACGGAATCCCTGGTAGCGCAGCTCGTCGCCCGGCCCGGCATCCCGGCCTGTTCCCACATAGCCGATGCGGCGATGCCCGAGTTCCACCAGATGCATTACCGCTTGTCGAGCGGCCGCCCGATCGTCGAAGTTGACCGTCGAGATCGGACACGGGCGCGCGTAGTAATTGACGCCCACGACGTTGGGGTACTCCGAGGCAAGCTCGGCGACCCACGGCGACTCGTGCCACACGTGAAGCAGCAGCAGCCCGTCGATACGTCCCTCAACGAACTTGTGCAAGCAGGCGTGGGGAGGCCCGTCGCACCCGAGGTTGACCACAAGGATGTCATACGTGCGCTGCTGGCATGTGCTCTCGATCCCCACGAGAATCTGCCCCTCGTACTGGTAGCCCAGGCTCACGCCGGGGCCCGGGGGCACATAGACCCCGATCGTCTCGGTGGTCTGGCGAGCCAAGCTCCTGCTGGCGAAGTGCGGGCGGTAGCCGAGATCGCGCGCGGCTTTGCGGATGCGTCGGACCAGTTGCTCGCTCGCCCCGGACCTGCCCCGGGCGCGATTGACCACGGTCGAGGCGACAGCCGTCGAGCAACCGGCCACGCGCGCGATGTCGCGCAAGGTCGCACGCTTCGATCGCTGCGCCAGCACGGACTTCGTTCTCTTCGCCATCATGCTGTCCCCGGCTCCGTCCGGAGCGCGGGCCGGTTACGCTGATCTGCATGGGGCACTGTTCATCCGCCGGCGGGCCCATGCCCCGGCGGAACACGTGCGCGGAAGCGCTTAGTAGAATACCGCGCCTTGTTGAACTCAGCAAGGGCAGCGCGGCGCCGGTGGCCCCGTTGGCCGCGCCGTCTCAACCCGGGAAGACCCGGTATGTGGCGTCCAGCAGCCGCCCGGTCCACCCAAAGTAGGCCGCGCCGTGGGCCATCCACAGGAGCCCCCCCAGCAGGTCCCCGGCGATCACGCCGATCATGAGGGGCACCAGCTTGCGGCGCGTCCGTGCTCCTCCGAAACGGACCACAACGGTTCTGACCCCCCAGCCCAGCAGGAAGGAGAAGCTGAAGTGCGACATCGGGGCGGTGCCCCACACGAGGAAAATGACCGGGTGCAAGGGCCACCACGTGAACCGCAACCGCAGCGCGCCCGCGGCGACCACCAGCAGCACCCCGATGCCCGCAGCCCAGAGGAATTCCGGCTGGGGATCCATGGCGACGACGCGGTCCAGCGCGCCGTAGCCCTCGGCCGCTCCAAGCTGCTGAGAGACCTCAAGCTTGCTCGCCGCGGCGCTGGCGGTCTGGAAGGTGAACCGCGGCACGTACCGGACCGCCCAGACGTCGTTCCGGGGAGCGCCGAAGTTATACGAGGCCCAGAAGACAACAACAACGGCTACGACCAGGGCGACCAGATATGTCGCCCCGGACGCCCAGGCCACGCGCGCCGGGCGCAAGCGCTTGTCGTCACACATCTTCAGGCCGTTCAGCAGGAACGGCATCAGCGACTCGCGGGGGTCGATGGTCAGCACGGCGCAAATGAGCCCCACGATAACGATGACCTTCGGACCGAGCGCCGCCAGGCCAAACAACCCCATCAACACAGCCAGCGGCTGCCAGTAGGGTTGAAGGAAGAACAGCCCGGTCTCGGCGCTGATGCGCCCCTGGACCACGAACATCAGCAGGATCAGGAGCACGACCAGCACCGCGAGCAGCCAATCCAGGCCAAGCCGAACCAACAGGATCGCCATGGTCACCATGGCCGCGAGCAGGATTCGGAAGGCCCAGGCGGCTGCGCGCCCGGCGCCGCCATCGTGGCGGAACGTGACCGCCGCGCGCACGACGTCGCGGTAGTACCGGCGGCCCGTGTAGAGCAGCAGGAGGCCGATTCCGAGGCAACTGCCGAACAACTGGAAGTTGACCGTCGCACCGGCCATGTAGTCGCTTCGGAACTCGACGCCGCCGGCGAGCAGCACGGTCCCCACCAGAACGCTGAGAACCTGGCAAACCCCGAGCGAGAAGCTCACATCCGCGGCGAGGAAAAACGCGAAGGCGATTACCGTGGGGTACAGCTTCGGGCTGAAGAGGATCCAGTGGTGCGGCGGCCTCCACAGCTTCGGCCAGGTCTGCGTGATCGGGCCGAAGTTGAAGGAGAGCGGGATGCGGATCATCTGGTCCGGGTACAGGACGGCCAGGCCGTTGACCGCGTGGATCACGAACACCGTCGCCAAACCGATCCAGAACAGGCGGTTGCGATGGACGCTGCCGAGGGCTTGGTCCGGCTCCCGCTCCACGATGGCGGAGGCAACCAGGGCGATCGGGTAGCGCAGCCGTTCCCGATGGGCCCACTGGCGGTGAACGATCAAAGACAGGCAGACCACGCAGAGGGCCGTCAGAACGATCAACGGCATCCAGGTCATCAGCGGCTCGGCCCAGACGTGCCAGGGGACGTTGTCCGTGTCGAAGGCCTCGAGGAGACCGAAGCCTTCGCCTTCGGCCCCGGTGCGCGCCATGAACTTTTCCGTCGCCTCCGGATGATATTCGCCGCCGGCGACGAGCATTTGGTCCGGCGCATAGTCGAGCACGTTCTGTTCGCGCCAGCCGGGCCTCTGGCGGTTCATCTGGGCGGGGATGGTCAGCGTCGAAACGAACGTCCGCATCAGCCCGCTGCCCGGAATGCTGCACGCCACCAGCGCCAAAGTGACCACCACGGCCAGCTCCGGCGGGCGCAAAAGCAGGCGCGGACTGACCCGGCGCAGCAGGGGGTTCAGCGCGAGGGTCGCCACAATGAGCAGGCCGAAGACGCTGATGGGCAGGTGGTTGCCGACCAAGAGGGTCAGATGCAGCACGGAGTCGTTGTAGTAGCCGAAGGCCGCGATCCCCAGCGCCAAGGCGAGCCCGATGATCAACGAACGTGCCGTCACACTGCGCTCCTAGTTCTGCGCCGCTTCGTCGAAGGCGGCGCGGTGCACCATCCGAAAAGCAAGATACTAAAGGGTTAATCGCTCCCGTCAACGGTTACCTGCTTGGGCTCATCCCCCACGGGGGATCAGGCAGGGGAAGACGGCAACGCTTCAGCATCGTGGGCCGGGCGGGATCCCGCCGGCGCGGCCCTCCGAGATGTCGAGTACCGTAGCAGGTACGGCCGCTCCCTGCCCCCTCTTTCTCGTAGCGAGGGGAGCGCCGCCCAGGCCCCCGCGCTGCCCCGCGCAACCCACCTTCCTCGCGGTCAGTACGGGCGGCCCGGAAAGCGGATGCGCTTGTCGGTCAGACAGCGGCGCCCCCCGGTCTCCGGGGGTTGAGATCGTCAGCGCGCTGAGTTGCGGCCACTCCTGCGGGACAGCAGGAACCCGTGGTCGCGGAGCGCCGTGTCAGCGCCGCCGGCTTCCAGGAACCGGGCGAATGACTTCGCGGCCCGGCTTGCCTTGGGCGACACGTACATGCGGAGCGTCTCCGACAGCAGGTACTCGCCGGACAGCACCGTCTTGGCGGTGGGCAGGATCGGCCTAGTTTCCCCGTCGCCGATGGCCAGCACCTTGATCGATGGATTGCCGGCGGGCACATGCCCGGCGTCCGCGAACGCGATGCCCTGGGGGTCGAGCGCCAGCGCCTCCAATACAGCCGCCGTGTCGGCCTTCCGAACCACCGGCCCGGAGGCGTAGGGCGAGACGCCCTTGTTGTAGAAGAGTCGGCTGGCGGTCCGTCCCCCCGCCACCCCGTAGCAGTGGATCTCGCCGTCGAGATCGGCGTAGGCGTTCCATGCGCGCCCCTTGCCCTCTTTCCCGAAGATATCGCTTACCTGCATCACCGTGAGGGAATCCAGCGGGTTCAGCGCATGTGCGCACACCGCCACCGCCCGGCCGCCGAGGACGATGTACGGCGGGCCGCCTGAACAGGACGAGGACGCCCCTCCGCCGCGATCCGCCTGGGCTCGCCTGGAGCTTGCCGCCTGCCGGAGATCCCTCCATAGCTCGCGCCATTTCTTGCCGTGAATCTTCAGCGACGCCTCCGAGGGCTCGTCGTTCAGCAGAAGCAGTTCCGCCTGCCCCAGCGCGAACGCGCCCACAGCCGGGACGTCCGTTGTTGCCGCGCCGTAGGAGGCCCGAACCACGTCCTCGGCCGTAACGAACGCCTCGTTCAGGTCGCGCAGTAGCTGCCGATGCAAGTGCAGCCCGGCGACCGTAACCTCCGGCCCGCGACCCGCACGGAACTCCCGCATGCGATTCGCCGCGGCGTACTGCTGCCGGTCGTACTCCGTGTACAGGCTCCGCTTGCGCGCGATCTCGGCCGCCTGCGGCCCGACCGCGAACTCGCAGTACGCGCGAGCGGCAGGGGAGGCGCCGGCGCGCGCGTACAGCACCAGCGGCTCGTGCAGCAGGTACCGGCCCTCGTAAACCGACTCGTCCGTCGGAGCATGGAACGGACCCTCGCCCGTCGCGCCGATGGCGACTGACTTGACGCCCGCGCGATTCGCATGGGCGCCGGGGCCGTCGAGCATGATTCCGATGGCGTTCCTGTCCTTCGCGACGGCCGCAATCACGGCAAGAACGCTCGGCATGGTCCGCACTCGCGACGGCACACCACGCCCGCCCAGAACGACGTTCGCGACGATCTCGCGGCTCTTCGCCCCATCCCGCTCGCCGAACACGGCAATCTCTGCGCGGGCCTCGGCCACGCCGGTAACGTCGCTCCAATTTGCCGCATCCCCTAACAGAATCGATCGCAACTGCGGAACCGACAGGCGGCGAACGACGTTGGCCCGGTTGACGATCACACGCACCACGAACTGCCCAAACGGCTGCATCACCGGGCGCAGTCCGCCTGCCGGGAAGTGCTTCTTGATCAGCGCATCCGCTTCCAGCGACGGCTGCGGCGAGAAAACCAGCACGTCCATCCTGCCCGCCGCGAGATGCTCAAAGCCTCGGTCGTTCCGCCTGCCCAGCACACCCGTCCGGATGCCCGTTTGCCTGCTGAACGCGGCCGCGACGTCGCGATGAACGTGATAGCCCGACCAACTGCCGGCGATCAGCACGCCGTCCGGTTGGGGGGGCGCCCCTGCGGCAAGCGCCGCGCACCCCAGCGCACAAAGCGCCGTCGAAATCCCGCACGTCAGATGCACCCGTCCCTTGCGATTCATCAGGACTCCCCGGGGTCAGACTGCCCCTTAGCTCGGGCCGGCGCAGGCCGGCCCCGTCGTCGGAAGGTCAATCCGCGGCGCGTCCATGTACTCCTCCGCGCCGTACCGCAGCGTGCCGAAGCGTCGCATCTCCCAATCGTCCGGGAGCGCATCGCCGTCACAGTCGTTCGGGTTGATGATCCGTCCGCGTCCGTCGAGGTACGGCTCCGGGACTTCAAACGGCCGGTCTATCGGGCCTTCGAGTGTGGGCCGAGGCTCGTGTTCCCACCAGCGCTCGGGGCGCGTGGTCGCGGCCGCCGCCCGATACCGCTCCGCACGTGCGGGAGCATTCGCAGGATCGCCCGCTTCCTCGCCCACGTCCCCGGCCGGCCCGGCGTCGCGCAGCACCAAATACAGCGTGAGTCCAAGGAGGGCAATTCCAAGAATCAGCCCCGTCACCCAAACGCCCTTTGCCTGCATCCCCAAGCTCCCGTCTCTGATCTTCCCGTTCCGCGACTTCCCTGCAACTGCAACCCAGATAAGCCTACCGCCTGGCCGCGACGGCCGCAACAGGATCCTGCGGTGATTCCTGCCGACCATCGCTTCCGGCCGGTCAGCCGTCGTCAGGCCCAGGCCCTGTCCACCAGGGCGGTGACGTTCCCGCCGGCGTCCCGCGCCACGAAGAACGTGTCGGTGATGTCCCCGTCCCCGTCGTGCAGCCGGACGGCCAGGAGACCCCCGACGCCTCCCCCGGCGCCGACGGCCCCCGACACGTCCGGCCCCCACACGTAGCTGCGGACCACCCGATCCCCCGCCAGCCCGTCCAGCTCCGCCAGCATCTGCCAGCCGGCTCCGCCGGGCTGCGCCGTGCCCGGGCCCGACCAAAGGACAAGCCCCGAAGCCAGCCCCAGCACAAGCCCCTTCGATCCAACGCCCTTCACCCCTTCTTCTTCCTGTTCTGCTTCACCCTCTTGCGGATCTTCTTGATCGCCTTGCGTATCTCGCCCCGGACCCAGTCGTGATGGTCGCCCAGCTTGCCAGACAGGAATTCGGCGTCCTCGGCCGTGCCGCACTCGCCCAGCCCGTCTGCGCAGTGTCCGGGGAGTTGATCAAAGACCTCCTTGAGCACGCTACGGGCGCGCGCCGGTTCGAGCATCCTTCCAGCGGCGATAGCGAGCATCTCACGGGCCGTGCCGTAGGTGCTGTCCCGCAGCCGAGATTCCAGCCAGTCGTTGATCCCCGTAGGATGGACGCAATCGATCGTGTTGGCGATCGACCAGCGGAGGTACTCCCTGCGCGTTGTGTCGAAGAGCCTGGCGAGCGCGGTACCGTCAAAGGACTCCTTCGCGGCACCCAGTGTCCTCACAATCGCCTCCCGCGCGTCGGTGTTGTCGGTCCGCCCGAGCCACCCAATGAGGAGGCCGACGGCCACGGGAGGAATGTCGCCCCGGAAGCGGAGGGCCTGCAGGCTCTCCGCGGCAATCCCCAGCCTCGATAGTTCCGACAGGATCGCCTCCTCAATCTCGAGGACTGGTGTCCAGCGACGCGCGTGTTCGGCCGCCTTCTCGTCCCGCCTCCTGCGGTACTCCGGGTCGCTCTCCAACTGCCGGATCAACTTCCCGACCGTCATCTTTTTCTTGCGTCTAATCATCCCGGTCTTCCTCAATGATGATGAAGATAATGTCCGGCGCTTCCGGAAGGGCCGTCACAGGCACCGCCGACATCGGGAACGTCGGCGGGGGAGACAGCGTTTGGTGAATGATGACATTGCCGGCTTCGGCCTGCGCGAGCAGGGGTGCCGACAGGTGAGCGTCAGTTCGTGTGAACAGGTGAAAGACTTGGCCTTCTTTCTGAGCGAATAGACTGAAGTCCTTCAGCTGCGCCGTGTTATTGACAATCGCCCTGTACTTCACTTCAGCTATGAAGCCCCTCCCAACCCCATCCGGCACCCGGTACTTGGCCGTCTTGCTCAGGGAATCGATGCGCACGGTGTTCTGCGAGACCTGAGCCTTCATCATTCCGTATCTACCCATGAGGCTCGGATTCTTGGCCAGAAGCATACAGGAGTGAGAGTAGGCGATCCCGCCCCCGACATTCGCCGCCACGTCGATCCCGCAGTCGCTGTACGCGGCGATCTTGTGGGCTCGCCGCCGCGAGGCCCCCGCCGATTCCGCAACATAGGCGATGGCCTTGTGACTGAGCGTGGTCTCCGGCCTGCCGTGGATCAGCATCGTCAGGCCGGCGGCGCCGTTGTCGGCCGCACGGTAGTACAGCACGCCGCCCGCTACCTTGGTGGCCATGGTCGGCTCCGGAGCAAGCACACACATGGTTCCCAACACAGCCTGGCCGCCCGCCGCAAGGGTCTTCTGTACTCCTACCACACGATAGTACGTCTTCTCCGTGCTCCGCAAGGCCTTCGCCCCCCCCACGCGCATGTTGTGGGCGATCTTCACGTCCCGACGAAGCTGGGCCCGCCCGGGTCTCACGCCGGCAACCTGAACCGGGAGCGCGTAGACGGATTGCGCCAGCCGCGATCGACCGCCCGTCATGATCCAGATCTCGCTCAGATACTGTGCCAGGAGCTTCTCGGCGTCATTGCGCCACCAGGTGTAGTCGCGGAAACTCTCTTCGACGTAGTTCCGCGCCCGGGTCACCTCAGCGTCGCTCGCCTTGCCCCCTACCAGGCCATTGAGCCCGGATTTCCCGGATGAACACCACAGTTCGTGTATAATCAAGCGTCGTTTGACCGCATGAACACAGGGCTTTCGCGATGCCATGGACGGCGGAAGGCGGGAATGCGATGGGTGAAGCCAGCAAGGACGCTCTGCGGGTGGGTTTCGACGGGTCGCTCAAGCTCGAATTCCATGGCTCGAAGGTCACATCCGACGCCGGCCTGCTGCCGTATCGGGAGCTGGACGAGGTGCTCGGGTTGACCACGCTGGCCGACGAACTTCTGGACGACTGGCGGACCGGCCAGAACAGACGGCACACGATGGTGGGTCTGTTGCGGCAGTCTGTCTTCAGCCGCCTCGCTGGCTACGAAGATACCAATGACGCCGATCGAACGAGCGTCGATCCGTCAATGCGCTATGTGGTGGGCGGACGCGCCCGTACCAAGCGGGCCGCGTCCACGAGCCAGATGGGACTGTTCGAGACCGAGGTGCTCACGCAGCCCAAGAACCTGGCCGCCCTGATGGACCTGTCTGGCCGATGGATCGACACGGTGCACCGGAGGAAGCGAACTCGGGAGATCATCCTGGACTTGGACAGTTCGGTCAGCGAGACCTACGGCGAGCAGGAAGGCACGGCGTACAACGGGCACTTCGCCTGCACGTGCTACCATCCGCTGTTCTGCTTCAACCAGTTCGGTGATCTGGAGCGATGCCTGCTTCGCAACGGCAACGTGGCCAGCGCCGACGATTGGCGGTCGGTGCTGGAGCCGATCGTAGGGCGCTACCGCGACCTGGACATCCGCCGGTTCTTCCGGGGCGACGCCGCCTTCGCGCGGCCGGAACTGTATGAGTACCTCGAAGCCGAGGGATACCTCTACGCGGTCCGGCTTCCCGCCAATGAGGTGCTCCGGCGCGAGATCGAGCCGCTGCTAACGCGGCCGGTGGGCCGTCCGTCGAACAAGCCAGTGGTCTGGTATCACGACTTCCTCTACCAGGCGGGCAGTTGGGACAAGCCGCGCCGGGTGGTGGCGAAGATCGAGCACCACAAGGGTGAGCTGTTCCCCCGCGTCGGGTTCATCGTGACGAACCTGCGGCGGAAGCCCCGGCAGGTGGTGAAGTTCTACAACGGGCGCGGCACGGCGGAGCAGTGGATCAAGGAAGGCAAGAACGCGGTGAAGTGGACTCGCCTGAGCTGCCACGACTTCGTGGACAACCAGGTCCGGTTGCAGCTGTTCGCCCTGGCGTACAACCTGGGCAACTTCCTGCGGCGGTTGGCACTGCCGCGTTCGGTGAAGCACTGGTCGCTGACGACGCTGCGGGAGAAGTTGGTCAAGATTGGGGCGAAGGTCGTCACGCATGCACGGTACGTCATCTTCCAGATGGCCGAGGTGGCCGTGCCCAAGAAGCTCTTCCAGGCCATTCTGGAACGCATTCGTCGCCTTCGGCCCCGGGAACCGGTGCCCGGATGAGCTCGGGGCTCGATGGGAACGCGGGACGAACCGGGGGAGACGCAACCGGTCTGTCCGTATGGGTACCGAACGGCCATACGCAGGGCATTCTGGGCGACATCATGGCCTGGAAACGGTCAGATCCTGCCCTCGTCGGGCAGAAGAAGTGCTTGCCGATCTCGCGATCGGCCGTAGAATCGTCAAAGAGGGCCGACGGCGGTCGCCGGCCGAAGGCTATCCGGGAAATCCCGGTTAAGTGGCTGCGCGACCACATGCGCGGCACGCGCGAGCAGGTGTTCGACCGCTACGTCAACATCTTCGCCCGCCTCAACGGGCTCGTCATCGGGGCGGTCTCCACCGATATGATCGTCACCGGCCT